>ENA-OREN01004758-OREN01004758.1-marine-metagenome-genome-assembly--contig:-NODE-4758-length-11632-cov-4.119775_pt1 | contig 11632 bp, 8 predicted proteins | sample MGYA00248624_ERZ508555 | MGnify/ENA primary metagenome ERZ508555 (study PRJEB26222, sample SAMN06267773) | marine metagenome | isolation source: Saanich Inlet, British Columbia, Canada | place...
GATAAATTAGATAATCTGAGCTTAGTATAATCGATTAACAGACGAATCAATGGGTTTCTGCTTAGACCCATCCGATTTCAATCTGAGAATTATTGGGCTTTCAGTGGGCCATTTCAGAGGCTAGCGTCTGCATCGACCCACTGAAAGCCCTATATTTCAGAAATATCAATCGCATGGGTCTAAGCAGACACCCATTGGTTCGTGAGTTAATCGATTAGTCGAAACTCTGAACTAGTATTTTTCATAACGTCTCATGGACGTCGAATCCAATGTTTTCGAATGGACGTAGTGAGCAACTCGAAGGTGAACCGTTGTTATTGGAACAAATCCAAACATTACATACACCTCCTAATTTCTCCGCCATGTCTTCAAAGGAAGCCAAAGACTTTCTTCTAATCACTAGTTCCAAGTAAGCGAACTCACCATTTGCGTACGTTACATACCATAGTGTCGCGTGTGGGTTATCGTCAATTAGAGTCACGGTTTCCGTTCCTTCATAACTTGGAAAAACCACTATTTCGGGCAGTTTTTTGAGAAACTCATCAGGTTTCCCAATCCAATCTTCGCCTTTATATCCGTCTTTCAAATGAGGGGCTAATTTGGCTAACAGAACGAAATCTTGTTCTTTTGTTGCTTTTTGTATTTTGTAGTATAGATCGGTTTGGGATTTCCAATCTTTTATCACGTAATCCTTTGCATTATTGGTTCCAATATTATTTAGCACTCTGTTCGGATTGACTCGTCCAATATCCATATGCTGCCATTATTAGCACTAATTATAATGTTTTTCAACAGAGTTTTGATGTCAATCGGATGGGGCACCCTTCCGATTACCCCTGAGCGGAACGGTAGCGAATGAGTCGCCCCTCAGTCAATCGGTATGAATGAGTCATATCCGGCGCATAGGGTTACTCAACAGAACCCAATGAAACATTGTCCGTCACATAGGGTTGCACTCATGCACCCTGTGTGTCACGGGCGAGTCAATGGTCATTCATAGGGATTTCAATAGTAGTTTTCATCACTCAGTGTCTTGAATCACTGGAATCAAGTAGTAGTAGAGTGTGTATTCGTAACGCGAATCCGGGTAAATATATTCATTCCAGTCAAACACATACATATTGAACTCGACTGTAATGTCCTCCCAGCCTCCGTACATGTAGTAGTATGTGACATCGACGTAATTCCCTGCGTTACGGGGGTGCCAGTTACCTTCACTAATGGAGTAACTATCCCATAATTCTCCGTAGGACGACGTTAGGCCTATCGAACTGTGGTGCCTGAATCCTTCCTGCATGTAGGCGATGGCGAATCCCTCCGGGATTGTGATGTTGAGGAAATTATATTCAAACTCATCATTGTGATCTACGATGGCTCCGCTCGGTACGTAATTATCGTTGCAAAGTCCTTGGAAATATTCGTACCAGGCAACATACTGGAGGATGTCGGCGATGGTGTCGTTGTACTGGTTGTCCCATGCGTCGTAGTAGGGTTCGCTGCTCTCCCAGTATGTTCCCCAACTGCTGTTTTCAGAGGTCGACTCGAAGAGATAGTATTCCGAACAGCTGAGCTCGAAGGGGTCGGTTCTCTCTTGGCCGGTTGGGTAGTCCCAGTAGGTCCAATTGACTGAGAATGTGTTGTTCCTGTCACCCGGAATTCCGTACTCTGGGAACATATCTATCGCGTCCCATTCTAGATGCACCATGAATAGGGGGCCCATTGAGCCCACAGTGCCGTTCACCCCCTGTCCGAATCCGTAGCTGTGGTTACTGTTTTCGGTCACATAGTTGTGAATCTCTCCGCCATCGACGATTGTGGTGTTGTTGTACTCGATGTTGGTTATGCTGCTTGCGCTGTAATCACCATCATCCACCACGTAGGTCGTGTTGTTGTAGTAGTGATTGGTCACAGTTATCGTCGTGTTGTTGATAAAGTCCTGAAAGTGCTCGTCGAATAGATTCTGTAGTGCATCTGAATCTATTTCGTCGTTGCCTCCCCCATCGGCATCTCCTCCATTACACCCCGCCAGCGCGCTGCCGACGAGGACCAGTATCATCAGTGTCGCCTTGTAGTTCATGACTCCCAAGCGAGGCGGGGTCCGGATAAACCCCGTGGTAAAATCCGAGTACTAACCCATTGAGAACCCTATGACCCGTATACGTTGCATAGGGTACCCTCTGACTCGTATGTGAGTCAAAGGGGCCCCCTATGATTCAAGGCACACGACACCATCCGTTCAACATGGCTCGGATGACGGATGACATCCCAATCGAGGTAGCCGAGCAACTGGGTCACTATGTCTATCTCTATATCGATCCAAGAAACGATTCGATTCAATACATCGGGAAGGGTGTAGGAAGTAGAGCTCTTTCCCATCTTTCCGATGACAGTGATTCCGAGAAAGTTGTCTGGATTAACGAACTCAAGAATCAGGGGCAATCACCTCGAATTGAAATCCTCCGCTACAATCTTCGAGATAGTGCCGAGGCGCTCGCAGTTGAGTCTGCTGCTATCGACTTGATTGGAGTAAAGAATCTGAAAAATGTGGTTCGCGGCCATAAAGCGGATCAGTTTGGTCGGATGAATATCAATGAAATCCGTTCAAGACTAGCTTCTGAAAACGCTGAAATCAATGATCCGGTTATTCTTGTGAGAATTAATCGAACTTTCAAATCCGGAATGGATGATGATGACGTGTATGAAATTACTAGAGGGGTATGGAAGATGGGAGAGAGGAGAAATGGGGCGAAATACGCCATGGCCGTTTACAGGGGAATTGTAAGAGGTGTTTTCAGCATAGAAAAGTGGCATCCCGCAGGCTCTACAAAATACAATTGGAGAAAGGATGTATTCGACAATCCAGATAGATGGGAGTTCACTGGAAATGTGGCAAATCAGGAAATTCTTGACAAGTATATTTTCACTCGAGTACAATCATACCTTGGCAAATCTCAGAATTCAATAATTTACGTTAATTGTTGAAATCAATGGGCTTTCAGTGGGCCGAATCAGCCCCTAGTCTCTACGAAGACCCACTGATAGCCCATAGATTCGTGAAACCCAATCTCATGGGTTTGTGCAGAGGCCCTTGAATTCATTTGAAAAACGATTGAATCAAGGTTCAGTCATGTCCAGTATCTGCTTTGTGTTCTTGCACCGCTATACTTGAACAGAATGTTTCTCCGCATGGACACTTCCAATGGCAGGCGCTGTTAAGGTGCTGACGTAGGTGGTTGTATGTTTGACCAGAATAATCACATTCGTCGCAAGTGAACATCAAATATGGGCTGGCGACAACGCAATTTAAAAGTTTCCAACAAGGCATTATCAAAAGATGGAAGGGTCGGGCGCGTGCGTTGCGAATGAATCTCTGGTCTTCCGCTTCGGGGCCGAAACGACTCTAGGTCTTGATAGCATCATGCCACACATAAGAGGAACTTTGTCCAACTGAACCCTGCTCTCTGGCTCTATGGCTCTAGCAGGATGATGGGATGCTACTCGGCCCCCTTTCGGGAGCGTGCCACGTGATCTAGTCCCCCATAAGGGACCCCACGAGCAACTGTTTCTCGCCATCCACGGATTTACTGTCTTCTATTACGCCTTACTGCCCATGCCAGATGGAATTCAGGTCGTCTTTCGGCATTCTCTGTCGGGGTGATTTGTCTTCTCCTCCAGCCGTTGGGTCTCTATTCGCAGGATATCCTGCAGAATGTAATACTAACTTCTCCCCAGGTCTGACAGCGCCTCTAATCCTCGTCAACACACCTTCCGCAGTCGTTGCTCACTGGCAATTGTTGCGACTGCGTCCTCCCATCTTCGGACACCGTTTTCCGGTGTCGGGAGCGCCCCTTCTTTTCCAATTTTTTTTGTTTTGGTTGGTAAAGGCACCCACTCCTCAGGAGCGGGATAAAGTGACTTCAAATCGAGAGTTAATGAATTCTTTTATCGGGTGGGAATCAGAAATTGAAACTGTATCAGGCATCCCCTTCGATTTCGGCATCTAAGGCGCGTGCCAGTTTGCCTCTCTTGCCGAGGAAACCTGGGCGGAACACGGTGTCAGAGAGAACAAGATCAATTCATTGACTCGATGAAGGCAATCAATTCGGGATCAGGATAACCAAGAACACGGATGGACCCATCTTCCTCAAAAATCACCTCACACTCCCCTCGTTCCTCAAACTGAATTCCACGATATCGCTCAGTAGGAAATTCCAGAATCTGGTTTGAAGAGCCTCGCCAACGTAGATTCATATCGCGCTTATCTTCGACGTACCGACCGAGGACAACGATGTCAGATGCGTTGACACAGACCTTTTGGATATCATTGAGTTCGTGTTGCTCAAATCCTGAATACAGAAAAACGCTCAAGTTCGCTTCCTTGACCTGCTGAATCAACTCGTGAACCGCTTCAGCCTGCTCTAGTGGTTCACCACCGAGGATTGTGATTCCTTCAATCTCTTCTGTCATGGCAATCTGCTCGACGAGTGATTCGACGGTCCGATCATGGCCGCCTTTTCTAGGCCAAAAGCTGGTGTTCCAGCAGCCTTTGCATGCCAGAGTGCATCCCTGAACCCAAATGACGAAGCGAAGACCTGGGCCATAGATTGAACTTTGTTCCTCGATTGAAGCAATTCTGAGATGCATGTTAATCGCCCTCTATCTATTTCGAACGAATACCAATTTCTTCTTGCGGCTCAAAATAACGGGTTTCCTGACTTCGCAACCTAACTCTTTCGCAAAAGCCCGTAGCTGTTCTTGTTGCTTTACTAATTCCTCGTTATTCGCTTTCAATAGGGCTTTTCGGTTAGCATTGAGTTGTGCCCGCTTTGCTTCGAGTTCTTCTGCTGAGAGTGCGTCAGCGAAGCCTTCTAGAAGTTCCTCTTGGTGAGAAATTTGAACTTTGGCAGCCTGTAACGCTTCACGATACTTTTCACTCAATTCATTCATCGCTTCATTTGCAACCTGTTGCAGTTGATTTACTGTGTTTTGACTACCTGAAATGTTGCCACTCATGTATCGATTCTCCTTGCGGTTCAATGAAATATTACGTCCTTCTAGAACAATGGATATTTGGGTTGGAAGAGATGCAGAAGAAGATAATTCGAGTAGAAGAGCAGTCAGACGTTTTACATCCTCAATCTTCTGCTGTGTAGTCTTGCCTGTTTCATTCTGAGTAGCCATCCGAAGTTCATCGAGGGTTACGAGCACTTGGGGTCGATTTGTCCACTGAACTGAGTTGGTGAGTTGTAGGGCTTCGTCAAGAGCCAATAGGGAGCAAATTGCCGAACTATTACATTGCCAGTAAAAACTCATCTCATCCTCTCCTCACTTGTTTTTTCGATTTTGAAACGGTTCGCCTTGTCGAAGGCTCATCATGCTCTCTCGTCCACTTTACATTCGAGAAATCTTCGTCAGGCATGTGTTTTTTTAACAATTCCAGAATTTCATCGCAACAAGCGCCTTTGAAACCGTGCGTTACAATCTCAAGCAAGCAATTGTCATGTTGTATTATCTCAATCCGCTCTTCTGCCATATACTCACTAATTCCAATTTTTCTTTGCAACCAAAGTCGCCCCGTATTCTTCAGCCTCAGCCTTACCCTGATTGAGATCGTCCCAATCAGCAATCTCAAGGTATATTGATTTTGCATGTGAGAAAAGCAAACCCGATTTGGGAAGATCATGGGTCGGCAATTTATTGATTTCGGGAAGAATCACCTTGACCATTGTTGCGCCCCCCCGCGCAATCTCCATTGCATCGGGATCATCTCCTCCGCGTTTCTTGTCCACCTTCTTCTGGATGTCATCGTGGATTTTGAGAAGATTCTCGACCCATCCCTTCAATTCTGTTGCATTTCGAATCGCTCTCACGGTATCAACAGATGGAAGGTTATCGATGCGTTTAACCTCGGGGTTGAATTTTTGTTGGTCTGCAAATTTTCTCAATTGCGTGATTGCCTTCAGTCCTGTCGTAATAGGGTCTGAATACGCATTTTCATCCGAACTTGGGCTCGCTGCAGTGGGGGTAGATGGTGGAACGTTCACCCATTTCCAATTGATTTTCAGAGAGAACGGATTGTGGTCCGGGCGATTAGAATGATGGGGTTCGGAACTGTTGAGTAAATCTGAATCCAATGTTTCGACGGGATTTGAGCCAGCATCAATCGTTTCCTCTACAACGAGTTTAGATTCCTGACCTGTTGTAGATAGGTATGTTGTTTTGGGGTTTAAATCGCCAAGCGAAATCTTTGGCTTGTATTCATAATTCACAGCATTCATTGATTCAAGATTATGAATTAAATCAGAGGTTTGGGTTTCATCGAGTCGAAGACCAGAGGAGAAGGAATCGAGTGAAGTATGATCTGCGACCAAATCGTAAACGATTCCCTGATTACCCTCGGTTAGGATTGCCTTAATCAGACAATTTCCGATTAGATGACGGCCCGTTGAAGGGACTTCTTCAGGTTGAGATCTACAGGTCAGAGTCAATGTTTCAATGCCATGCTCCGTCTTAGCATTCCGAATCTCCTTGGCTGTCAATCCAGAGGATATGCCAGCCTTCGACAATGCCGTCTCCTTGAGGAAGTCGGCGGGCGGGGTTAAGGAATCAGAATAGAACCAACTTGGAGGCAGGTTTGAGGCGTCAAGGGGGGGCCTAACACCGGAGAAAGGTTGTGGAGAGTCGGCATGAATCGTATTTCGGCTCTCAGATTCAACTTTTGAATCCCAGAATTTGCCAATCATCTGTGCAGCCAATGACGAGGTTTGAGATGGATTCAAGGAAATGGCCCAAGAGGTGCCAGGTTGATCCAAACTGCGATTCAGGCGAGTTGCGGAACGAAGAAGGCTGCCAGAACCCTTGTTCGGGCCGGCGTCGATGAGTAGAGAGCATGGTAGAGTACCATCATAAGAGCGGATGAGGGCCCCATCAAGAACATTTGAAGGTAAATCTGAAACTGATTGGGAAAAACCTCCTTTCTCAATGAGGATATACAGGGGCACACCGCGGGAAATCGCCGCAGTGAGTGAATCTGCCAAGGTTTCATCAATCATCCCTGTAGTGATGAACACCTGGTCCTTGGCAGCGTCAATCTGGGATGCTAAGTGAGGGATGAGTTGGTCCTTGTTGGAAATAATCAGTGACTTCTGTGGGTTGAATTTAGATACGGATTGAGGCACCCATAATTCGACTTCTGCAGCACTTCTATCCTCAATACTGGACATTTTCACAGGTATAATTTCGGTCACGACTGCACCTCCAATGCCCATCCATGATCTTGAAGGGCTCGGAAGAACCATGATGACCCCAAGGGGGCGAATTCACTTGATGGGAGCCAATCTGAAGCGGGAACACCAATCAGGTCATCAAGATTCAGATCGATGAAAGCCGAGGCCTCAACCATTTCAGACAGGGCGGACTCCACGGAATTGGAAGACTGGTAGCCACGATCTTCGGCCCAATACAACTCTGCAATCCACTTCCTTGCTTCATCAATGTTGACAGGGCGCAACAGTACCTCATCCAATTCACATCTTTTCCAAGAATCGAGATTGCTCGCTGAGAGATTTGTGATTGAAAGAGAAGTCTGCATGCTTTGAGATTCTCCTGACCTCAGCGCATCGTGAGTGGTTGTGATGGATTGTGATTCGGGTACCCATGATTGACCTTCTGCAAGAAGCGGTTGTAACAGGGTATCCAGTTCCTTTGTCAAAGTTCCAGAATCCATAGCTTGCTTAGTATCTAATTCGACATGATCGAATCGAATTTCTCCAGATTTGATGGTGGAGACATGGTTGGAATTCAAATCTAACTCACCTTTCTTCATGAAGATGCCCATTATCTTGCCAGAGAGTGTGTATCGAAGGTGGTGCATACCTGTTTCATAGGTAGCAGAGACCTTCACAGAAGAGCGGTGGTGCTTATTTTCCAATACGGTTGGCGAGCTCTTCATGATCCTCTTGTACCAAGGAGGTGGATCATATTGAACCTTCAGATTGGGATTCACGATTGAATCGTACAGAAGGTTCTGTTGACGAAGGCGCTTCAGGAAATCAGTGTCCGATTCTTTGGGTGGTGTTGAATCCTTGTTGATTTCTAGATCTTCCCAAGCTTCGCAATGCAATATTCGCAAGCCGATGGGTTGCGGTGCATCGACCACCCAGAAGCGATGGACACCGTCCTCGTTCTCGAGAATGAGGCCGTCTTCTGCACACCTCAATCCTTTCTCAGTCAGTCGGTTCCCGCTCCAGAGACGATGTTCTTTCTCGCCTTCGTTTAACAAGAGAATCCAGCGTGGTTCAGTCAATCCCATTCTGGAACGGATTGACGGGCCGGCCTCATCGACATTTGAATCGTGCTCATCACGTGCAATCCTGCAAATCAGGCGGAAATCGTGACGAAGGCTTGTTTTCTTCATCGGGATGTTGATGTCAAACACGTTGAGATCATATTCTTGCACCAATCGACACTTCATCAGGCAACCCTCCATTGACCTGAAGTGGATACCCCAAGGGATGTTTCCTTAGCCAGTGATTGGAGCATCCGGTCCGCCCTTTCGGGCCTTTGGGAGGACTGAAGATATGTTTTGTGGTGACCCACAATCAGGAGACATTCGCGAGCCCGAGTGAGTGCAACATTGACGCGGTTGGGGCTGTCGAACTTGCCAATCCGGCCAACGGTTCGCAAACTGAGAATCACGACTTCTGCCTCTTGACCTTGGAATTTGTCAACCGTCGAGCAGAACAGTGTCAATCTTCGATCACCAAATCTGAGTATTCCACGCGTACCCCTCATGCCCTTCCCTCCATGGCTCTTGAGAACGCCATCCATCATCTCGCGCAAGGCATCTGATTGATTGTTGAACGGTGTAAGAATGGCCAATGAAGATTCATCCATGGTCCCTTTCTCAAACCAAGAAATTGTATCAACGAGCAATGATTTGACCTGCTTGACCTCAGGTTTGTTGGCACCAAATTTCCATTCCGATTTGACATCGAACCAAAGCCGTCGTTTTTCACCTTGAATCAAGGAAAAATCATCTCTTCGAGACAAGGTAGTCATTGCATCTCGTAGTTTCGAACCTTCTGAATCTTCAGAATAGAAATTGTCTCGAGGGAATGCGGAAATGGAAGGGTGCATCCTGTGCTGATATGGAATCGATTGGAATCGTGTCGACTTTGAGTGATCTGAGAATCCATTGCTTAGAGTGTTTGGGAAACGTGGTGCCAATGATAGTTCGGCTGCAGCATCTCGACCAGCATATCCGTACTGCAGTGACTCAAGAATTGAAGGAAGACTGAAATTGCGTATTTCTTCGACTGAACGTGCCCATCGAGGAGACTGCCCATTTCCTCTACATGCTGAACATTCGTGTTCCTCTTCAGTCCTTCTATCCTCCCAAATACCTAGACCTTTGCACTCGCTGCAATCGCTGGATTGGCGAGGAAGTAAAGCCGTGACTTCACGGAAATATTTCTCTCGAAGTTGAACATTCTTGGATGTCTGTAATTCGTAAATACGCTGCAACCTCCACGCTATTCTCCTCCCCCAAGTGTCGGTATCTGAACGAACCAAGCCGCGTCGGGTCTTGAAGACCCCGCTCGTATGTTCGAATGACTCACGCTTCATCCTTTGAATCATCTTGATCCGTCGCATGAATCGAGAGGGCGGCATATGGAACTTGAAGGCAAGAGATTCTGAATCATCGAAAAATGATTCTTTGCCGACCATGGTTGGATGAAGGTGTGTTGTTGGGGCCACGAGAGTGAACAAATGATCATCGAATGTGTCCCGTTCAATGATGACGACATCGCAGCCAGTCAATCGAAGGCGGGCCGTGCCGATCGCATCTTCATTGATGATTGAAAGAGCTTGTGAATTGATGAAAACAAGTTTTTCTTCAAGGATGTTCTTCGATGCATTGCCTACCAAACCCCACTTCACATCCAGTTTCTCTCCTAAGTCAGAGCGCGCTGATAACTCAAGGAGGAGTTCTTCGATGACGCGGCCATCTTCGATGAAGATTCGGGGATGCTTCTGGAGAAACGGATCGTCCTCTACCTGTGCAATGATTTGGCAAGCTCTACGCAGGGCATCACCACTTTCTTCTTCCAAGCGATTGAGAATGCCTGAAATGTCCTTGTCGTTGGAGAACGGAGGCAACTGTGCAACATCTCCAACCAAGACCCACTTGCGGCAGAAGATTGCGGGGACGAGGAACTGGGTGAAGGTGGTTTTCGATGCTTCATCGATGATGAGATAGTCAAACACAGCTTTTGGAGGAGTGAATTCATCATTCAAAGCATTCTTGATACTTGGGTGATTGGCGACACCTTCAATGGTTGCAGCAACCAAGTTTGAACGGTTCAGGACCATGGTGGATAAGTCGGCATCAGACAGATCTTCTCCATAAGACCCCAATGATTGTTTCAATTCTTGAACTTGTTCGGGTTCGACAAGTCGGTGGATTGAATGATCATACACTATCTGGTGATGTTCATCGGGTTTAGATCTCCAACGTTTTGTGTTGACAACTCGAAGGGCCTGAATCAACTCATGTTCACTGAACCGGGACAACACGTTGTCAATGGAGGCTTGAGTTGAACCACATAGGAGAATTTTGGATTCAGGATTTGCAGCTAAAATTTGGAGAATCAATTCACCGATCGTCTCAGTCTTACCTGAACCAGGGGGGCCTTCCAAGAATGCGAAATCTGGAGAGGCCATCGCTTTGCGAACAAAGTTGCGCTGATCATCAGAGCCTTCGCCTTCGCCGCCGACACGCGTGTACCATTTGTCAATCTTGATGCTGGAGGGTTTACAATCTGGCCAAGCATCCCATTTCTTGTCAACACGTGTGACAAGTCGCATCAGCGGGATGTGGTGGGCAAGCGGTGCATTTCTCAAACGCTGACAGGCTTTGTGTTGGATGCGCAAATCGCTGATTCGGACATTCAGATCGAGGGTTCTTCCCTCTGGAAGTTGGGACAGAGAAACCATCCGTAAATCTCCGCGTTTCCTAAGAATACGAATCTCCTCTCTACCATCTCGGAGGGATTTAATCTCAAAGTTCGTGAAGACTTCATCGAGGGGGTTGTACATTTCATCGCCGCTCAAATTGGCTTCAAGTCGGACCCAGAAACCCTCCTGTTCAACAGTTGTAGCTTGGATTGGGTGGCCTTGTTCTGTTTTCAGAATCACGGAATCTTCACCAATGTGGGTATCTGTAAGTACACGACTGCCACCCATCCATTCATCAACAATGAGATTGGAACCATTGTAAAGAGAATGGCTGGACTTTGGTTTCCATTGTGTAATCGAAATGGGGGTGAATGGTTGGCCATCCATCTGCCAATTGTCTTCAGTTGGTTTTTCAGATGATGAAAGCGACAATGTGGCCTCTACAAATTCCGTTTTGGGAATGGCATTCACATCAAACATTTGACACTCTGTACCATTCCATGCAATGATTGGATTGTGGTCCATAACAGATTGCGATTGAATGGAAACTGGGAGGCCTTCTAACAATAACGAAATGCGTAGAACTAGATTCTCTTCACTGTCGATAATTGTCAATCCGTCTTCGTCTTGATGGCAACGGATACCTTCAGGGTAAAGTACGCGACCGTCGTCC
>ENA-OREN01004759-OREN01004759.1-marine-metagenome-genome-assembly--contig:-NODE-4759-length-11629-cov-5.150190_pt1 | contig 11629 bp, 12 predicted proteins | sample MGYA00248624_ERZ508555 | MGnify/ENA primary metagenome ERZ508555 (study PRJEB26222, sample SAMN06267773) | marine metagenome | isolation source: Saanich Inlet, British Columbia, Canada | place...
AATATTAAACGTTTTATTCAGATACTCAAGGAATTTGCAACAGAATCTCAGTTTGTTGTTATAACACACAGTAAGCAGACCATGACAGTCGCAGATGTTCTCTATGGTGTTACTATGGAGGAGGCGGGAGTCTCAAAGAAGATATCTGTCAAGTTTGAAGAAGTAGAGAGACAGGTTGCGTGAGCAAAATACGTATCAAAATTTGAATGATAATAATAGGGGCAGCACTAATTGAAAATAGTGTTGTCCCTTTTTTTTGTTTATGGATAGGGGTGGATAATGGTGCGCCCTGAAGGATTCGAACCTTCGACCCACTGATTAAGAGTTCGTTGAATAGTTTTTATTCTTTTTTAGTTTAGTTCTAACTGTTTTATTTTATTTGGCTTATAGGCACATTTCCATAAAACAATTTTAGTCTATTTCAGGGTGTTTTGAGTTATTTTTGGTACATTCGTGGTACAGTCGACCCACTGATTGACACTTAGGAGATCGAGGTGGCGTTGGAGATTCAAGCCACTTTTATCCGTTCAAACGGTGAGTGGGATGTATAGGAATACACATTGGAGCTACAGGACACATGCCCACCTACCCCTCATATGAAACCCATTGACAAAAGTATAGTTCGTTATCACTCCTCTTGAACTCCATTCATATATCAAGTCATAGGGATACAAACCGGAACATGGACAAGATATTTAATTGGATTAGGATATAAGACTATCCTGGTCTTATCAAATGAGTTTCCAAGTAACTCACTAAATGGGATTCATGCTTTAAAGTATTAGATCAATTATTTTTCATGGTATTGGTGGTAGATAGACACTATGGTCAGAAATAATTTTATGCGTTAAGAACCTTCCTCTGGAGTGTTCTTAAGCCAATTCCAAGTAATCTAGCTGCCTTTGACTTGTTGCCTTTTGTTTTCTCCAATGTAAACCTTATTATTTCTTTTTCTGCTTCTTGAAGGGTAAAGTGTTGAGGAATCTGGTAGAAATCGGCATGTTGTGGCTGAGAAAGTAATAAGAAAGAAGGAAGGTATTTTGCTTCTATTGCATCATGAGGAGTAAGTGCCATGGCCGCTTCAACAGCATTTTCAAGTTCTCTTACATTCCCAGGCCATGTGTAATTTAATAGCATTTGCATTGCATTCTTATTTATGCCTCTTATCTTATATCCTTTCTCTTCATTTAATTTACTTATAAAAGAACTGACAAGAAGTGGAATGTCATCCTTTCTTACCCTAAGAGGGGGAACCTCAATATGTACAATGTTCAATCTATAATAAAGGTCTTTCCTGAATTTCTTTTCTTCTATAAGGTCATTAAGATTTTGATTAGTTGCAGCTATAACTCTTATATCGGCCTTTATAGTTTCATTTCCCCCAACTCTTTCAAACTCTTTTTCTTGAAGTACTCTTAGTAACTTAATCTGAGTGCTTAAGGACACATCTCCTATTTCGTCAAGGAATATCGTGCCCTCATTGGCAATCTCAAACCTGCCAACTCTTTTTGTAATTGCTCCTGTAAATGCACCCTTTTCGTGTCCAAATATTTCTGATTCAAGTACTCCTTCATTAAAAGCACCACAGTTTACCTTAATAAATGGTTTTGATGCACGTGGACTGTTGTAGTGAATGGCTTTAGCCACCATCTCCTTTCCGGTTCCGGTTTCACCTGTAATAAGGATGTTTGTATTCTTAGAAGCGACAGAACTAATTAGATTAATAACATACTGCATGGGCTTGCTTCTTCCGACTATATTCTCAAGGTCAAATATTTCCTCTATTTTTTTCTCAAGCTCTACCTTTTCCAGAAAGAGTGCTTGCTTTTCGATTGCTTTTTCTATCACGGTAGTTAAGAGTCTCGGTTTTACAGGAAGCTCATAAAAATCATAAGCACCTCCTCTCATAGCGTCTATAGCATTTGAAAGAGTCGTATTATCTGAAAGAAAAATTAACTCTACGTCTGGCCTTATAGTTTTAATCTTATTGAGAAAGGTTGAAATTTTAATCTTTGGAAGATGATAATCAGAAAGAATAATATTTATGGGCTCACTTCTTAGTTTTTTATAAGCCTCGTTTAATGTAGAAACTGTGTGGACATACATTTTCTTTCTTTTCAAATGATTAATTATCTTTTGCCATTCTGGTTTTCCTTCTTCAGGAATCGTAAGAATATTAGTTTGCATACTGCTTCTCCATAAATTACGTATATATTGACATTGCTTTTATTTGTGAACACAAGGTAACTGTGTCATTATGACATATAAATATTAATAACCCCTAGATTAATAGCTAATATGGCATAGCTATTTAGAACAAAAATATTAATTTAGAGCAACTATTATTTTTAATCACTATGATAAGTGCTTACTGCAATTGCGCTTATATTTTAGACCAATTGGCACGAGTTTTGTTAAATACCAGTTGCTGGTAATTTGTTTAAATCGTGTTTTTTTATAGGATGAAAATGATTAAAGAGAATCTTAAAGGTGGGGGGAGAGTAAAAATGCTAAAGAGACTCATTATTTTCAATATTCTTAGTTTATTTATTATATCAATAGTTTGTGCAATGGCGGTAGCACAAGAAGAGGTAAAGAAGTATACAACTATTAAGGGTGTAGTAAAAGAGATAGATGAAGGAAGAGGCACGATGATAATAGAAAGTAAGAGAGAGGAAGGTAGTGCCAAGGCTGCTATCAGGATTAATAAGCAAACCAAATACACAGTGACAGGCACTCACAAACTAGAACCAGGTGATATCGTATCCGTAAAGTGCAAAGGGCCTGAAGGTGAATATGAAGCCGTCAGTGTAAAAGAGAAATGAAAAACGAAAAAGAAAGGCTCTGATGTTGATGCCGCTTTTTCACTTTATAAAGAAAGGTGTTTTTCCAGATGGTATGTAAAGTTGCTGTAGTTAAGGATGAAGAACATTTATCAGGAAACATTATATTGGAAATCAAGGGAATGACTTGCAGTAAATGTGAAGATGCTATAAAGGCCGCTGCTTTGAAATGTATTGGTGTTAAGGATGCTAAGGTAAGCCTCATGGAAGGCAAAGCAACAATTAAGGCTAATTTCTTTAAGGTAGATGTTAATGAACTAAGAGATGTTGTCGAAGGTAATGGATTTTTAGTTAGTGCAATGTATTTTCACACTAACATTTAGCAAAATTTATGTAAACTTCAATTTGAGAAGAAATTACAGGTAAATGGGAGAAATGCTCTCTATTCTGTTTGTAATGGGGAACTTCCATAAATCAACATTCAAAATATATAGGAGTAAGAATGTTTAAAAAATCATCGGTTGTTATGATTATCAATTTATTATTTCTGGCAATTTTTTGTACATTAACGATGGCTCTGGAAGTGGAAAATAGTTACTCAACTATTATTGGAAGAGTAAAAGATATTGACTATCAAATGGACATGATAACAATTGCAACGAAGACAAAGAGGGGTGATACCAATGAACTTAATATAAAGATTAGTAAGGGTATAAATTACATATTTGTCAGAGATATTAATGGACTCTTATCGGTTGATAGTTTCAAGGAACTGAAATTAGGTGATGACGTGTCCATAAAGTGTAAAGAATCTAAAGGAGAATACGAAACCGTTGAAATAGAAAAGATTGTTAAAACCAAAGAGATTAAATTCACAGAAGACGTTACTTCACTTGCTCATCAAAGCAAATAAGAATTTTTTTAATTTTTTGTAATAAGGAGAAAATCATATGTTTTTGAATAAGTTTCTGAATTTTGGCTACCTTACAGTAATTTCTATCATTTTTGGAATAATAGTGAGCACGTCACTTGTCATGGCAGGTTCTCCGTTGCAAAGCAATATCGACTATACTTTATTAAACATAAACGACGAGCTTAGTGCTCATCAGGAGCATGAACAAGCTGGTGAAAATGTTGAGGAGGAAGGCTTGCAAGCAGAAGGTTTAGGAAGATTAGAGGAGTATGAGATAGCCATTGATGGAATGACTTGTACTAATTGTGAGGATAAAGTGAAAGAAGCACTTTTGAAGTGTTCTGGTGTTAAAACTGCCTGGGTCAGCTACTTAGAAGGTGGTGCCGGAATAGAAGCCGATACAGATATGATTGATGCTGATGAAATTGTAGCAGCTATAGAAAAAGCTGGATTTACTTATGTAGAGGAGTAATGAAGGTTTAGTTTTCGGAATAAAATTTACAACAATTCTTATGGAGGAATATGGTGGAAAAGAATTTTAAAAAAGATTCTGCAAAGAAAAATGGTCGTCCTAAAAAAGGCTCGGAGAGTAAGCCTGTGAAGACTAAATCTGGTAAGCAGAAGTCAACTGGTAAAAAGGCCTAGTCTGACTCTGTTTGAGAGAAGGGTGGGGGCGCCTCTCCCTTCTCTTCTCTCTACAGAGGAATAATAAATTTTAAAAAATATTTTAAAATAGTGGAGTGCTTGCGACATGGTAAAAGGAACTGTTAAGTGGTTTAACGATACAAAAGGGATTGGATATATTTCACGGGACGAAGGAGATGATGTTTTTGTGCATCATTCTTCAATTCAGTGTGAGGGTTTTAAAACTCTTTCTGCCGGTAACAAGGTAGAGTTTGAAATCGTAAAAGGCAAAAAAGGTTATGAGACCTCAAAAGTTGTCAAAATATAAATATATTTTAAAAATACTTAGATTGATAGAAAGGTTTATTTCTGAATGAATGCATTAATATTAGCCGCAGGTGACGGCACCAGACTTCTTCCTCTTACAGTGGACAAACCAAAGGTCATGATAAAAATTTGGAGTGTCCCTATTCTTGAAAGGCTATTATTTAGCCTGAAAGAGGCTGGTATTAAAAGGGCTGTCATAGTGGTCGGTTATAGGAGTGAAATTATCATTAATTATTTTGGTAACCAGTGGAGGGGTATTGAGATAGTATACAAAAAAGTTGATTACTACGAAGATGGGATCCTATCTTCTGCCGTTATGGGAGAGGATGCCATAAATGAGAGATTTATATTTTTATGCGGAGATACCATACTTGAACCGGAGACGATAAAACGAGCAATCGAGATGCAGGGAGATCTTGTAGTCGGAGTACGCAATGAACGTATAGAGGAGTCAGTAGGCGCGCTGGTAGGAGAGGATAACAGGATTAGTAATATTGGTATGCAGAAAGAAATGAAGGAGTGGAACAGGGTTGTAACTGGCATTGCAGTCTGTGAACCCTCATTTCTTAAAGGAGTCAGAAGCTGTGTTGATAGTGGAAATCTTGATCGGCCGTCAGCCATGCAATGGGTGATAGACCAGGGTTATGATGTAAGAGCTTTTGATATGACAGATGATCAATGGTTGGAAATGGACGACCACGAGGACCTTAAAAGAGCCGGCAAAGAGATATTTGACAATGCCTGGAGAAAGAGATTCAGTGCTGCTGATATTAATATATTTAAACGTATATTTAATCTTCCTATTTCATTACCTCTTACTAAGCTTGTGTCCAAGACAAATCTTAAACCATATCATTTAACTTTAATCTCTCTGGTCTTTGCACTATTGGCATGCGCTTCATTTATATTTGGATATTTCGTTATTGGAGGTATCTTTTCCTATGCATGTGCGATGGCAGATGCTGTGGACGGAAAGATTTCACGACTGAAATTACTGAGTTCCAAGGGTGGTTCTTTTTTTGATTCTGTAATAGACAGATTGTCTGAGATGGTCATAGTCGGAGGTTTAACATATGGTGTATACATGCAGACAACAGAACTCTTAATGTTTCTCCTTGGTTTCTTTGCAATACTGGGATGGCTTGGAAGATTCTATTTGAAGGAGCTTTTTATTGATAAATTTGGACTTGCTACGTGGAAAGAGCTTAAAATGTCGTCGATTGAAATTGTTGGTCACAGAGATATTAATTTCTTTATAATCATGATTTCCTGTTTCGCGGGGCACCCAATTATTCCGCTTTTATGGATGGCAGTCTCTGGAAACTTCCTCTCGGTATTTAATTTAATGAAATATTTTGGAGTTATTGCTCGTGTTTCCTCTATGAAAACAGAAAAAGAGTGGTTGCCTCTGATGGAAGGAGGAACGACAGAAATCATTGAACGTTTTACTCCAAACAGTATTGAAGTAAATCGTGCAGATATGAAGTCTTATAATTGAAATCTGAGATAAGTATAGAGAAGAGCAAAACATTAATAAAGTACACAAATATTCGCTGAAATGACTAAAATATTTGACCTGAATCTTTGGAATTATAATAATTTTGAGGAGAGAAAACCACGTATAATAGAAGCAATTAAGCAATATAACCCCGATATAATAGCTTTTCAAGAAGTAAGAGATGATTTACGATTTAATTCCAGAGGATACAATCAAGCCAGGCAATTAAATACGAAGCTGAGTTATAAATATTTTGCATTTATGAAAACCATGGATGTAAATAAAGTAAACAACCGATTACAAAACCCTGATTGTATTGAAGGCCTTGCAGTACTTTCAAAGTATCCAATTACCAAGGTTATAAGAAAGAAATTAGTACAACATGATAACGATAGGCATACTCGGGGAATTTTATATGTTAATATCAAAGCAAAAAATGATATAGAAGTGTGCGTGGTTCATTTCTCTCCTAACAGATTGTTCAGTAAATTGCACCTCGAAGAAACGCTAAAGTATTTAAAAAAAAATCAACTGTCACCTATAATCATTGGAGATTTCAATATAGATGATCAATGTATTATTGCAGGGCTTGCTGCAAAAGACTACAGGATCTCAACTAAGGTCTGCTCCTGTATTACTCTTCCGGAAACGATGCGTACTATAGACTTTATATTACTTCCGAAAAAATATAAGTATAAATCATTCTATTGCACCGGAACAGATCTTTCTGATCATAGAGCGTTAGTTGCTGAAGTATCACTTCGTTCTGTTAAATAGAGAACTTAATATTTGTGCATTATATAATGAGGAGAATTTATGGTTGTAGGGAATGACATATTAAAAAGATTGCAACTGCTGAAAAACAAGATAGTGGAATTAGAAGAGTACAAAGAATACAGAAGGAATGAGATTCAAATAAAAAAAGATCATATAAGGAATAAAAGAGCAATTGCCGAACAGGAGAGGAAGGAGTTGTTACTAATACAAAAAAAAATTAGTGACAAAGAACTGAATTTAGAAATGCATGAGAAACAGATAGATGACCTTAATATACGCCTAGATCATATTAATTCCGACAATGAATACCATGCGTTAATTACAGAAATTGGCTGCAAAGAGGATGATAAATATTCTATGGAACTTGAGATTCAACAACTGATGATAAAAGTAGAAATAGTTGATAAAGGATGCAAAGAACTGACTGAAGAGTTAATAAATGATGAGGAGGAACTGAAAGATTTAATAAAAAGTATAGACGAAGAAACACTGTATCATTATAAACGTTTGTCAAATATTCAAGATGGAGATCCATTTGCGGAAGTGTTAGATAATGCGTGTAGCGGTTGCTATATGAAAATAACCTTACAACTCACAAATTCTCTCATGGATGGCAAAAATTTAGTATTATGCCCAAACTGCAAAAGAATTCTCTTTCTCTCAATGAAGGGTTGTACCCAAGAATAGTTAACAAGCCAGAATCCATTTAAAAAAAACATGCCTGAATAGGCTGACACACTCGTCATGACATGTCAGTCATTATAATAAGTGGCTATCCTTTGTCGACAGACAAAAACCTAAAATACACCTGCTTATATAAAGGGGTACAGTATTAATTTATAAACGATTCAATTTTATTATGCATCAGAGAACACAGGCAAATACCATCAAAAAACAATCGTCCCATCTTCTGTTGGAAGAGAATCAATCCCTTTCTCTAAAATATATGACAATATTTTGTTGTATATGCTCTGACTGTGAAGACAATTGTTGTAGCCAATGGAAAGTCCCGGTAGATGAAGTGCATTACAAGATGCTTGAAGAGCGCATGAGTGCAACCCCGACAGATAGAAATAAGTTTCATGCATCTGTGGAACACAACAAAGATTTTGAGAATTCAGAACAATATGCAACCTTAAAACTTCTTCCGGATGGGAAATGTTCTTTTTTTTGCAATGATGGTTTATGCTCGGTACATAAAGATTATGGAGCATCGATTCTTTTTAATTCATGCGCTTTTTATCCTCGCATTATTAATGTAATTGGTAAGCGTTTTGAGCTATCGGCGACATTATCATGTCCTGAAATAGCAAGGCAGTGTCTCCTTGTAGATGATGCAACTGAGTTAGTTAAATTAGATCTCAAAACGCTACCAAGGGAAATCTCAAATCAACCTGCTTATCTACCAATCGATGGCCCATATATAGAGTATATAGACACTGTCAGATATACAGTGTTTAAACTTCTGTCGCACCAACAATACAACATTAATGTTCGACTGTTTTTTTGTGTTTACTTTGCTTATAGAATTTCTTCATTTTTTTATAAGAATACTACTAACTTTTCAGAAGAAAGATTGACACAGGAAGCGTTGCGTATTGAAATCCCGACATTGCTAAACGAACTTCATAAGAAATATAACTATTTTGGAGAATCGAACTCCTTCTCCATGGGAATAATTCAATCGTTTCTTGTGTTGCGTATTAAGGATTCACAGAACACCAAATTCAGGCAACTGATCCTGGATTGCTTTGGAACATACAACATGGTAGGAGTTTTAACGGGTCGTGCACCTGGCAAACCATTGCTCACCTGCAAAAAGTTGTGGGAAGGTTATGAGGAAAGAAGATCTTTCTGGGAGTCATCTTATGGAGAGATAACTGATATTTATTTTACAAACTATTGTCGGAACAGCTGGATAAAGAACCTTTATGTACACAAACATGATTTAATCACTTATTTCAGCATGCAACTGTTACAGTTTTGTATAATACGTTTTTTATTCTACAGCCATCCGGATCTCAATAACACACAGAAGAGATTGAACGAGACAACGGTGGAAGAGGATATTGTGAGAAACACCCTTGATGAGACTATTGTAAAGGTGGTATACCTGTTTACAAAACACATTGAACATAATTCACAATTTGTTACTGATCTTCAGAATATACTGGATGAATTAGATATTAAGTCCTTCGCAAATCTTATGTTCCTGCTTAAATTCTAATCATAGATACGTTATCAAAATGATACGATTCAGAGAAAGCGATCAATGAACAAAACGAGTCAAAAAATTAAAGCACTTGTAACAAAAGGCAAGGCAAAAGGATTTGTAAGTTATGAAGAGTTAAATAAGATTCTTTCAGATGACACATTAGCTCAGCCTGGAAAGATCGATGAAATATTGATGATGCTAGATGAACTGGGCATAGATCTTATCGAAGAGTCTGAAATAGAGACTCGTGATGCCGCAGTTACAGAAGATGATGACGACGATGAATCAAAGGATAGTGCAAAAACAAAAGTAGGTGTTGTGGCAGGTTCTTCAGAAAAGATCGACGATCCTATAAGGATGTATTTAACACAAATGGGGGGTATACCTCTATTATCACGAGATGAAGAAATCGAATTAGCAAAAAGAATAGAGGTGACAAGAAAAAATTTTCATAGAAAAGTACTTAAATCTGACTTTTCACAGGAAATTTGTTTAAAGATACTGGAAGACATCATTAAAGGAGATCTACTTTTTGAGCGTACTTTGGCTATTAATATTGAATTTGATAATCAAAAAGAAAAACTTCTTAAACAATTCCAGGTACATGCAAAAGTGTTAAGCACACTTTTAAAGAAAAACAGAGAGGATTGTAGACAATTAAAACTCAAGAGCACATCTGCAAAAAACATGTTTAGACTTCTTAAGAATGTGAGAAACCGTCAGAGAAAAGGTTCTGCAATTATTGAAGAACTTTGTATACGTACTAATAAACTACAGCCAATAATGAGGCGCTTACAGGAAATCTCTTCTCAAATGAATAATGTAAAGAAACAGATTTTATTATGTGAAAAACGTGACAAAATGAATTTCAATTTAAAAAATTTGAAATCCAAGCTAAGTGAATATGAGGACTTGGTGCTCGAAACGCCCGAACGACTAAGCCAACGAGTTGAGTCCTTTGAAAATGTTTTTAGAGAGCATGAAGCTGCAAAGAGAAAACTTTCCGGTGCAAATCTGAGATTGGTAGTAAGCGTTGCAAAAAAATACAGAAATCGTGGGCAAGGTTTTCTGGATCTCATACAGGAAGGAAATACTGGATTAATGAAGGCCGTTGATAAGTATGAATATAGAAGAGGTTTTAAATTCAGCACTTACGCCACCTGGTGGATAAGGCAGGCCATAACCCGCTCAATCGCTGATCAGGCAAGAACTATCCGAATACCGGTGCATATGATTGAGGCAATGGGCAAAATAAGAAATATTTCAAAAAAATTATTGCAGGAGAGCGGTAGAGAGCCTAGTATTGAGGAGATGGCAAGTGAAATAAAGATCTCTGTGTCTGAGGCCAGAAGGGTGTTAAAAATCTCAAAACATCAAATTTCTCTTGATCAGACAGTGGGAGAGAACGCTGATAGTGCTTTTGGTGATTTTATAGAAGATGATAGGGTGGAATCTCCTGCTTCTGCTGTCGCTCAAGAAATGCTTAAAGAAAAGATAGAAAGCGTACTGGAAACTCTTACTTATCGTGAACGGGAAATAATTAAGCTTCGCTATGGAGTTGGAGGTAGCTATACATATACGCTTGAAGAAGTTGGTAAAAGATTTATGGTAACTCGCGAAAGAGTAAGGCAAATTGAAGTAGCGGCGATGAAAAAATTGCAGCACCCTACCAGAAGCAGAAAACTGGAAGGTTTTTTAGAAAGTGTAGGAGGTGGTAGGTAAATTTAAGAGATTTATGTAATCAATAAGACTTGCAGAGTAATGTTCAAACTACCAAGGAGAGTTTCCATTGGTATAAAGAGAGTTTGTGTCGTTGGTGATTTAAGTAAATGGGATACTAATGCTAATCTTATGCAAAAGCTGAAGAATGTATTCTATTAAACAAGGTTACTAGTGATTTAGATTTGAAGTAACCGTTAAATCTAATGTTGGACAAGGCATCGTATTTCGACATTTGGTACAACTTATATCCTCTCTTTAGTACATATTTATCACAACGCTCATAACAATTAAGAAAAATCGGACATGAAATGATTTTTTCATGTCCTAGAGCATTTAATAGTATTAAATACAATAGGCCGTAGTGTGAAAGCACTGTGGCCTTTTTCATTGGCTTCATCTTTAACATGAATCTCTGGTCTGTCCGGGTAAATGCTTAATATACAAATCATTCAATTTTTAATTAATATTTCCGCCTGAAACTTATTAACATTTTATACATACATAAGATATTAACACGGTATAAAAAGTTATGTTATCTTAACTTCAAATATGAAATACATGTTAACGTGAGAATTATTACTCTTGGTATGTAAGTAGGTGGAACACCTCTGTTTTTTTTTGAATAATCAGATACTGTATTTGAATTACGGTAATACACCGTTTTACTTTTTATAAATATTTGTTATAGATATCTTATTACATAAAAAAAGGAAGACATAAGCGGCAACTTATGTCCTCCAGAACATTATTCCCATTCACCAATGAAAAAG
>ENA-OREN01004761-OREN01004761.1-marine-metagenome-genome-assembly--contig:-NODE-4761-length-11624-cov-9.215900_pt1 | contig 11624 bp, 11 predicted proteins | sample MGYA00248624_ERZ508555 | MGnify/ENA primary metagenome ERZ508555 (study PRJEB26222, sample SAMN06267773) | marine metagenome | isolation source: Saanich Inlet, British Columbia, Canada | place...
TACTTTCTTGTGCCGGATAAGCCAGTAGTAATTGATACAACAGGAGAGGCATGCAGAGAACTGGATTCAACTCTGGACAATTTTTTTGCAGCACATAAGAGTGGTAATTTTAAGAGGGTGAGTGGTCGTAGTTGTGACTGGTGTAATTACAAGACAATATGCTGATAAAAAGATTGACTGTTTTTGTGAATATCTTATACCTCCAGTTAATCCTGTCTAAATAGAAAACAATGAACAAGTGCAATTTTCTTAGTAAAAGATTATCAGGAACCGGAAGAGAAGTTTAAAGATTCGTGAAAAAAGCTAACTTCGCTGCTTGACTCTCAGGGCTCGGAAACGGTTCAGTGTAGCAGCCAGTTCATAACTTCTGAATTCGGCAAAGTCGCCCCTTGCTTCCCGATCACTTAAGCAGTCCAGTCCTTTCTCGTGTATATCAACCAAAACTAATCGGCAAATCTCTTTTATGCTCTTTTTGCCATCAATATACCTTTTTGCATAATAAATGGCATATCCTATTGTCCTCAACTGACTGGGATGCACAAGCTGCTCTATTGCATTTACCTGGACCTTGTGTGCGCCAAATCTCAAATAGAGAAGTTCGTCAATCTTTATATCTACCGGCCTTTTTCCTTTTGATGGGTCCAGTACATTCGGTACGGGAATACGTTGAATCTCTGAAGGAGGTGTCGCATCAGAATATTCCGGTAAAGGGTTCTCCTTGACAATCTGTTGCGCCTGTGAGGTTAAGTCATGGGGGCAGTATTCAATCATACCTATAACCACGTCAGCCAGACTGAAGTAGTCACCACTTCCTCCCATAACGATTACGGTTGATACCCCTTTCTCTTCATAGATATTTCGTACATGTTCTACAAAGGGCGTAATCGGTTCCTTCTCTTTTGCGATCAAGGTTTTCATTCTTATGTCACGAATCATGAAGTTTGTAGCAAGCGTATCCTCATCCAGCAGAAGTGTATTTGCACCCACCTCAAGAGCCTCCAGGATATTTGCAGCCTGAGACGTGCTCCCGCTTGCGTTAGCTGTAGAGAATTCTGTGGTATCCTGATCAAATGGAAGATTAGATATAAAGGGATCAATGTTCAGGTTCTGGATGCTGCGACCGTCCTCCGCTCTTATCTTGACGGCATCGGCACTGGACACCACAAACTCACGTCCATCATCAGGTATATGGTTATAGATTCCGTATTCCAGTGCATTCAACAGTGTTGATTTGCCGTGATATCCCCCGCCTACTATTAGAGCCACGCCTTTGCGAATACCCATTCCGGTTATCTCACCACGGTTCGGTAGCGTAATACTTGCTCTCATTGATTGGCAGCTTCGAAAAGGGACTACTCCTTCAGTGCTGAGTGGACGAGGATCGACTCCGCTCACTCTGGGAAGCACCGCATTGTCTGCAATAAATGCAACAAGATTTAATTCTGACAGTTTTCCTCTGATAAATTCAGCATCTTCAACGGTCTCAATATGACGAAACAATTTATCTGCGGGAAGCTTTTTAAAATACAAAGAATCTTTGACAATCTGTGGAATGGTTTCTGAAAACATGTGCAATGCAATTTTGCCGGCAATCCTGCGCCCGAATGCCGGAAGCCCTACCAGGAAGCGGGCCTCGATACAACCATCTATTATGACCATAGAAGACGTTTTTAATACTTCCTGCCCGGGTCTGTCTATTTCTATAGCGCCACTTTTCCCTGAACCCTGCTTTTGTGTATTATACTTTTTAATGGAGTGATAAAATCGTCTTGCCAGAAAATCACACAGGGCGACATTCCTGCATTCGTCATGATATGTCTCCTCTGGAAATCCGGCAGTGCTTATTGGGATTCTGACTCTTATCTTACTGGGAATGGCAAAAGGGTCTCCCTGAACGTGGTCAATCCATATCTCATAATCCTGGCATTCATAACCACTCTTTATAGCCTTATAAGCAGGATATGGTTTCCCATCCATTTTTGTTAATATCTGGTTCAGTTCGTTTTGACTTTTCATGTGATGGCTTTCCCATAACATTGACATTATTTTCGTTCTTTATGTTTTATAACAAAAGGACTTACAGGTTTTCAATCTATAATTTTTCTTGAATTGAGTACGCTTTTAATGTGTCTGGCTTTATTCTGTCCTGATATGTTGTAGTGCCACTACATTCTACCTGATTTTTCACGTCCATCCGCATATAGTCGGCCTTTGGAAATACCCGGTCTGAGAGATTTTATGGACATTTTTTCCCATACTGTCTTTTATTGAAACACTTAATTAATAACTATTGTGTTATCAGAATTGATTATTCAAAAAATTTTAATCATTAGAAAAATACTTCTCTGTAATGTTTAGTATATGTAATCTGTTGGCCTTATTAGGCTTATGCTCTACTCACTCAAATAAATCAAGAATAAGGTGATCCCTTTTCCATCATGTTTGCGAAGATTTTACGAGAAATTAATGTATGGGTATGTCGTGTGCTAATACTACTATCGGTCTTAGATTTTTGTATTAAACTAATGGGAGGGCAAACAATGAATAAACGTTTTTATTCATATGTAATATTTGTATTTGTAAGCTTCATCATGTTTGCTTTTATATCAGGCATTTCTGTGGATGCAGCCTACGCGGGAAACAACCTTAAATCGCAAATACATTCTGGCCCGGTTGTGTCCGGTAGCAAACCGGATAATACAAATATTCCGCCTTTCCGCTCAGGGCAGGTAGTAATAGCCGGAGCACCTGAAACTATTCCAGATAGTTACAGCGTTATTAAATACCTTCCAAATGCAAATCTCACGGTAGTTAAAGTAGAGCCGGGTAAAGAACGTGGACATATACAGAGTTTAGTTGCAAAGGGTTTCAGGGCAAATTTTAATCTGTTAGCAAAAGCCAGTGACGATCCGCTTAGTAGCTTTCAGTGGCATTTTCCACTTGTCCAAAGCGACCAGGCATGGAACCTTAGCAATGGAGGAGGCGTAATAGTCGCAGTGTTAGATACCGGATTAAAAACCGGCGGAGTTGATGGCATCGGTTGTGTGGTCAACGGCATCGATGTTGTAAATTCAGATGTTTATCCTGTTGATGGAGATGGTCATGGTACACATGTCTCAGGTACTATTGCGCAGAGTACCAATAATGCTATAGGCGTTGCGGGTTTATCTCATGGTGCATGTATAATGCCTGTAAAGGTACTTGATGATGATGGAAGCGGCTCTTTTGCTGATATTACGGAAGGTATCTATTACGCTGTTAATAATGGAGCGCGTGTTATAAACATGAGCCTTGGTACCAATGCCCGTTATGATATTACAAATGATCAAATTATGGATCTTGCACTTAATCATGCATACACTAGCGGTGTAACCGTGGTTTGTGCATCAGGAAATGACGGGTCAAGAAAAAATGTAAGTTATCCTGCCATATATCCCACTACTATAGCAGTAGGAGCAGTCGATCTGCATTCAAAAGTAACTCGTTACTCTAACAAAGGTGATAATCTGGATTTAGTGGCTCCTGGTGGTGACAATAGTAAAGATTTAAATGGTGACGGATTTACTGATGGTGTATTGCAGGAGACATATATAAATGGTGCCTGGGGATACTGGTTTTATAGCGGTACTTCAATGGCCTCTCCTCATGTGGCAGCAGTAGCGGCTATGCTTTATGCTGACGTCACAAAAAATCACACTCCGGATAGTATTCTTCAGACACTTACTTCAACAGCATTAGATTTAAATGAATCTGGATTTGATAAGACATCAGGTTATGGACTCGTCCAGGCATATGATGCGCTCGTCTATGATGGTAGTAGTGATTGCATTGATGTTGATGGTGACGGTGTGTGTGTAGAAGATGGTGACTGTAATGATAACGATTACAGTGTCTATCCCGGTGCTATAGAACGTTGCGATGGGATAGATAATAATTGTGATGGGTATATTGATGAAGGATGTTCTACAGACGGATGTACTGATAATGATGGTGATGGCGTGTGTGTGGAAGATGGTGATTGTGACGACAACAATGCCACTGTTTATCCTGGCCATCAAGACACAAAAGGTCGCTGGGGCAGAGATGGCGTTGACAATAATTGTAACGGAATAATTGATGGATAATCTTGTGAACTAACTCGCTGTTTTATATATTTGAATTCGATAATGTAATTATTGATATTCATTAGCTGCTTAATAAATTGAAAAAGGGAGGAAATGCTTTTCGGCATCCTCCCTTTTTTGTTTAACAAATCTATTCTTTATTTACTTTATCTATTCGTAAAATTACCACAAAGTTAACATTCTGTCCTCTGCTATCAAAACCCTCCACTGTTTTGTTTGCCAAAATATCCTACCGAGTAGAACAATGACTTTTCACTTGCCACTTGCCTACTGCCTGCTGTAAACTGCCTACATTAATTATTACTAGATTACGCATACCTCGAAGGTGGATAAATGAATGACATTAGCGATGCAGATTTGCAGATAATATTGGAGTTGTCCGTAAATGTGGGGACAAATTATTTGATGTGGTACGGATCGCACGAGGATCTGACCACAAAGCAGATTCGTGAAGAGTATGATTGCTGTGGCGAACTACATAAGGTGCTGGACGATTACGATCCTGAAGGTGACAAAGGCCTCGATTCGAAACGTCTTGCAGTGGTGGTGTACGAATACCTCAACAAAAAATATTCTAAAAACCACGGAATGCTCTATAGGGTCGGGTTTTCGATAGCACAGCAGACACTCGGCCTTTCAGCCAGACTGTCCACAAGCGATGAAGAGGATTCAGGGAAATCCGTTAGTGATATATTACCTGAACATATGAAAAACCTTAAGAGCAGGCTGAAGGGAATACTACCTGCAGACATAACAAAAGATGTGCTTGAGCTTGTTAGAAATAAAATAGAAGAGGCCGGGCTTGAAGTAGATATTGGCGATCTATTAGTTCAGGTATTTAATAAAGTTGCCTTTCCTGAGGAAGGAAGAATGTTTACTGTTACAATAGGAGATGAACAGAAAACATATAAAACTTTTACGGAAATGATCGGGGATCTTCTTGGTTGCAGCGTGCAGGTATTTACAAAGAGTTGTACGTCTCTGGATGACCTTAATAACAAAGAAAAATTCATGATATCGATAGCGAAAATTTCCACTGATTTTATGAAGAAGAATAAGCATGTACTGCAGGTAAATGAAAGCTATTTTCTTGAAGAATTAAAGAAGGCCAGCCAGTCTGACGCCAGTCAACCTGCTATGTCTTTAGATGAACTAGTTTTTGGTGCGATAGGTGGAATGGCAGAGGGCTATTGGCTTAAGCACCAACAACAGAAGTACGATTCGCCAAACTGAGACTATCATAGAGACGTTGACATATTGTGAATCCTTTCGATGGAAAAGATATGCAATTTCACCTGATATTTAGTTATTACTTTTTTTGTTAAGAATTAACATGTAATTATTTAAGGAGCAGTATTGTGAGAAGGGATTTAAAAAACGTTATAAATGGAAAATCGCTTTTAATTGTATTCACCGTTTTGATGTTAAATATTTGTTTTAGTGCGACAAATACATTCGGAAACGAACCGGAAGCGAAAACAGAAGAAGCGGTAACAGAAGAAAAAGCAGCAGCGGTATCACCTGCAACAGGAGAGGCTGCCGTTGAAGAGAGAAAGGGCGGAGAGTGCACGGAAGGTGATTGTGAAAACGGCAGGGGTACTATGGTATACCCTGACGGTACCAAATACAAAGGAGCCTTTAAAGCTGGCAGGAGGAGCGGACAGGGCACTTATACATACTCAGACGGGGGCAATTATACTGGTGAATGGCGGGATAATTTGAGGCATGGAAAAGGAACAGATACCTTTACGAACGGTGTCGTATACGAAGGTGAATGGGTGCTTTCCAATAGGCACGGGCAGGGAAAGTTAACCATGCCGGATCTTGGTACATACGATGGTGAATGGAAAGAAGGAAAGAAAGACGGGCAGGGGACTTTTGTTTTCGTGGAAGGGGGCAAATACGAAGGCGGATGGGTTAATGGTATGTGCAATGGAAAGGGAACCCGTACATTCGCTAACGGATATAGATACGAGGGTGAATGGAAGGATTTTGCAGCTACCGGTGGATGGTACTACTGGCCTAAGGGAAATAAAACCTGGTCTTATATGGATGAAAATTGGGAATGGGTACACAAAGACTTTAAGCCGAAGTCACCTAATCACTGAGCTCTATATCGCCAGCATGCTTGTTTAGTCTGGCCTCTAATTTTAGTAAAAGCATACTAAAAGAACATTTTGAATAAGGAGAACCTGATATGAAAAGCGGTAGGAATATTATATTTTTGATTTTAGGAGCCATAGTTCTTTTTTGTCAGGTATCTTTTGCTGAATTTGAAGCTATGGAATTAAAAAATGAAGAGGCTGTTGCGGTCGTTCTTGAGATTCCTCCTGACAGTTATACAAAAGAAGAGATTGATGCTAAACTCACGCAGATCATAAACTCGATTCCAGAGATCCCAAGCAGATATTCAAATGATGAAATTGACGGTAAGATCACAGCGGTTAAAAGTTCTATTCCTGATGTTTCGGGTAATTACACAAACAAAGAAATTGAATCCAAGATTGCAGCGGTTCAGGAATCAATCCCTGTGACTCCGGATGTTTACTCAAAGGAAGAGATTAAAGTCAGGATCAGGGCTATTAACGATGCCATCGCTTACCTGGAAATTGCACTGGCAAATATCCGTAACAGTATTCCGGAAGAAATGAAGTGGCCGGTAAAAACGAAGCAGATACTAACCGACATTCGTGTCAGCATTCCAGCTGATATTGCCGGAGCCGGAAAGTAACCGTAAGGTAGCAAGAGAATGCTTCATCTCGTTCAATCTGTCACAAATGTCGGTGGATGCGTTGAATAATCTTTTGCATTGTAAAAATCACTCTTTTATAATTACTTCTTAGTGACAAAAGTAACTAAGGAAGAATAATGAAACGGAAAGTAAAAATTGCAGCCGTGATCGGAATAGTAGCCTCCGGATTAAATTTGATTTTCAATGGCTGGCACATTGTCGGGATAATTGCACTGGCGTTATTTTCGATAATATTTGAAGCAACGTTCCACTTTTCAAGTAAATCTACTGAACCTGTGAGCCAGGAAAACGAGTAACTATTCACCAGGACTCCTCGCACCTATGCGGTCTGGATGAACTATCATAAATTAGTTTTATGTTTTTACAGGAAGTAAATACATGAACTTTCTCTTTGCTTCCCCATTAAGTACTATTCTCATTCTTCAGGATATCCTTAATACAGTGGTGTTATCCGGAAACTTTATAATAGCTTGTTATATTCTAAAATAGTACGAATGGAAATTAACAAAAAAGGCCATCTGTGGACCTGTAATTCGATGAGAATGATTTGTTAAATAGTATATTATTAATACTTAGACCAAAAGGAGACATATTATGAATGATAAGAAAAAGCTTACAAACAATGTAGGTGCTCCTGTTGCAGACAATCAAAATGTCATGACTGCAGGAAAAAGGGGGCCCATGCTCTTACAAGACGTTTGGTTCCTTGAAAAACTTGCACATTTTGACCGTGAGGTTATTCCGGAAAGACGTATGCATGCAAAAGGTTCAGGTGCTTTTGGTACTTTTACTGTTACTCATGATGTTGCCAGGTATACAAAAGCCAAAATTTTCTCTGAAGTCGGGAAAAAGACAGACCTTTTTGTTCGCTTCTCTACAGTTGCGGGTGAAAGAGGTGCTGCAGATGCAGAACGTGACATTAGAGGGTTTGCAATTAAGTTTTACACTGAGGAAGGCAATTGGGATTTAGTTGGAAATAATACACCGGTTTTTTTTCTAAAAGATCCGTTAAAATTTCCTGATCTTAATCATGCAGTAAAGAGAGATCCCCGGACAAATGTGCGAAGTGCAAAAAATAATTGGGATTTCTGGACATCGTTACCAGAAGCACTTCATCAGATAACAATTACCATGAGTGACCGAGGTGTTCCATATTCCTATCGTCACATGAATGGTTATGGAAGCCATACATTCAGCCTTATCAATGATAAAAACGAACGTGTCTGGGTTAAATTTCATCTTAAGACTCAACAGGGAATCAAATGTTTAACCGACCAGGAAGCTGAGGCAATAATAGCGAAGGACAGAGAGAGTCATCAGCGAGATTTACTTGAGAGTATTGATAATGGTGATTTTCCCAAATGGAATATGAAAATCCAGGTAATGTCTGAAGAGGAATCAAAAAAATGTAATTTTAATCCATTCGATCTGACTAAAGTATGGCCTCACAAAGATTATCCAATGATTGATGTCGGAGTGTTAGAACTGAATAAAAATCCGGAAAACTATTTTGCTGATGTAGAACAGTCTGCTTTTAATCCTGCCAATGTCATACCGGGTATTGGTTTTTCTCCAGACAAAATGCTACAGGGGCGATTGTTTGCTTACGGAGATGCACAGCGTTACCGTCTGGGTGTAAACCATCATCTTATTCCGGTAAATAAATCAAGGTGCCCGTTTCTTAATATGTTTCACCGTGATGGCCAAATGAGAGTTGATGGTAATTATGGTTCAACTCTGGGTTATGAACCTAACAGTTCCGGTGAGTGGCAGGAACAACATGAACATAAAGAGCCACCTCTTGAATTGGATGGCGCTGCAGATCATTGGGGTCATAGGGAAGATGATGATTATTATTCACAGGCTGGAGATCTATTCCGACTTATGAGTAAAGAGCAGCAACAGATTCTTTTCGAGAACACAGCACGAGCAATGGGAGATGCACCAAAGGAAATTAAAATTCGCCACATTGGTAATTGTCTAAAAGCAGGTGAAGCTTATGGCAAAGGCGTGGCTCAGGCGCTCGGAATATCAATTAACGAAGTAAATTAAAAATCGCTCCTCATCCTGGACATATACGAGAGAGCAACCAGGCAATAAGGGGAGTGGTGGTAGGAGGCTTGCAAATGCCTGCTGGAAATTGAGGCAGCTAATCCATATATCCTTGTTGCATACATAGCAACGCCTGCATGGAATCTTAGGCTTGCATATCGAACTATTAAAAGTTAAAATACTCCATGCAACTAAATCACGTTGGTATTATTAATAAGAGCGAAGAGCAGGCGGTGAAGTTTTATCAGGATTTTCTGGGTCTTAAACTGACCAGGGAAATTATCCTGCCACTGGAGCTTTCAGAGCAACTGTTTTCTGTCTCCAAGGAGATCAAGGTCCTTGTTGTTGAAAATGAGGGGATAAAGATCGAGGTGTTCATATCGGATTTTCAGCCCGAAAATCCCAATTTCACACATTTCGCTATCATGGTGGATAGCCTGGCAGAGCTCACAGAAAAGGCTATACGATTTGATGCTGAAGTAATAATCGGGAAACATAAGGACAAGACCGTCTACTTTCTGAAAGACTTTTCCGACAACTTGATTGAGGTAAAACAGAAACCGTAGAATTGGTGTTCTTGGCGAAAAAAAAAGAAGTTCTCACGCTCCCCGGACAAAAAGCGCCGAGGACAAGGAGCCGCTAAGAGCGCAAAACTTATTACAAAGAAACTAGCCTTTGTTAACTACCTGCAAAACCCCCTCGTATAATACTTCAACAAGAAAAAAGAAATAATCACACAGAGGCACAGAGATCACCAAGAAAACAAATTTTAAATAAATAAAACAAAGGATAATTGTTTTTCCCTTTGTGCTCTTCGTGGCTTTGTGTGATTATTAGTAATTAAATGCTCGATACTGGAATGAAATAATGAATGATGTTTTTGTTGCCATAGATTTTGAAACTGCTGATCGTTACAGGGACAGCGCATGCGCTCTTGCCATGGTTCGCGTCGAATCAGGAAAAATTGTTAAAACGGAATATCGGCTTATTAAACCTCCGAGAGAGTATTTCGAATTTACCTACATACACAATATTACATGGGCTATGGTAGTCTCAGAACCGAGTTTCCATGAGTTGTGGCCTTCAATGAGAAATATATTAAATGGTGCGGATTTTATTGCTGCGCATAATGCCTCCTTTGATCGCTCTGTCTTAAACGCCTGTTGCAAAAAAGCAGATATTGAACCACCATCGATTCCGTTTGAATGCACGGTAGCACTGGCCAGGAAGAGATGGAAACTTTTTCCAACGAAATTACCGGATGTCTGCCGCTATTTAGATATTCCATTAAATCATCATGAGGCATTATCAGATGCAATGGCATGTGCTAAAATCGTAATTGCAGCATCTGACAATACGATATAAGGGTTTGGGAATGAAAATAAAATACCTTTGTACAATGTGGGGTATGAATCTGCCAACACTGGAAGAGGGCTTCACTCTGATCAAAGATGCGGGGTTTGACGGGGTCGAAATGCCAGTTCCAGGTAACCGTGCTGAGCGGGACAGACTGGGATCTCTGCTTAATGAGATTGGATTGGATCTGGTTGTTCAGGTCAGAGCTGAAGGGTCAACAGTTGATGAGCAGATAGATTTTCTAGGAAAAGAGCTGAACAGCGCTTCGGGGTTGAATACGTTATTAACGAACGTCCACTGCGGAAAGGACTATTGGCCTTTGGCGGAAAATATAAGAGTGATTTCAATTGCTCAGAAACTTGCCAGTGAACTTGGGATAAAAGTCCTGCATGAGACTCATCGCGCCCGGGCTACTTTTTGTACGACATCTACAATGGCGATTATTGATGCTTTGCCGGAGATAAGATTTACTGCTGATTTTTCACACTGGTGTTGTGTCCACAACTCCCTGCTTCAGAATCAGCAGAATTCTGTGGACCGCGTTATTGAACGGGCAGATTATATTCATGCCCGAGTGGGCAGTGCAACTTCTCCCCAGATTACTGATCCGAGAGTAAGCGAATGGGAGGAGGCTGTTGAAGTGCACGTAAGATGGTGGGAAAAGATAGCGGAGCATCACAAAAACAATGATTCCGAATTACTGCCTGTCTGTTCCGAGTTTGGGCCTCCCGAATATATGGTAACCCTGCCTTCCACAGGAAAGCCCATTGCTGACCAGTGGGAGATAAACTGTTATATGAAGGAGATGCTTAAGGAGCGATTGGGGCATTTGACAGAAGATTGAAACAAGGAATTATGATTTGCGAATTTCGATTTTAGATTTACAATTTAAGAACACAGCAGACAGGGTTGTTGTTATTTGTTAGTTTTTTCCTTTGCGTTCTTCGCGTCTTAGCGGTGAAAAAAATTATGGCAAAACTAAAACTGGATTTGCATGAAATATGTAAAAATGGGAAATTGATTGAAAAAGAGCTCAATCGTGTAATAGATCAAGCCACTGAAAAAAGGATTGCTCTCGTGGAAATCATTCCAGGAAAAGGTAGCGGGCAGCTAAAGAAGACCGTCCTGCGTTTCCTGCAGCGTCCTGACATAAAAAAGAGATATCACCGTATTAACAAGGACAGTAAGAACTTTGGAAGGGTATTTGTGCATTTTAAGCATTGAAGATCATGCATTATCTGAAATGAATAGTATCTGGAACAGGGCCATTACACCTCAAAACATTTAGGTGGCAATTATATCCATTTTAAGGTATTATGTGGCCTTGAGATATGATATTT
>ENA-OREN01004770-OREN01004770.1-marine-metagenome-genome-assembly--contig:-NODE-4770-length-11606-cov-3.341920_pt1 | contig 11606 bp, 10 predicted proteins | sample MGYA00248624_ERZ508555 | MGnify/ENA primary metagenome ERZ508555 (study PRJEB26222, sample SAMN06267773) | marine metagenome | isolation source: Saanich Inlet, British Columbia, Canada | place...
GCCTGGCCTGATCGCAGGGTATCTCGACAATCCTTGGCACATCTTGGGGATGTGGTTTTTCGGCGGGGTGGTCGTTGCCCTCTCCACGCTGGTACTCGCGGAGATGGCTGCGGCACTCCCCGAGGCGGGGGGCAAGTACGTCTACGCTCGGCACGCTTGGGGCCCCACGATGGGTTTTGTCGCTGGGTGGGCTGAACTTCTGGTCTCGCGAGGCTTCTCGGGCGCGGCCAAGGCGGTCGCCATCGGGGAGTACATCCGCATCCTTACCGGCGGACGAGGCTCCATCTCTTTGTACGCCCTCGCGGTCTGTGTGGCCTTCTTCTTCCTGCATACGCGCGGCCTCAAGGCAAGTACTCAGTTCCAAAACATCACTACGGCCATCAAGGTCCTGATCGTCTTCGGGATCGCTGCCGCCGGCCTCGCTGCGGGTGAGTTCGCGGGTTTCCAGCCCTCGGTCACGTCTGCGTCGGGCCCCACCGCCGGCCTGCTTGGCTTCGCCCTCGCCTATCAGTCCATCTCCTTCGCCTACTACGGCTGGGAAGACGCGGCGAAGATGGCTGAAGAGGTGGAAGACCCAGGGACTGCTCTCCCGAAGATCCTCGTCGGTGGGTCTCTCGCCGTGATGGTCCTCTACCTGCTCCTGAACACCGCATTCCTGGCCGCGCTCACTCCGGCTGAGATGGCCGGTTCCGAGCTCGTCGCTCAAGACGCGATCACCGCCGTCTTCGGGAGCGCCGCAGGCACTGTCGTGGTCGTCGCGAGCCTGCTCATCCTCATCAGTAGTCTGAATGTGAACTTCCTCGGGCTGCCTCGAGTCGCGTACGGACTGGCCCAGCACGGATTGGCTCCAAAGGCGTTCGCCGAGGTCGATGCCCGGGGCACGCCGCGCAAAGCGCTCTACTTCATCTCGGCCTGGATCGGTCTGATGGCCCTATCCGGACAGCTCGAGTTGCTCATTCGGTTCATGATGACCGTCGCCATCACCGTGGATACCATGGTGCTGATGGGGTATTTCAAGCTGCGCTGGTCTAAGCCGGACCTAGAAAGGCCCTTCAACATGCCAGGACATCCGTGGCTGCCGGCCGTCACGGTCGCGTTGTATCTCGCGATCCTGGCGATCTTGGTCGGCACCCAGCCTCAACTCGCGCTTGGCGCCGGAGCCATGATCGCGGCCATCTTCATCGCTGGCTTCTTCACAGCACGAAGAAATGGGGGCTGACCCTGTCCTGTCCGACTGAGACCCTCCGCGCCTTAGCTGCCGCACGCATCACACATGTCGTCGGCATTCCAGACAACACTTCGGCACCGCTTTTCGATGCATTGGGGGATCATCCCTCGATCACATTGGTAACGGCGACGAGAGAAGGTGAGGCGATCGCAGTGGCCGCAGGGCTCTGGCTCGGAGGCGCCGCGCCGCTCATCGTGATTCAAAACACGGGGCTGCTGGAATCCGGCGACAGCCTGCGGGGCACAGCTTCCCGAATGGGGGCCGCGGTACCGATGCTGATCACGGGCCGGGGCTACGCAAAAATGGCGAAGGCCGGCATCACTCCCGATGAACCACGGACTCGGGCTTTTCTCACGAGGCCCGACGTCGACACAACCGCTCCACTTACGGAACCGACGCTAGACGCGTGGGGCATCCCGTTCGAGCGCTGTGAAGAGGAAGAGTATGCGGCTGCCACGATTCTTAGAGCCATAGAGTCCGCTAGGACCGAAGAACGACCAACGGCGGCGATCATCGCCTGCCCGCTTAACTGATGCTCACACGAGCTCAGCTCTTGGGTCCGCTGGCCGAACACAGGACCAACGAGGTCGTGGTCACGACCATGAGTGTGACCCGCCCATGGGGGCGTGTGTCTGATCATGACCTCGATTTCGCTTCGGCGGATAGCGCGATGGGTCACGCGGCAGACCTCGCCCTCGGTGTCGCGTTGGCCAGACCCGACCGACAGGTGATCTGCCTGAACGGTGACGGCAGCATGCTCATGACACTCGGCACGCTCGCCACGGCTGTAGGAGCTCAAGCGACCAATTTCGTTCTCGTCGTCGTCGACAACGGCACATATGAGATCACGGGAAATCAGCCAGTCGCAGCCTCTGCGATTATCGATCACGCCGCTATGGCTCGGGCCTCCGGCTGGACAAACGTCCACACGTTCGCCGATGCTCGCGAATATGCTGTGCAACTTCCTGCGATTCTCGCCGCGGCTGGACCCACGTTTATCCACGCGCTCGTCGCACCTGGCACAGAGGGCCCGATCAGCCGTTCTTCGGCTGAGGAAGCGCGCTATCTGAAGGTCTCCCTGGCAGACTGGTGCCGCGTCATGAAGGCGTCGCTGATGCGCACGGGACCCGCGGCCTGAAGGCATCCCTGGTCGTGTGGGGAATCTTCCCTCGACGACGCTTGATCCGCCTCTCTAGGCGTCCTGGCGTTCCCTATGTCACGGATGATGACTACACGTAGCTTGAGGCCCCGCAGAAGTGCCCGAACGAATGAACCCCAAATCTCCACGTCCTTCCGCCATGACCACATTGCCGTCAGAGATCGAGATCGAGCTGGGGCTCGACGAGGCGGACGACGACGAGGCCATACGCCGGAAGGCGGCACGACGGCTCGGCTGCGAGCTGGACGACGTTCCCCGACTCGCCCTCCGCAAGCGATCGATCGACGCACGACACGGCAAAGTCGTGTTCCGACTCTTGCTGGAGCGGGACCCGGCGCCGCGGGAGATGGGCGCCCCCCATCCCGTCGACGTGGACCGCCTGGGCCGGGTGATCGTCGTCGGAGACGGGCCCGCGGGCTTGTTCTGTGCCTACGAACTCGCGCGTCGCGGCATCGGCTGTACGGTGCTGGACCGAGGCAAAACAGTTCAGCCCCGCCGCCGGGACCTGAGGGGATTGAACCAGCTCGGGGTCGTGGACCAGGACAGCAACTATTGCTTTGGCGAGGGCGGTGCAGGGACGTACAGCGACGGCAAGCTCTACACGCGGTCCCACAAACGCGGCGACTGTCGTGACGTGCTCGAAGTACTGGCGCTGCACGGGGCGCCCGAGTCGATCCTGACAGATGCACGCCCCCACATCGGCAGCAACAAGCTGCCCAAGGTCGTGACCTCGATCCGAGAGCACCTAGAGCGTCACGGTGTGACCTTTCGCTTCGGCACACGCGTGGTGGGCTTGCTGACGCGGGAGCAGGGGGCACGTCGCCTGGCGTGCGGAGTGCGGATCGAATCTGGGGAAGAACTGGGCGCCGACGCCGTTGTGCTCGCCACCGGACATTCGGCCCGAGACGTCCACCGTATGCTTCTCGACGCCGGAGTTTCACTGGAACCGAAGGCGTTCGCGTTGGGTGTGCGTATCGAACACCCTCAACCCTACATCAATCGCATTCAGTACGGCCGCCACGCGGATCATCCAAAGTTACCCAACGCAGCCTACAAGCTGGCGTTCACGGAATCGGGACGCGGCGTGTTCAGCTTCTGCATGTGCCCCGGCGGGTTCCTCGTTCCGGCCTCGACGAGCCCTGGCGAGTTGGTGCTCAACGGCATGAGCCTCTCCCGGCGCGACTCGCCCTTTGCGAATTCTGGATTGGTGGTCGGCATCGAGGTTGCGGATACACTGAGGGCTGGCTTCAAGGGACCGTTGGCGGGCGTCGAACTTCAGCGACGCATTGAAGAGACGGCGTGGGAGGCGGGCGGCGGCGGCCTGCGCGCGCCGGCCACCCGAGCCACCGACTTCTTGGCAGGACGGGGTTCCACCACCGTCCCGAACACGAGCTACCAACCCGGGCTAGAGGCCGCCAACGTCGGAGACGTACTGGACTTGGTCGGGCTGGGACTGGCGGACCGTATGCGCCGCGCGCTGAAAGTCTTCGAAAAGCGGATGCGGGGCTATGCGAGCGAGGAGGCCGTACTCGTCGGCGTCGAGTCGCGAACGAGCTCACCTGTGCGCGTACCCCGAGATCGCGAGAGCCTCACCAGCCCCGACCTCGATGGACTCTACCCCTGCGGAGAGGGGGCCGGATATGCGGGGGGCATCATGAGCGCGGCCATGGACGGCATCGGCGTGGCTCGGGCGGTCTCGGCGTCGGTCACGGCGGAGCACCCAGCGGCCGGAACGGGGTGAACGTCGCAATCTGACGCTAGACTTCGGTTGGGTTTCCTCTCCTGCTCCCGAAGGCACCGTATAACGAGTCGAGCGCGAGCATCACATCCTTTTCCTCAATGTAGATGTGGAACTCACGAGTCGTCGAGGCCAACTCCGCCAGGTTGATACCCTGGAGCGCACGGCTCCACGTTCGGCGGCAACCCGCTCGCTTGCGCCGCCGGGATCGCGACGCTCGAAGCCCTGAGCGACGGGCAGATCATAGCCAGCGCCGCACGCAACGGAGATGCGCTTGCTGCCCGCCTGCGCGAGACTGCCCCAGCAGGGCTGCGGGAGGTTCGCCAGATCGGTCTGATGATCGGCATTCAGGTGCGAACGACCGCGCGTCCATGCCTGGATGCGCTTCAAGAGCGTGGGATCCTGGCGCTCACAGCGGGGAAGAACGTCGTGCGGTTGCTGCCGCCGCTCGTGATCAGTGAAACCGACCTCAAAACGGTGGGTGACGCTCTTATCGAAGTCTTGGCTGAAGTCTAGCACGCCGTCCCGTGGCGCGAGGCAGAGCGCGATCAGCCATACCGTTCCTCGATACAGTCGGCGGTTTCCTTTCTCTCGAGGCGTTGTGTCGTGAAGGCATCACCGACACAGGCCGCCGCCGCGTCCTAGCTCGTCCCCAGAGTCGACTTAACGAACCCGCCCTTCCCCTCCTCCAATGTTCAGAGCGAGGCCGGAGGTGACCTCGCCAGAGGTGCGCTAACGGGATGAGAACAATGAAAAAGACGGTGGGAGGGCTTCTGGTTCTGGCAACGGTGATGGCAACCGGAGCAGCTGACCTCACAGCCCAACAGGGACGACGAGGCGCACAAATGGGTGCGGATAGAGGGCAACGCGGGGGTGTGGAGAGGATCATGCAAATGCGCGAGCGTCTCGAACTCACAGACAATCAACTGGCGCAGCTCGACGCGCTCCGCTCTGCGAGCGTGGCGCGCCGGACCGCCGCCATGGCTCAGATATCCGAACTGCAATCTCAGCTCGCTGCGGGCCAAATAGAAAGAAGCGATTTCATGGCCGCCATGGAGGGGCGCAGAGACGAAACCAAGGGAGTCGCAGAGGCCCACCGGACTCAGATCGAATCGCTCCTGACCGACGCACAACGCGAAACCCTTGAGCAGGCTAGCCAGCGCGGTCGCGCCTTCCGAGCGGGTGTCGCCGCAGGCATGCGCCGCGGCGGGCAAGGCCAAGGCATGTCACGCCAACGCGGCGTTCGTGGCCAGCAGGGCATGAGGGGTCAGAATCGCCAGCACCCGGCAATGCAGGGGCGGCGCGGTCCCGGGGGCCAGGGTGCCGGAGCGCATCGCGGCCAGGGTGTTCGGGATCAGCGCTCGGGACGAGCTCCTGGGGGTGCAGTACGCATGCAGCGCCGTCGAGGCGGCGGAGCGGGCTCCGGCAGCGTGGCCGCAGACACAACCAACATCGGATTCATATAAATGACACGCACCTCACCATGTGGGTCCGATGCGGCCCCCGTCTGGCTACGGCTGGGCGGGGGTCTTTTTGGTGCGGCTTGACTCAGGAACCGCCTGTGCCGTTCTCCCGGATCCACTTCCGCAGGTCACCCACGTCGTAGCGACCATTGTCGTTCCCCAACTGATCGATGTAGTGCTTCTCACCAGGGGAAAGCTGATCGACATCAGTGAGCAGGAAGGGCTGCATGATCTGCTCGAACACAGGATTCCACGGCGTTGTGTTCAGCTGTACCGAAATATCCTGCGAGATGAGACCCCCGGCGTCCTGCACGCGGATGGTCAGGTCATGAGGGCCCGCTTCAGTCACGAAACCTCCAACGAACACCTCGTCACCGTTCGCAGACAGCGTCATCGTCGACGGGGCGTTCCCCGTGACCGTATAGGGCTGCCTTCCCCCGGCGATACGGATGAACCGGAGGAACGACTTGACCGCCTCCACCTCGAGCGGTGCTTCTGGCGTGACGATCAGAGGGGTTTCCCCGGTGGAGAGAACGATCCGTGCACGACCGTTCTCCACTGAGATCTCGTGAATCGTCACCGACGTGGTCCTCCCATCACTCAACAGTAGCTGAGGCGCAGTAGCAGCATGCAGTTTCCTACTTACTCCGTTCACACCCCACGCATCGCCGGCCTCTCCGCGGTTCCCACCCTCCAGGCTGTTCCGGGTCAACCCACGATTCCCGTCCTGCTCGAGCATCGTGAGGTTGTAGGGGTCATTCGTCGTAGGATCGGGGCGGAACGACGCCTCTATGTCCTGCTTTATGAGGAGCACCCCTTCGGCCGGGATCTCAGCATCAAAGCCCTCTTGAACGCGATACTCCGCGATCAAGAATTCTGTATCCCCTGCTCCAAGCGGAATCCTCAGCGCCTCACGAGAGGTCAGGATCGGGTCGAGAAAGATCTCCTGGTTCCACACCTCTCCGGGATCGACCCAGTCGATCCACCCCAGGACGCTCTTAGACCGCGCTGTCATGTGCGTGGGCCCGAAAGGCTCGGCACGATCTGCGACCGGGCCACATCCCCATGAGCCAGCGGCCATCAGCGACCAACACCCTAGAACCCATCGCCGCCCCAATGCCCCATCCCCCGTGGGGTGGTAGTAGTCGGGAAGCCCGAGAACATGGCCGTACTCGTGCGAGATCACGTTGGCGGACTGAACACTCTCCCCTGTGCAGTCCGCGACACTCTGCGTGATGTATCCATTGATCTCGATCAGGCTGCCGTTCGCACCTGGGTCGTCAGTGACATAGGGGCCACCCTGACCCGTCGCTCCGTTGATACTCCAACGGTGGGGCCAGATCGACGGACCTCCGCACGAGCCCGCAATCTCGAGGAACTCGAAGGTGACGGCATCAACAATCCCGTCGTCGTCCCCGCTGTTCGGGATCCCGTCCGGGCCGTCACTGTCGTATTCGCCGAAGTCCACGTTCGGGTCCGTGAGCGTCAGCGCCTCGACCAAGTAACTCCCCAGGTCCGCATCTCCTCCCAGCCCGTTTCCAGTCCCGACGATGGAGTCCATGGTGTTCGACGTGCGGACCCAGGGGAACACCTCACCCGTCACGGTCAGCGCCCCGCCTGACATTTCATGGTACGCCTCGGTGATCGTCCCGTACGGAGTTGGACCATCGAACAGCGACGCCTGGATGTCATCCCGAGAGATGTGAGGCTCCTCTGAGTCCGAGAAGAGAGCCAAGATGATCGCGAGCTTCGCTGTGCCTTCCCCTCGGCTGGCGACCCGTTGCCCTCCGGACTCGGTCCGGAAGAGTCCATTCGGGAGTTGGTACGCCGTGGGGTCAGCCTGTACGCGTTGGTAGTAGGCATCAGGTAGCGACAGCCCCCGCAGGCGCGCCGCCGATTCGATGTCTTGAGCGCTCATCTGAGTTCCCAGGCTGAGCACCGCTAACAGCGCGCCGAGGAAACCGATCCCCCACTTCATCGACGAAACTCCAGCTCATAGTCCGTGGTCCCGCGAAGCTGATTGTCCGGCCCCGCCACCTCGTGGATCACCCACCCCGGTGGATTCGTCGTGTCGGAAACGGCCAAGCGGAAGCTGAGGTCACCGCCGTCCTGATCGATAAGGACAATCTGTGTGATGCTATTTCCTTCCTGGCTCCATACCTCGGTGGCACCGGACGCACTCACAGACCCGACGTCGTCGCCGAGAATCGCGACCAACGCGGCCCCCTCGCTGCCATTGGGAGACTTGAGAGTCACGGTCATCGTGCCAGGGCCTGAAACGGGCGCCTGATCGGAACATGCGCCGACCAGTAGAAGCATCATCACCGTCAGGAATGAGCGGAGGAGGGTCATACGGGAACCTCGGTCAGGGTCGATCGAGTGGACAGGCAATCTACGTCTAGTGTATAGGACGCATTTCGTGGCGGTTCCTCGCACGCCGGACTTAGGCCGGAAGGAGTGCACGCCGCCCGCCGGTCACGAGATCGGTCGCTGTACAGGCTGCATCTTTACGGCCCACATCCCGGAGTTGATGTCGCTGAAGAAGATGTTGCCCTTCCACGGCATCACACTCCACGCGCCGGGTGAATTCGGGATGTACCCGACCGGGTCGTGCGCTTTGAAAACCGCCATCTCACGGCCCTGCGTGTACAGGTTGCCCATGAGGTCTCCAGATATGTCGACCATCCGGACGCCACCCTCATAGTACGCCTGATAGAGGATGTCGTCCTCCACCCAGATGTTGTGCGTGCCGTACTCGCTAGCCTCGTAGCGCGCCAGCTGGACCGGATTCATCGGGTCTGTGAAGTCGAAGATCTGAACGTATCCCGAAGTCGCGCGCGGGTACCCGCCCTTCCCAGTCTCCGGATCGTACTGCACACGGTGGTCGGGTCCGGCACCCTCCCAAGCCAGACCACTCCGTTGCACACGCTCGTCACCAACCACAAGGAGAAAGCGGTCGCTCGACTCCTGGTAGTAGGGGAAAATCGCGTGCGTCGATCCGGTCGTGGTCGGGAAGGTCGTTACCAGCTTCGGGCTTTCGAGGGAGCCCCCATACTTCCCATTACCCACATCGACGACGACAACACCCGTGCTCCACTCAGCCGAATAGGCCAGTCCGTCGTGCACCCACACGTCGTGGACCCGAGAGCCAGGATGGTTGTACTCACTGACATAGCGGGGATTGTAGACGTCGGTGACGTCGATGATCACGAACTTGTCGCCGGCGGCGAGGGCGAACAGATGCGTGTTGGTGGCGAACATGTTGTGCGTTCCACCGGTCATCCCATTGCCTTCGTAGGTAGAGGCGATCTTCGGGTGGGCAGGATCCGCCAAATCGAGGAGGATCACCCCGTTTCTCCGGTTCGACGCACCCTCACGCGAGATGGCCCCCCAGCGGCCGTCGGGAGAGACCTTCACGTCATTCGACGTGCGCGCGTCAGCGGGCACCGAGTCCGTTTTGAAGATGTTGGTGGGGTCAGTGACGTCCCAGACCATCGAAATCCCATTGCCGGACTTGGAGCCAGTCAGCGCGTAGTCGCGACCGTCCACACCCTCCCAGATCCAGAAGTCGGTGGTGAAGATCCGATCTTCACTACCCTGCCCAATCACCTCGAGCTTCCTGACCGCGTTCCTTGGAACGACCCGAAACGAATACTCGGCAGAAGCGCGTCCGCTGGAAGCCACCGCCGTGTACACGCCAGGCACGTCGGCAACCATGCGCCCGTCCATGATCTGCGCAGGCCCGGCAGGCGCTACGATCGAATCATCTGGCTGGTAGATGTAGGTCCACGAGATGGGGGCGTCTGTGACTGCCCCACCATCGCCGTCACGGGCAGTAGCTATGAACGTCTGCACGTCTCCCGTGCGCACCTGTTGTGACCCTCCCCGCAACTCCAGTGACGTGACTGGGGAGGCCGTCACTTCGTGGGACATTTGTCCCTCGACGCCCTCGATGGAAGCACGAATCGCGACGGTGCCTGGGCGCACGGCTCGCACGTTGCCGAACACATCGACGGAAGCCGTTCCCTCGTTCTCACTTTGCCACCGGACGTCCGGATATGGACGAACGGAGCCGTCGGCGTGGTACCCGACCGCGCGATGGGCTACTCGCGTGCCCGCGTAGAGCCGACCACCATCTGTCTCGATGGCGACACGATCGATCTCAGGCCACTGAACAACGACCGGTATCGCTAGCGTCAACGGCTCCCGACCTGGCGCGACTATGGTGGAGACGTTGAGCTCGTATTCGCCCGCTCGGACACCCGTCACGACTCCATCCGAGTAATTGATCGCGTTGCGTTCGCCGCTCCAACGGAAATCAGCCGCTACCATCGCCCCGCTCGCATCCATTGCTGCAACCGACACCTGAGCGGACTCGCCCACACGCAGCTCGATCCGGTCCGGAGTCGCGACAAGCGCCGTCGCGGTTTGCGCTTCGGCGGACGTAACAGTGAACAGCAGGGCGACGAGCGTCAGGGAAGTACGGTTCATAACGAACAACTCTCAATCTAGAGGCTTCTTAGATTGAGAGTTGTACGTCGAAATCAACGTTTATTGCAAGCGCCTTGCGTGCTACTCCTGGCTTAGAGCCTCTGTGGGATCGACGCACGCCGCTCGGGCCGCGGGAATGATCGCGCAATGAGGGCCGTCCCGAGGAGCGCGAGCGAAACACCGCTGAGCCATCCGCCCGAAGCGCCTGGCCGATGTCGTCCAACTCGGCTCAGCCGAATACGGGACGAGTGACTTCGAAGCGATCATCTCTCAGACGATAGACGATCCGGCAAATCACTTCGCCAGTGCCCAAGAGATGCGCAGTCTCTTCGACGAAGCGGTTGCCGAGGCGCGACTGTCGATGCCCTGGGCCTTTGCGACCATTCCTGAGCAAGAGGTGATTGTACATCCGTATCCGGACAACGTCGCGGGCACTGGGATGGCGGCAAGCTACCAACGCGCGACGGGAGATCGGCCGGCCATGTTCCGGTACGACCCCCTGACATGGCCTGACGCAACAAAAGGAGGGGCGTCTCGGACCGCGCTCCACGAAGGATATCGGGGCCACCACGATGGAGATCGATCTCGCCCATGTTCACCCCTCGTCGGCGGCGTGACCGTCCTCGGCGGTGAGATCCAATCCGTAGACGCCTCGGAGTTCCTCGATCTTGGCAATCGTGTCGGCCCCCACGATTTCAGTAGCCGCGTCCACGTAGCCAAGAGCACCAAGTGGAGGGTGCCCCCCGGACAAATGGATGACGTAGGGTCGCTCCCCGGCTGCAGCAAGCTCCGCGGCCATACGTTCCAGTTCGGCATCGGCGCCCGCCTCGTTCTCTCCCTCACGGAAGGTCCGAACTTCAGCGCCGAGTACATGATCGAGGAGAACGTTGCCGGACCGGTGGTATAGCTCCGACATATCCGGCACGCGCTGCTCGAGTTGCACGATACAACGCAGTCCTAGCTTCGCAGCCACTGCTGCCGTGCTACGCACATAATTGGACTGCACAGCGCCGGTAATGAGGACAGCGGAAGCCCCCTGCTCCAACGCCTCACCCAAGTAGAACTCGAGCTGCCGCGCCTTGTTGCCACCCATCGCGAGACCTGTGCAATCGTCCCTTTTCACATACAAATCGACTCCGCCCACCGCAGCGGAAAGATTGGGCATGAACTCGACTGGGGTCGGCCGGTGAGTCAATGCAGTCCGCGGGAACGCTGCAAGCGTCTCTGTGACCGTCATGTTAGTGCCTGTGCGAGTGCGAAGATGCCGGTTCCCGCGAGCAAGAGGAGCACCCCGACCCTAAAGACCTTCTCACTGACCCTGCTCGACAAGCGGTGACCGATAGCGGAAGCAAGCATCGCGACCGGTACCAACACCGCCGCGTTGAGCCATACGTCTCTGTCCACACCGACCATCACCAACTGTAGGATCAATGATGCGGCGTACGCGAACACGAAGAAGGTGAGCGTGGTCGCGCGGGTGGCGTCTTTAGAGAGTCCTACAGCCAACAGGTAGACGACTGCAGGAGG
>ENA-OREN01004772-OREN01004772.1-marine-metagenome-genome-assembly--contig:-NODE-4772-length-11603-cov-12.234340_pt1 | contig 11603 bp, 6 predicted proteins | sample MGYA00248624_ERZ508555 | MGnify/ENA primary metagenome ERZ508555 (study PRJEB26222, sample SAMN06267773) | marine metagenome | isolation source: Saanich Inlet, British Columbia, Canada | place...
TCCTCAACATATTGATTCTTATAGCATAATCTCCATCTCAGGGCATCGATTAACGAGTTCATCTGGGAAATGGGGGTCTACTTGAGCTCGGTCTTTATTCCATGATTAATGCTTTAGATTCAAAGCTGAGAATGTTTTATTTTTATTTTTGCGTTATGGCTACTTCTTACGACGTCAATTCAAGATCAATTGTTGTTTTGGTTAAACGATATTTGCCGAATCAAAGCTTCCGCTACTTATACCTTCAAAAATAGCTACCACGCTGAGTTCATTGTCAAAGGAAGTATCAATCGCGCCTTCCTTATAACGGATAATTACCGCGTCTTCGGTGGTACCCTGACCGGATGCTTCATAAAAAACCAGAAGTGCGTCCGAGGTAGCGCTTCCGTTGGTTACTGGGCTATTTGTAGCGGTTAAGTTCGTCGCTGAATTGGTGCTTTCAAGTAGTTCTTCAGCGGCTTTTATTATGTCTGCCAACAAATTAGACGACGATCTACCAAAGTTTTCCGTGAAGTCTACGGATAATCTAGATGTCTCGAAGTCGATAACAGCATTGCTATCATTCGATATAACTGTTGTTGCTAGATTTACTGCTGCGACTTCCGTAAGCCCGAGAATTGTCGCCACTGGTTGGGACGCTCCACTACCGGCGAAAAGGGCGCTATTGTAATCAAAAACATCCGTTGTGATACCTGAACCTACAGTAAAATTAACCAGCTTTGACGAACCAAACGAAGTCGTTGCGTCAACTGTTAGCGTTTGCCTCACGTTGGCGCCTGTTGCAAGCACCAGGCTCCCACTATCAGGAAAAGATTGTCCTGAAAAATTCACCACACCATTGGTCAAGTTTAAGTCGTTGTCGAGGATGGTCAGCGTGCCCGAAGTATCAGTGATGTTGGCATTGTTAGGATTAAATAGGTTCAGAGTGACACGTTCTGTACTCTCAACACCACTGTCGGAGATAATCGGTACGCTGAACGTCTGTGTGGTTTGTCCGGGAGCAAAGGTCAGCGTGCCGTTTGTGGTGGTATAATCCACTCCTGATATCGCAGTGTCTGCCGAAGTTGCAAAATCTACGGTGATGGTGTTGGTAGAACTGCTTGAAAGGTCTACCGTAAATATGGCGTCCGTGCCCTCTTCAAATACGGACACATCGTTAATTTTTACATCTGGTTGAGTTTGTTGTGCCAATAATAAGGCGGCTTGAACAATTGCAGCGGCATTAGCGATAGCAGCTGCATCAGCTGCTGACGTGTCTGTATTGTTGGTGCCAGTATTGGTCACGGTGTTGGTGGTGCCGAAGAAGGTGTTGGTGCCGGTATTGGTCACGGCGTTGGTGGTGCCGAAGAAGGTGTTGGTGCCGGTATTGGTCACGGTGTTGGTGGTGCCGGAGAATGTGTTGGTGCCGGTAATGGTCACGGTGTTGGTGGTGCCGGAGAATGTGTTGGTGCCGGTATTGGTCACGGTGTTGGTGGTGCCGGAGAAGGTGTTGGTGCCGGTATTGGTCACGGTGTTGGTGGTGCCGGAGAAGGTGTTGGTGCCAGTGTTGGTCACGGTGTTGGAGGTGCTAGAGAAGACACCCGTCGCAGCGTCGGCGGCAACTTCTGCCTGTTCGCGAGTGGCGCCACTATCTATTGCCGCAGCTCTCGCCCGGGCGGCTACATTGGCCACCTCGCCTTCGGTGGCAGTCCTGCCAGAAAACGCAGTGTCCGGCCCGTCTGCAGTTAGTCTGGCGGCAGGGTCTCTACCGGCAAACTGAGCATTTGGGTCTCCACCTCGCGCAACTGCCCCTGTGAAAGACTCAACAGCTGCACCGGCCGCACCCTCGGCTTGTTCCCGAGTGGCGCCATCGGCTATCGCCGCAGCTCTCGCCCGCGCGGCAACATTTGCCACCTCACCTTCGGTGGCAGGCCTGCCAGAAAACGCTGTGTCCGGCCCGTCTGCAGTCAGTCTGGCGGCAGGGTCTCCATCGGCAAACTGAGCATTTGGGTCTCCACCTCTAAATGCCCCTGTGAAGGCCTCAACAGCTGCGCCGGCCACAGCCTCGGCTTGTTCCGTAGTGGCGCCATCAGCTATCGCCGCAGCTCTCGCCCGGGCGGCAACATTGGCCACCTCACCTTCGGTGGCAGGCCTGCCAGAAAACGCTGTGTCCGGCCCGTCTGGTGGCAGTTCGGTAAGTCTGCCTGCAGGGTCACCACCTCCAAATGCCCCTTTGAAGGCCTCAATAGCATCACCGGCTGCAGCCTCTGCCTGTTCGGGGGTGGCGCCGTCAGCTATCGCCGCAGCCCTAGCCCGCGCGGCAACATTGGCCACCTCGCCTTCGGTGGCAGGCCTGCCGGTAAACGCTGTATCCGGCCCGTCTGGTGGCAGATCGGTGAGCCTGCCCGTAGGGTCTCCACCTCCAAATGCCCCTTTGAAGGCCTCAACAGCAGCACCGGCCGCAGCCTCGGCTTGTTCCGGAGTGGCACCATCGGCTATCGCCGCGGCTCTGGCCCGAGCGGCAACATTGGCCAACTCGCCTTCGGTCAGAGCACCAGGGCCATCAGCCGGTGTGCTAAATTGCGTATCGTCATCTGGCCCGCGCTGATTTGCCTTTTGGAGGGCTTTTTCCACCGCAGCCCTGGCTCGGAACGCGGCTTCTTCCCTCGAAGCACCCTCATTCAATGCATCCTGAAAAGCTTTCTCGCCAACTGCTGCAATTGGATCTCCTTCTATTGCCTCCCTGGCAGCAGCTCTGGCCGCAGCCTCGGCCTCTTCCGGAGTAGCACCCTCAGCTATCGCAGCAGCTCTGGCCCGCGCGGCTACATTGGGCAACTCGCCTTCAGTAGCAGCCCGCTCTTCCGACCCTCGTCCTTCGCCTTGCGGCTCTCCTTCTCTGGGCTCACCCTCTCTGGGCTCACCCTCTCTGGGCTCACCCTCTCTGGGCTCGCCCTCTCTGGGCTCGCCCTCTTTGGGTTCGCCCTCACCTTCCGCAGGACCTTCGCCCTTAGCGTCGCCTTCTTCGCCCTCTTTGGGTTCGCCCTCGCCTTCCGCAGGACCTTCGCCCTTAGCGTCGCCTTCTTCGCCCTCTTTGGGTTCGCCCTCGCCTTCTTCGCCTTCACCCTCAGCTGCTTCAGCCTCGCCTTCTTCGCCTTCTTCCTCGCCTTCCTCGCCTTCTCCCTCTCCCTCGGCTTCGCCCTTCTCATCCGCCGCAGCATCATCCTCCTTGTCATCAGCCTTCGGCTCAGGCTTCGGCGGCAATACAGTGCTAATATTGCCGTACAGGCTCTGTATCTGAGACGCCGGCAATACCGTCGGGATCGGCGGGGCCGTAAACGCACTGCTAAGGTTGGTCGTCTGAAAAGCCTGGGACATGACTTGCGTGCCCGCAGCATTACTCACCGCAATCGCACCAACACCGCCATCAGCATCCGGCAACAGTGTCACCGAGTTGGCCGAACCCTCCGCAGCAGCCTTGCCCGCAACCGTCGTGCCGCGAACACCGATCGTGATAATCGGCGTCTTGACCTCCATCGCATCATCACCGGTCTTCGCGATCTTGCCGGAGACAAACGAAAAAACACCCTGAACAACGTTGAACGCACTCTTGCCCGTATTCGCTGCCGGGTCGAAAACCAGGTCATCAATAACCATGCGGCCCGATTCACCCAGCGCAAACGTCGTCTCGTCAGAGAACACGATGCCAATGTTCGAACCGCTCTCGGTCTCTACAATATCCCCGATGAAGACCTTCGTGCCCTTCTCCGCCTGAACGTTCGTGCCATCTAAACGGGTCAGAAAAACACGGCCCTCAACCTTATCAACATCACCAATAGACAAACTCTGGGTTTGGTTATTGGTGATATTACCTGTGTCAGGCTGTGCTTGAGCAAGTTGTATGTGGCCAAAATGACCCGGTGTAGAAGGACCTGCCAGGCGTGAAGCCAGATGGCCCTCAATCACCGCTGTGCCATCGCTGGTAAGAAGATCAGGCAGTTGAGCCTGGACAAAATAGTCCTTCACAACAACTGATCGGTTGCTCTCGGCAGCGTTGTCTGAAAGTAGAAGATCTGGGCCTAGCCGCTCGTAGCCGGCCTCAAGGACAAAATCACCGTTGGGAATGACAAGAAAATTATCACTAGCCTCAGCCCGCAAAACTGAAGGGGCCTCGGTATGATCTCTACCGAGGGCCGGACCAAAAATTTTTCCCGTGACGGTCATATTCTTATAATCCAGTGGCGGCGAGGCCTATTTCACCACCTGCAGACACCTGAAAACAATTGTAGTTCATCTAATTGTCTCTAATTATTTCTGACTTTTAATTTCTATATTTTCAGTTTTTAGGTCACCCATTATGAATAACATAGTATAAGCTGCCACAATTACTTGATTTTCTGCACTTGAAGCATCTGAAGAAGCATTAATTTCAACCGTCTCGCCCGACAGAACATCAAGCAAAGATCGCCGGCCTAGCCGGCGTTCTTTGCGGGCTAATCGCAAAAATTCACCTGAAATATTTGCCTGGTTACGTAAAAATTGTGCGTTTTTTTCCGTTATTTTCAATTGTTCGTAAGCATTCCGAGCTTGCTCTTCAACAAGATTTTCAGCATCCATCAAACGATTAGCGCCGGCAAAGTAATTAGCCTTGACCGCCGCCAAATTGTTGAAGCTCGTTGCTCCTAAATTGAAGGTATATTTTAACTCCCCCTTAATCAAATGTTCAACGGCGGTACCTGATGTGCCAGAGACATCGTGCTTGTATTTTGTTTCTAGAATTAGATTTACTGTCGGGGAAAATTCTGCAGCTCGTGTTTGCTTAACAGCGGCACGCGCCGTATCGCGGGCAATCGTAAGCGCTCTTACTTGGGTATTGTTTTTTAGGGAACGCGAAATAGCAACATCTATGCTGGTCGGGAGCCGGTCAACCGGAATAGCTAATTGTTCTAATTTCTGGTTCCTTTCAGGTAGGCTGCCAAATACGCTCCTATAGCGGTTTTCCGCAGAACTACGAGCACCTTTTGAAAGTGTATAACGAGCCTCAGCACCCGCAAGCTGGGCCTTAGCTTGCAGTACGTCCGTTGAGAAACCTGAACCAATAGAAACACGGGCATCCTCAAGTTTAGCCTGTCGTTTTATGTTAGATACGGACTGTTTCGCGTAGCCCTCAATTTCAATTGCTGAAATTAGACCCACTTGAGCGGCAATCGCTTCTAATAAAACTCCTTGTAATACTGTGTCGAGCGCAAGATTTGATTGGCCTAACTGAAGTTTAGCTATTTCCAACGCACTTGATTTAGCGCCAAAATCCAAAATAGGCTGAGTTATTGTTAAATCCAACTGATGTGGAGGCATGCTAGTATCCCGCTGTGATACGGCACCACCTCGTCCTTTTGCAAGATTGCGTTTTTCATAACCATAAAACGCGGTAGTGCTAAACTCAGGAAACCAAGCCTTTTTAGCAACAGATAATTGTTCCTCAGTAGCCTTAACAGTATTCTTTGCGGCCAGTATTCGTTTGTGAGTTTTTATTAAAACGTTTACTTTTTCTATATAGGTTTCAGAATTACCCTGAAATACGATACCAATAGAAAATAATGAACTAATTATTATTACAATAAGTGTCTGAATATAATTATTTACCATGAATATTTTCGGGTTATATAACTCGCCCCTATTTAAGGCTTTCATCGGTTCTCATTTATAAGCCTAGATCCTGCGATGACTTTACGACAAATCACAAGGTATTGAATATTACCTCAAAAAACCGGCATTAACAAGGCTCGATGGGCCCTCTGTCAGTGGCGAATGATATATCCGGATTTTGTAGCAGACGATATGTCCGGTCTTTGGAAGTGTTCCAAGGGCTTGATAAATATCGCATGCTACCGGAGAAATACGGATGGCGCGGATTCACGCCACCCCCCTCCTGGCTCAACGCCGTCGAGGGCTTCTTCGCCAAACTCGCAAGACGGCGGCTCAAACGCGGCGTCTTCCACTCTTTCGTTGATCTCCAGGCCACCATCAATCGCTTCATGGCCGAAACCAACAAAAACCCCAAACCCTTTACAAGGACAACCGACCCAGACAAAATCATCGCTACCGTGAAAAGAGGGTACCAAGCGTTAAACTCCATCCACTGATTTACAATAGGGCGAGTCAAGTGCTTCAAGTTGCAAGAAATATTCGTCAGAAGTTTCGTTTAGGCGCATTTAAGTCCTGGTTTGGACGCGGTAGGGGCATCGGATTATTATTACTCCTTTTACTAATTGGTATCCGCTCATGGGATCCGTCAGCAGTTCAGTTACTGCGTTTTAGGACCTTTGACCTTTATCAAAATCTACAGCCGCGAGTGGTGCCTGATGGGGGACTTCCATATTGTGGCGGTTGCCGCGTCGTCATTGTTGATATTGATGAGAAGAGCCTGAAGGAACTGGGGCAATGGCCTTGGCCACGGCATTTACTTGCAGACCTTGTTGTAAAATTGAACAAATTGGGCGCTGCTGTAATCGGGTTCGACATCATTTTTCCCGAAGAGGATCGTTCATCCCCCCACCTTTTTGCTAAAGGTACTGCGAACCTAAGCCAGTCGACTTTTAACGAATTATCCCGCATGCCAAGCAATGACCAAATATTTGCAAGTGCTATTAAAGGAAGGCGCGTGGTGCTTTCCCAAAGCGGGATAAATCAAACAGAAAAGGAGCACAGTGGATCACCAAATCTTATTTCGGCGGCGTTTATTGGCGGGGACCCTCGCACCGCAATAAAGAAATACCCAAGTCTGTTGCGCAATATACCCGTTCTGGAAAAATCAGCCGACGGTCTGGGCATAATTTCGATCAGTTCGGAACATGACGGCGTGGTACGGCGTGTGCCGGCAATTATTGCCGTCGGGAATAAGGTGCATTCTGCCCTCCCTATAGAAATGCTTAGGGTTGCAGTCCAGCTTTCTACTGGGAAGCGCCGTAGCCCGATCGTACGGTCAATCAAAGAGGCGGCAACTGGAAATGTCTTGGTGGAGAAGGTTCAGCTATCGCGCAATTTCTCCGTGCCGACTGACCGCCGCGGAAATATCAACATATTTTTTAGGCAGCATGACCAAGACTTATACGTATCCGCAACAGATATTCTCAGCGAAAAAGCACCAGCAAAAAAGATATCTGGAAATTTTGTGCTTATCGGAACCAGTGCTCTTGGCTTAAAGGATATTAGGTCTACACCATTAGACCCGAGTATTCCTGGTGTCGAAATTCATGCCAATGTCTTAGAAAATGTTCTAACAGGAAATCAATTGTCGCGACTTCCGGACTCCACCGGGATAGAGATTTTAGAGATATTTATAGCTGGTATTCTATTAATAATATTAATGCCAATTACTGGTGCCTACTGGTCTCTTATCGTTGTTGTATCATCGATAGCTATTTTAGGCGGGTATACCTGGCAGGAATACCAGGCACAGGAATTAATTGATCTTTCTTACCCCATTCTGTCTAGCTTCCTAATTTATGCCGTTTTGGTTCTGATGAATTATGCCAAGACGTCTTCCGAAAAACGTCAAATTCGGAGTGCATTTAGCCAGTATCTGTCACCGGCCTTGGTTGAACAGGTGGCGGGTGATCCCGAACGTTTGAAGTTGGGTGGGGAAATGCGTGATATGACTTTCCTTTTCTGCGACGTGCGTGGCTTCACAACAATTTCAGAAAGCTTCAAAAGCAACCCACAGGGCCTGACCCGGTTGGTCAATCGGTTGCTAACACCATTGACCGATGTAATTTTGGCTCGAAGCGGCACCATCGATAAATATATGGGCGATTGCATCATGGCATTCTGGAATGCTCCACTTGACGATCCAGGTCATGTTAAGCACGCATGTGAGTCGGCGTTGATCATGTTCCACGAACTGGACGATTTGAACCGGGAACTCGAGGAAGAGGCACGTGCGGAAGGTAAAGAACCACTGCCACTAAAGGTTGGGGTCGGGCTCAATACCGGTGAATGTGTCGTGGGCAATATGGGTTCAGAGCAGCGTTTCGACTATTCGGTGCTTGGTGATGCCGTCAACCTGGCGGCGCGTCTGGAGGGCCAGTCAAAGAACTACGGCGTTGACATTGTGATTGGTGAAAATACCTACGAAGTCGTCAAGCAGAACTTTGCTACCATCGAACTCGATTTGATCGCAGTGAAGGGCAAGGAAGAGGCCGTGCAGATTTACGCTCTGCTAGGTGACGAGAAACAAAAGGATGACGCTTCGTTCCAGAAATTATGTGAACAGCACGAAGCCATGCTGCGGACCTATCGCGCACAGGATTGGGACGGCGCGCGCAGGCTAGTTGAGGACTGCCGGTTACTAGATACACGGCTGGAGACCCTCTATGAATTGTACGACGAACGCATCGACCAGTATCTGCAAGAGCCGCCTGGGGAGGACTGGGGTGGTGTCTATGTAGCAACGACAAAATGAAGAAAAATTATTCCAAGAAAATTGCCGCAATTTCTATCTTGTTGCGAGAAAATACTAGAAATTTTACCGTTCATGAAGAGCGGTAACCGGAATGTTCATGAATGGGCCAATAAAATACTCAAGAACCGATCGGTCTCCTGTGCGTATGCTGCATGTCACCTGAATTCCTGGTAGCAACGGGTATGTTTTACCTTTAGAATTAAAAAATTCACTCTCCAATTCTATTGTTATTAAATAAAATGGTGTCTTGTCACCCTCGCGAATACTATCAGGACTGATGTGAACCACGCGCCCTTCAAGCTGACCGAAATTTGCTGCATCCGGTGTTAAAGGCCGCACCTTAGCAATTTGCCCTGAACCAACATAAATAACTTCTTGAACTGCAAGTTGCGCCTCAATCAATAGCTTATCGCCTTCGGGAACGATATCGACAACAGTGCCACCGGGTTTAACTATACCTCCTATTGTTGAATGGTAGAGATACTTGACCAAACCATCCACCGGGGCTCGGAGCACCGTTCTTTTCAGGCTATCTTTTAATTTTTTTCTACGCTGTAACAATTCTCGGTACATTGTATCAGCCTGATCTAATTCACTCCGAGTTTGGGTGAGGTAGTGATCTCGAAGCGTTAGCATTCTTACTTCAGCTTCTGATTTTGCAGCCTCTATTCTCTTAACTGAAAATGCCGCTTCGTTTAACTCGCCATTCAAGAGCACCCTCTCTTTTAACAACTCTAGATGTGTCATACGATTTGTCAGATTTTCTTTCATTAAACTGTCGCTAATAACTATCTGTTCCCTAATCAATCTTAAACTTTCGGTAATTTTTGAAATTCTCGCCTGCATTTCCTTTGCTTCTTCTTCTCTTTGTGCAACAGACAGCCTCTGCGAAGAAATCAGATTTTTTATGTGGCTCTGCTTCGTGTTGAAGTGTTCTATAGCAGCGGAAACGAGGTCCCCATGTTCATTAACTAAATCCTGTTCGAATGTTATACTATCGGCCCTATCTAATTCTGCCCTTAAACGTGAGAGGTCAATACGTAAAGTTACTATATGCACATCAACTTCTTTTAAGTCTGCACTTGAGGCTGTTCCTTCTAAAACAACAAGAGGTGCGCCCTTCTTTACTCTTTCACCTTCTTTAAAGTTTATTGCCCGGATAATACCGCCCTCTAAATGCTGGACAGTTTTTATTTTCGATGAAGGTACAACAATCCCTTGAGCTACGGTCACTATATCAATGCGCCCAAAATATGCCCAAACAGCTAAAATTACTAAGCTGATAGAACAAATCACAAGAAACGAATGCCCAGCTACAATTGATTGAGAATGATTTTTTGTATCGCCTAGTGTCATTTATGGAACATCGTTTTTACTAATATCTTTAATAATCGGTCGAGGCCGTTCATCTAAGTCAAGGAAAAGGTGTGCCCCGCGGATAATTTCCCGATCGTGAGAGCAGGCAATGATCGTTTTACCATTGCGTACCATATCATTCATAATTCTATAAACGTACGACGCTCCGATAACGTCGATGCCCTCAGTTGGCTCATCCAAAATTGCCAGGGGACCATCATGAGATAGGGCCCGCGCTAAGGCAAGCCTACGCCTTACGCCAAGTGAAAAATTAGTGCCCGCTTTTCCGACTGGCTGATCTAGACCACCAGGGCTTTCGTCGGCTAGCGATTCTAGTCCCACGTCCACCAATAATTTCCTAATTTCTTGGGCTGTTAGATCTGGATTAAAGGCGTTAAAGTTTTCTCTGATTGACCCATTCATAAAATAGGGTTCCTGAGGAAGATACATAATTTGCTGGCGCCACCAGTCTGGCGCGATTTGCTGTAAATCTATTCCGCCCGCGAGTATTTGGCCTTTACTTGGATCAAGTAGACCAGTTAATAATTTAGCCAACGTTGTTTTGCCGCTGCTATTTCGTCCTGATATACATAGAACTTCGCCTGCGTTAACAGAGAAATTTATCTCATCGATCAATGTTAAGCCCAAATTTGGATACGTAAATGTCATATTTTTGACTTCGATATTGCCGGAGTATTTATTGATCGCCGTACCACTTTTCCGTTCTCGTGGAATTTGTACAAAATCAGCTAGTGATCGCCTGGCCTGTCCTGCCCGTACCCAGCCATCCACTTGTTGTGATAATCCGACAATTGGCATTAAAGCGCGTGCGGCCAAAATATTGGCGCCAATCATCGCACCTACATCAAGATTTCCGTCTACAACCAATAACGCACCAACAGAAATAATTATAACAGTCAGCAATGCAGTTGCGCCTCTAATTGCTGACTGTATGCGGTTTTGCCGATCCCAAATATAACGGCTCAAGGTATGTATTGAATTTGTAGCTGCTGACCAGCGCGCCTCCATATAATTAGAGCGATCAAAGGCTCGAATGGTATCTGGAGATGAAACAGATGCATCAATGACCTGGGCCCTCAAACCACTAGCTTGACGCAAATTCTGAGTAATTGCCCTGAGACTTAGAATTCCGGTTAGAACTCCTATGGATACCGCCGTAACAAAAATCAATGTTATATAGCACAAAATCGGATTTAAGAAATAAAGCGTAGATATAAATATTAAGGCAAAAGGAACATCCAATAATAAACAAATATTTGATGGCGAATATACTTGCCTAATTGTCTCGGTACTTGAAATTATATCCCTGATAGCTTCACCTGGAAATTGTGAAAAATAGAATGCTTTGCTATTTTTTATTGCATCGAAAGTATTTATATCTTGTTTTTTATCTGCATTCTCATTTAGGGCCTCCGCAAATCGATAACGCACTCGTCGAAAAACATATTCTAGTGATATTGCAATGACCGTACCTATTGCCAGTGTCGCAAGTGTGGTATCGACTCCATGAGCTATATATCGGTTTAGAACTAAAATGACAAAAATTGGAGATACTAAGGCGAGCAAGTTCCCGAAAAGAGATGCCAAAAGCATTTCTCCGAATAAGATTGGTCTGGATGATAATCGTTTTATTATTTCTAGCATCTGACTACGTTATCAAAGGTGGTGCCTAGCGTCACTGCCTCATATTAATCAATAAATTCGAACAGGTCTTAACCCCCATTTCCCAGATGAACTCGTTAATCGATGCCCTGAGATGGAGATTATGCTATAAGAATCAATATGTTGA
>ENA-OREN01004776-OREN01004776.1-marine-metagenome-genome-assembly--contig:-NODE-4776-length-11595-cov-3.529866_pt1 | contig 11595 bp, 12 predicted proteins | sample MGYA00248624_ERZ508555 | MGnify/ENA primary metagenome ERZ508555 (study PRJEB26222, sample SAMN06267773) | marine metagenome | isolation source: Saanich Inlet, British Columbia, Canada | place...
CGCTGGGGTAATCGGATACCCACAGTAGAACCGACCACCGGCCACCATAAACCCAAACGCGAGCGCCTCGTTACCCCCGATGAGAATCTTATTCTTTCGCTCAGCTTTTTTTAGACGAAATAATGCTTCATCCTGATGCAACCCAAACTCATCAGCAATTTCGAGCCCAAGACAAAACGAGTTGATATTCGTCTGGATAACATTTTCGGGCAAGCGCCGCATAACATGTTTAAGGCACGCAATCGCTTGATCATTCTCGACACCGAATATTCGAGCCAGCAACGCAAAACTCAACGAATTCTTGAAAATATCTCTCCGAAGTTCCCGAACCGCATACCGACCAAAGGGAACCTCGAAAACCTTTACGTTATCAGTCAGATTGGAACGATTAGCCGCGCCATCAGACGCGTCAAAGATCACGACCCCAAATTCTGAGAGCATAGGAGAGGCTTTTTCCAGCGCCTCGTTATCAAAAGCAAGTAAAACATCAATTGAATCGCCGATACAACTACGCCACTTCAGCGATCCCCGAAGAATTGCTCCGGCATAGCCTCCTTTGATACGCGAGGCCACGTCTCTTGCGATGAAAAGGTTATATCCGTGCTGAGTGAGCAGCTCCGAAAAGATCGAAATAACGGTCAGTGACCCATCACCGCCCTGACCCGCTACCATCATATTGATATCAGTCTTTAGCTCTGGAGTTCCCATCAACTTTCTTCGATCTCTGGTGCACCCGGTCCCTTTGTATAAAACGTCTTCGGATCCAGATAATTAAGCCTCAACCGTTCCTCATAACTTGGCATCTTGGCGGGTAAGGGTCGGTTTTTCTTTTTGTCGGCCGAAAGCTTCTTCATCAAGAATTCGCCTCTAGGCTCCGTCTCTAGAGGACATGTTTCGAGCCACCCGTCTTTCAGTGCTGCCTGAAAAGCCTCATGGCCTCTTTCAGTTCGAATTAAGGTGTAAGTCCAACCATCCAAACCAATACCACCCGCAGCTATGTCAGCGTTCTCGGCACCGTAATCAAGGCAATAGAGGCAGGCCGGTCGAGCAAATTCCCGATACTTTTTTAGCGACGCCGTGATCACCTCACCGTCGTCTAGCCGGACAACGACTTTACCTTTGATATTTATGTTTTCGATCCTGGACGGCTCAACCGCAATGATCTCGGCAAGCTTCTTAATGCTCTCGTGTGTAAAGGCTTCTGAGCAAAATAAACCAATCACCAAAGACACGTTATTCCGATACCATCGTGGCAGATCTAAATTGATCCCGGAATTTTGCTGAAGGCGAACCCCATCGACTTGGCACGGGACGCCGACAACAGCCAGCGGGCGAATATTCCGTCGAACCGCTTCCTGAAGGGCAATCGTATTTGGAGAATAGGTGTATCGCGAACCTCCACAAGCCAAAATTGACTTTCGATCTGTTGCCAGTGTTTGAGTTCCTATCTGGCTATCTTCCTCAGTGACATCTCCAAGGATTGCTCCAGCTAGGGTGCCTTGCTCAAGGCCATGAATCAACACCGCTGAGACCACGCCACCGTCTTGGCCGCGCGCGAGGATCTCATCATCCGTAGCGCGCGCGTAGACACCATATGCGTAAGGCCCGTAACCTTCATCCTTTGCAGGTGCCCGAAACCGTAGGAATTCCGAAAGATCCTGATCGACGGGTCTTAAAACTGGGCAAGCATCAACACAGAGAATACACTGCACGCAGGCTTGTTCGCGCGTATCTTTTGGTTGCTCATCAATGTAGTCAAAAACATCAACCGGACAAACGGTTAAGCAGGACGCACATCCAACACACTTTCCTTCGTTCACCACCGCTTGCATTAGAAAGTCCACTGCGCGGAATCCACCGCGATTGATTTCCCTGCGCCACGCGTAGGACCACTCGTGTGGACTTTCAGCATCGCTCAGCAGGCGCTGATATCTCTGAACGACCCGATCTGTGCGAGCTTGCGCTCTATCCATTTGCGTCACTCAAGGAGTCCTATTTAATGCCGACCGGGAAGTCTTCGACAGTGTAATTGGTGTGGTGAACTTCTCCGGTGAACCCAAAGAACCTACCAGTAGTTGGATCTCTATACTCGGCCATATCTTTTCTGGTCTGCTTTCTTTCCTCAGATGCCATAGCTATGTCTATATCGCCCTGGCTTGCAAAAGATAATTCGTAAACATGGTAATACTCGGGCGCTTGGCCGACAAATTCTGACCCGGTTTTCTTAAGATGTCGTAATCTAGTCAATCGCGGCCAGCGAGCGACGTCTGGCAGGTGCTCGGTTACAGAAAAGGTGTCCATCCACGCTTCTCGATCAGGTGATACATCACCCATGTAATAGGCGCACCGCAACATGTTGACCTCTCCCGGGGCTACCACAGGAATCTCAGTCACAGCGTAAATCGTATGCAGAATGTCCCCTTTAAATAGATCTTTGAATTGTGCGTGATCCTGTTGAGAGAGCTCTTTCGTTTCGACTCTCTCTTGTGAGGCCATAGAGCTTTCGAGGCCCTTCTCGGAATCAAAGCTCAGCTCGATGGCCTGATAGTATCGCGGCGCTTCCTCAAGATAAGGCTGTCGATCATTTGTGAGGAGCCGAAGACCTCTTAGTCCTGGCCACCGAGCGACACTAGGCATATGGACGTTCTTTAGATAGGAGTTGAATCGTTTTCGATCATCCGGACGGACATCCCCCCGGTAGTAGGCGCTGAGAACAATCATGGCAGTTTCCCCAAAACTGAAGTGCAAATACCAATATCGAGAAATTCGATGGAACGGTGATCTGCTTTGATCTTAAATTGCATTATGACGAGTATTCTGATCGTAAAAGCCTGATAGGCTCAATGAAAGATTTACTCGTGGACAAGTGATAGTTTTCCTTATATATGGTTTGCTACTCCTGCTCTTAGCCGATAAATGGGGATAGCCAGCAACGACGGCTGTTGCCTCCACAACTACGATCGGAAAATACGATTAGATTAAATTCGGCCTCCTGTGCGTTGTTCCTAGAACTTTCTAGCTAATCGTTGTTTGGCGTTTACAAGCAATGCCAAACGCGTAGTATCCACATTGCAAGGGAATCAAATTTAAGGGGGTATTGGCCCCAGGCGACGTGTTTAGTAACGCGCGATACGCGACTAAGAGCGCGGAATTTGGTTAAATACGAGTAATAACTTTGGGCGCCTCTTTAGTGCTCAAGGTACATCATCGAGATACCGCTCAAGTCGGCCCTTCCCGTTTATGAAATACAGCTACTTCATCTGCGACGTATTCACCGACACACGCTTTCATGGCAATCAACTGGCGGTGCTGCCTTACGCGACCGGACTCTCGACCGTCGAGATGCAGCAGATCGCACGGGAATTTAACTTCTCAGAAACCGCTTTCGTCTTTCCCGCAGAGGAGGGTCACACGCGCAAGGTAAGGATCTTCACGCCCACCACTGAAATCCCCTTTGCCGGCCATCCCAACATCGGCACCGCGTTCGTGCTGACGGAGACCGGGGAACTTGGCAACGATATCCTCCCAGAATCGATCTGTTTTGAAGAAAAAGCAGGTCTCGTGCCTATTGAAATTTCTCAAAAACCAGGCGGCCTGCGCCAATTTGAACTTAAAGCGCCCGAGTCTTTGACGACTCATCCAATCACAACCGTGTCGACGATCGCAGACGCGCTATCGTTAAATTTGGATCAGATCATTGAAAAGAATCATCCTCCCTCAGCCGCCTCGGTCGGTCTTCCCTTTCTCATTGTCGAACTGCGCGATGCATCAGCACTGGCTGATATCCAGATTAATCTGGATAGCTTCAATCGCCTCCTGAATCAAAACAGTCCGCCTTACATCCTTGTCTACACACAGGACACCCCCGAGGCTGACATCCAGGCACGCATGTTGTCACCGCTTGACGGCACAACGGAGGATCCGGCCACAGGCAGCGCCAACTGCGCCCTGGCAGCACTATTGGCACAACACGCAGACTTGGCCAACGGAGATTTCTGCTGGGAGGTGCTTCAGGGAGCCGAGATGGGTCGACCCAGCCGTCTTCGAGTCCGGGCGAAAAAAGAAAACGGGACCGTGACCGGAAGCTGGGTCGCCGGCAGCTGCGTGATGGTCGCTGAAGGCGCTATCGAATCACCATAAAACGAGGACTAGAGCCCGGGCCTAAGTAGAGTTGTTCAGTAATTAAAAGAATTCGTCTATTTAGTTAATTTTGCTGCCTCGTTACCCAAACCAATTGAGCTGAAGCGTGGGTGAGCTACTAGAAAAATTCAGAATAACCCGCTGCAATTAACAGAAAGTTACGGATTAACGTCGCGCCAAGTTATCATTGCGGTTATCTTTCCGCGCGGAAAAAAGCGTGAGCACACAAACAATCCAAAAACAGGCACCGCTTCTTGTTGAGCTTGGCACCGAAGAGTTACCCCCGGCGGCCTTGAAGACGCTCGCAATCGCTTTTCATGACCATCTGTTGAATGCGCTCGGCGAAGCGGGTCTGCTTCATGAGACTCAGTCACGGTGGTTCGCCACACCCAGACGTCTTGCCGTATTAATTGAAGACGTTGCAACGAAAGGCGCTGCCCAAAATGTTGAAAAAAGAGGGCCCGCGCTCGCTGCCGCCTACGATGATAACGGTCAACCGACGAAGGCGGTCCTTGGATTTGCGCGGTCATGCGGCGTTGATATCGACGCGCTCGACACACTTGAAACAGACAAAGGGAAATGGCTGATCCACCGATCAGTAACGCCGGGTGTCACGGCTAAAGATCTTATCGGGTCGTGCATTCAAGCCGCTATTGAAAAGCTTCCGATACCCAAACGGATGCGATGGGGTAATCACGATTCGGAATTTGTCCGCCCGGTACACTGGTTGGTTGTCTTACTGGGACGTCAAATCGTGCCCTGTAACGTACTAGGCATCGCAGCTGGACGCAAAAGCCGTGGACATCGGTTCATGAGTCCCAACGCTGAAATTGCCATCGCACAGGCTCAAGATTACGAAGAAACGCTAGGCGCCGAAGGCGCCGTGGTGGTCGACTTCGACGCGCGGAAAAAATCTATCGAGCAGCAGGTCAACCGAATCGCCAAAAAAACAGGGGGTCGGGCCATCATGACGCCGGCTCTACTCGACACCGTAACCGCTTTAGTTGAAAAACCTTTTGCGCTTCTGGGCACGTTCGACCCGGGTTATCTCAAAATCCCGGCGGAAGCATTGATCTCCTCAATGCGGGATCATCAAAAATATTTTCATGTGGTTGATGACAACGACGCACTGCTCCCGTTTTTCATCACCGTTAGCAATATTCGCAGCTCTTCACCGGCTCGCGTTCGAAGCGGGAATGAGCGAGTACTGAACGCGCGACTCGCTGATGCGCGATTTTTTTGGGAGACTGATTCGCTTCAACCGCTTGAGAGTCGAGTGGATCAACTAAAGCACGTCCTTTTTCATCACGCGCTTGGCAGTCTCGCAGATAAAACCCAACGACTCGAATCAATCGCTGTTGAAATTGCTGCTGTCCTTGATGCCGATCCTGTTGCTTGCCATCGGGCGGCGACCCTCTGCAAGGCAGACCTGGTCAGTGGCATGGTGGGAGAGTTCCCGGAAATGCAGGGCACGATGGGCAAATATCTTGCCCGTCACGATAAGGAACCCACCGCTGTGAGTGCCGCTATCGAAGAACATTATCTGCCTCGTTACGCGGGTGATGCCCTTCCTGAATCAGCAGTGGGTCGCGTGCTTGCCCTTGCCGACCGAATCGACTCGTTACTCGGGCTTTTTATTGCAGCGGAAGAGCCTTCTGGCGAAAAAGATCCTTATGGATTACGCCGCGCAGCGCTTGGCATTATCCGGATCCTGGTCGATAAGAAGTTGGATATTGATATATCAACACTAGTCACCATCACGTCGGATGCGTATGCAGCCGGTGGATGTCCCGCAACACCTGACGTCGTTAATCGATGTCAATCGTTTATTGCAGATCGATATCGGGCGCTTTATCACTCGATGGGATTCGGGGCAGACGAAATCTCGGCTGTCATTGCCGTAGGCGCCAGTCACCCCCTTGATTTTGATAGAAGATTACGGGCGGTCGCAACATTCAGAAACCATCCTGACGCTGCGGGGCTCGCGGCGGCTAACAAACGAATTCGCAATATTCTCCGAAAGAATAAATCGAATGAAAATCAAACAGTCAATGTTGATCTGCTTTCAGACCCGGCCGAAATTGCATTGTTCGGTGCCCTCACCGAAACGGCGACCGCAATCAAACCTGATGTTGAAAAAGGTGATTTTCAGGCGGCACTTCGATCACTCGCAGGGTTGCGAGCCACCGTTGATCAGTTCTTTGATGATGTGATGGTGCTTGCTGATGATTCCGATATACGGGCAAACCGCCTCGCGCTGGTGAACAACATGCACCAACTTTTCCTCGGAATCGCAGATATCTCGCTTCTACAGGATCAGGAAACTACGCATGACTGATAATCGTCAGGACAGTTATCAGGCCATGCTGGCGGCTGTGCAAGGTTTTCACGACAAACACCAGCTACAGGCGCGTGGCGGCGAAGACATGCCTTACCGAATCGCGCTCATGGCTGAGGAGCTCGGCGAAATTTCTGCATGCGTTACAAAAGGGAAATCACAGGACGAACTCGCCGAGGAATGTGCAGATCTGATGATTCTGCTCATCGGCACCGCGATTTCGGGGAACTTTAATCTGGATGAAGCCTTTTGGAAAAAAATGGATCGTCTTGCCACTCGTGAAAGTCGGATGATTGACGGCCGTGTTCGAGTTTCGGAATTCAAGGATACTTAGGTGAAATCAGACCTCGTCATCCTAGACCGTGACGGCGTTATCAACTACGACTCGGACGACTACATCAAGTCAGTCGCAGAGTGGTCCCCTATCCCCGGCAGCCTCGAAGCGATCGCAAGGCTTTCGCGAGCCGATTTTCAGATCGTTGTGGCGACGAACCAATCCGGAATTGCCCGTGGCCTTTACAACCTGACCACGCTAAACCAAATCCACCAAAAAATGACCGCTGCCCTACGCGATCATGGTGGTCAGATCGAAGCGATTTTTTTCTGTCCGCACGGTCCGGACGATGGATGCGATTGTCGCAAGCCTCAGCCGGGTCTTTTGCATCAAATCAGTGAACGGCTCAACGTCCCACTCGCGGACGTGCCGGTCGTCGGTGACTCCCTGCGCGACCTTCAATGTGCGAGTCGTGTTGGTGCGCGTCCTGTTTTAGTGCGAACAGGAAAAGGGGTAACAACCGAGTCTTTACTAGCTGATGAAGAATCTGATAGCGCGCTAGAAAATACGCTTGTATTTAATGATCTTGCCGATTTCACCGAGGCCCTGCTGCAAGGTGATTTGGACGCCATTGGTTAGGTGAAGCATGTCCCAACCTAACGGCTCAATCGAGCAATTTAAAAGAGTGAAACGAAGACTCTAATGATCATGTTTCGATCCGCGGTTTTCTTTTTGGGAATGGCAATATCAGCCGTTTTGTTTTGTCCCATCGCCATCGCTGCTTGGCCAATACCACCGGTTCCCCGGATGCGGGTAATCGGGCTTTGGGCACGCTTCATTTGCTGGTGGCTTAAAGTCACCTGCAACCTCCGTCATGAAGTCGAGGGGCTTCATCATTTATCCGCTAACCCGGGGATCATCCTGTCGAAGCATCAGTCTGCCTGGGAGACGATTATGTTTCAGGTGATTTTTCCGCCGCAGATCTGGGCTTTGAAGCGGGAGGCATTGTGGCTGCCATTTTTTGGATGGGGGCTGGCGGCTACCAGCCCTATCTCAATTGACCGATCGACACCGATTAAGGCGCTGGAACGACTTCTTAAACAGGGTCGTGAAAAAATTCGAGAAGGCCGCTGGGTCATTATCTTTCCAGAGGGCACGCGCATGGCGCCGGGAGAATCAGGCGCTTTTCATCCAGGCGGCGCCATGCTTGCGGTGAAAGCAAAAGTACCGATCACACCCGTCGCACACGATGCGGGCCTTTACTGGGGTAAACGCAGCTTTCTAAAAAAGCCCGGAGTGGTGCGGGTAAAAATAGGGCCTCCCATTAGCACCGAGAATAAAAAAGCGCGTGCGGTCAACGAAGAAGCAAGAGAGTGGATTGAAAACTCGATGACTTTGCTTTTAAAAGCGCCTGAGAAAAGAATTAATCTTCAAAAATAAAAACAAATCGGGTCTAGCACTCACTTTGACCACAAAGCACCGTAAGGCGCGCGAAGTCTTCCGGCGACAATGTCTCTGGACGAGCACTCGGATCAATTCCTGCTGTTCTAATCACCTCTTCACTACAAAACCCTTTTAGCGTGTTGCGAAGCGTCTTTCGGCGGTGCGCGAAAGACTGGCGAACAAGCGCCTCAAAATCACTGCTGTTCACAGACGGGCCCAGCGGCGCTTCGCGAGGCGAAAACAACAAGACGCTTGACCAAACCTTGGGCGGTGGACTGAAGGCTTCGGGTCCTACATCAAACAGGGAAACAATCTCGAAAACCCGACTCATCATCACCGTCAACCTGCCGTAGCTTTTGTTCCCGGATTGGGCTGACAGCCGGTCTCCGACCTCTTTTTGGACCATAAACACCATTCTCGAGACCTGTTTGGACTGGCTCAAGAGATGGATCAACAGCGCTGTTGAAATGTTGTAAGGAAGATTACCCACCAGAACCATTTGAGAATCAGGATTGAGGGTGCCGAGATCAAGCCTCAACGCGTCTTGCTCATGAACGTTGACCTGGGGGCTCGCCGAATACCGATCTACCAAAGTTGGCACAAGATCACGATCGATCTCGATAAGATGCAAGGGGTTACCCGTCTCGACAAGACGATCGCTCAACGCGCCTCGGCCGGGGCCGATCTCACACAGGATCTCCTCTGGGTTCAGTTCAAGATGATCAACAATACGCCGAACCACGCCAGAGTCATGCAGAAAATGCTGCCCAAACCTCTTTCGCGCCCTATGCGGTACGGAATTTTCCATATGAGTTGTTAAGTCAGAGCACTAAACATAAGAGGTTCAAGACGCTTTGGTTCGACCAGAACCTTTGGCCAGCCCCAAGCTTAACCACATAGTTTTCTCGCAAGCCGGACAGCGCTTACCAAACTACTCACATCCGCGCGACCGGTACCCGCAAGATCCAAGGCCGTTCCATGATCGACCGAGGTTCTAACAAATGGCAGGCCAAGCGTCACATTAACAACTTCACCGAAACCTTGATGTTTGATCACCGGCAGCCCCTGATCGTGAAACATAGCCACGACCACGTCGAGGTCTTTCAGGTTCTGTGTCGTAAAGGCTGTGTCTGCCGGTAATGGCCCCCTAAGATCAAATCCCTCCAAACACAAACGCTCCAAAACGGGCGAGATAACTTCTTGTTCTTCTTTGCCCAAGTGGCCAGATTCACCCGCATGGGGATTTAGTCCGCATACCCCAATCACCGGGTTGGAAATTTGAAAACGACGCCGGAGATCGGAATCGGTCACCCGGAGCACTGCCTCAAGACTCTCTTGCGTAATCGCGTCAGGCACCTCACTTAGCGGCATATGGATCGTAACAAGCGCAACCCGCAGCCGGTCGTTCGCCAGCATCATTACCGGTTTTGGAACCCCGGCTCGCTCGGCAAGAAACTCCGTATGGCCCACAAACGCGTTGCCCGCTTCGATCAATGTACTTTTTTGCACCGGCGCGGTCACCATTGCTGCAAATTCTCCGGTAAGGCAACCATCCACGGCACGCGTCAACATCTCGATAACATAGGGCGCGTTTTTTATATCGAGATCACCCGCAATCGATGATTCATTTAACTCGATTGGATAAATGTGCGCCGTACCGCCTGGCCCCAAAAGCGTATCGCCCTTAATCGCCAAAGACGCGCCGATCAAAGTCGCACGCTCAAGCAAAAGATCAGGATCCGCAAAGATACATAAATGATCAGTTACCGGGTCCTGAAGCAACTGAACAACCAGTTCAGGTCCAATACCAGCCGGCTCACCCGTCGTCAACGCAATATATTTATTTTTATCATTCATTGAATTCGTTACAACAAAAACTTCTTAATCAGCTGAAGGTAATGCGGATTCAATAATCTGTTGCCCGTCATTATCAACAATAACCGGATTCTCGAAAAATTCGATGTTTGGTTTTGAATATCGCTCCGTAATCCACGCAATACGAGCATCATCAAACCAATTCTTTGCGTTGATTTTCGTATCGAAGCAGTAAATCCCGCCCGCACGATGATTATCTAGGTCCACAATATAATTCTTCCTTAGAAGTCCTTGTGTATCTTGATAGATTGGCGCAGTTTCAAGAAATTTTTCTTTCAATTGTTTCGCATCTAATTCTGATGAGATAGGAAACGTCACCAATACAATAATCATCTGAGAAATCCCTACAGCGTGGTTTGCCGATAACCGTACTCTACGTGATTGACGTCATAGATTCTTCCTACCCCATCTAAAAAATTTTAACGCTTAAAAAATTGAGGTTAAAAAATCGCAAATCTATCCTACACTCGTTTGATGAAAAATTTAGCCACGACCTTGTCTCTCACCCTTGTCCTTCTTCTAGGCAGCATAGGAACCAGTTCGGGTAACGATTTCCTCAAGGGGCTGAATGCTTACCACGGCGGTGACTTCGCAACGGCGCTTAGCGAATGGAAGCCTCTTGCCGAACAAGGCCATTCTCCCTCTCAATACAACCTGGGGTTTATGCACTACAACGGGGAGGGCGTCCCTCAAGATTATGAGACAGCAGTAAAGTGGTACACCCGCGCGGCCGAACAGGATCATATCGACGCCCAGTTTCGTCTCGGGGCAATGTACTGGTCAGGCATCGGTGTTCTTCAGGACTACAAGGCTGCTCTGAAGTGGTACACCCTCGCGGCTGAACAGGGAGATTCCAATGCTCAAAACAATCTAGGGGTGATGTTTGCAAACGGGCAAGGGGTTCCAGAGGATTTTATCTATGCTCATATGTGGTTTAGCATTTCTGCGTTAAATGGAAACGCAAACGGTAGAAAATCTCGAAAGATCATTGAAAAACGAATGATCGCAGCCCAAATCGGAATCGCAGAAGAACTTGCGCAGAAATGCGCGCGGAACCAATATAGGGATTGTTAAGGGCACCAAATCCAAAAGTATCCGTTGGGAACTACTCCACAGTCACTGATTTCGCCAGGTTTCGTGGTTTATCGACGTCTGTGCCCTTGATTAAAGCGACGTGATAAGAAAGAAGCTGCAACGGCACGGAGTAAATAATGGGCGCAATAGCACTATCGACGGGCGCAACCTGAAGAATGCGAACATCCTCGCTCTCAACAAGGCCAGAGTGCGGATCTGCGAAAAGATATAGTCGCCCGCCACGCGCACGCACCTCTTCAAGATTCGATTTGAGTTTTTCAATCAGCAGGTCATTTGGCGCTACGGCGACCACCGGCATTTTTTCATCCACAAGGGCCAAGGGTCCGTGCTTCAATTCGCCGGCGGGATAAGCTTCGGCATGAATATAGGAGATCTCTTTGAGTTTTAGAGCGCCCTCCATCGCGATGGGAAAATGAACCCCTCGCCCCAA
>ENA-OREN01004778-OREN01004778.1-marine-metagenome-genome-assembly--contig:-NODE-4778-length-11592-cov-4.584716_pt1 | contig 11592 bp, 11 predicted proteins | sample MGYA00248624_ERZ508555 | MGnify/ENA primary metagenome ERZ508555 (study PRJEB26222, sample SAMN06267773) | marine metagenome | isolation source: Saanich Inlet, British Columbia, Canada | place...
ATAGACCTTTACTAAGCATGTAGACTTCTTGACTGAAGGTTTTCGGACGGGGGTTCAATTCCCCCCATCTCCACCAAACAACTTATCTGTAACACCCTCTATAACAACCTTTACTTGATTACAACCACTTAACAGTAAGGGTTGTAGTATTTTACTAATATCTAAGTAAATCCACTAACATCTACAGACATCCACACTTAATGAGTATATAATTGAGTATATATCGCTTAAATCATAATTATTTAAAGCTACATATACTCACAAATGCTAACAGATATTCAAATCAAGAATGCCAAACCAAGTGATAAGCCATATCCCCTTAAAGATTTTGGGAATTTAAGTATAGTTATCTACCCTTCTAAAGCTAAGATTTGGCAACACAGGTTTAGCATCAAAGTAGATGGCAAGAGAAGAGAAAGGAATAGGAGAGGTGGTGCATATCCTTCTATGTCTATTAAGGAAGCTAGAGCATGGAGAGATAATAATAAAGAATTACTCGCTCAAGGAATTATTCCTCCAAAGAAATACGCTCCAATCAATCAAGTGAGTTCTGACATACCTACATTCAAAGAAATGTTTGATATGTGGCATAAAACTATGTCAAAGCAATGGTCAGATGATTATGCAATAGATACACAACAAAGAGGGGATATGTATTTACTCCCTCAACTTGGCAAGTTACCTATAACTTCAGTCAAGCTTGGAATGATTAGAGATGTATTGCTTGATATTCAAAATACAGGGAAACTTGATACAGTTAAGAAGATTAAAGGTATTGTTACAAGAGTGATGGGTTACGCAGTTAGTAATGATGAAATTGAAATTAATATTGCCTTATCACTATCTCCTGACCTATTCATCAAGAAACCAGAGAAACATTATGCACATGCTAAAACACCTCAGGAATATAAGAAGGTATTGTTACAGCTAAAGCTTGTTAGGAGTGGTCTATCTGTCAAAACAGCAGTTAACTTAGTACCTCATTTGATGCTAAGACCAGATGAATTAGCTAGCTTGAAATGGGAGTACTTTGATTTTAATGAGAGGATGATTATTATTCCTGCCTCTGTCATGAAAGTAAAAAAGAAAATTCATCATGTCCCTTTGAGCAATATAACCTTTGAAATATTTAGCAATCATAAGATTAAGAGCGTAGATTCTCCTTATTGTTTCCCTTCACCAAAGAATAAAAGCAAATCAATTCTTGCTGAAAGTATACTTCAAGCTATTAGAAGAGTTGGAATTAGTCCTGATGAATTCACTACTCATGGTAATAGGCATTCAGCTGCTACACTGATTGGTAATCATTTACCACAACATAGAAGAGATGTTGTAGATGCTCAATTACATCACAAGATTCCTGGAGTAAGTGGAATCTACAATCAATCAGATTTTCTTGAAGAGAGAAAACCTCTGATGGAGGATTGGTCTAACTATTTAGATGCGCTACAAGGCAACCCCCTTCTTACAGAAACCTCTTCTATGGATGGAAACATTGAGAAACTTAAAGCTAGTATTGACAGTCTAACAAAGAGTTAAATAATCTACTTGTATGGCTTAGTATTAAGGTGTTTATTTTTTAAACCTGACAACACTTCAAATAGATTTATTTTTTAAACCTATTAACAGTTAATCTGCTTATTTAGTAAGCACCAAAAGTTTAGAATTTAAACCTATTCTTAATTAATAGGTTTAATAACTAATACTGGTTTTTTTATTTTTTTTAACATCCTTCTTGAATTGATTATCTCTTTCTTCCTTTATTTTAAAATCAGGATTAACTCCAGACGTCCAATAACTTAAAGGGGGCTTGTTAGCTGGATAATGGGTATAACGCATCCAATTGTTATCCCCTTTTAGTGGATCAATAGGCGCCCATGTTAATGCATACAAATGAGGCAGCTTTTTTCCGTTTCCACTTCGACCTCCGTAAGCATTAATTACTATAAATCCAGCCTTATATAGCGAATCTCGTGCTCTATACATTGTTGTATTAGAACCAAACCAATCTTTCAAAATTGAAAAGGTAATAACTAGATTTCCATTGTTTTTACCTCGGTACTGATAACCCAATTGTATTAATAAAGAGCGTGCAGAATAACTAAGCGATTTGAAAGATTGATGCTCAATAATACGTCTTGGTATCCCTGAAAAACTCTCTTTTTCTATATGATTAATTCTTGCCATTTATACACTCCTCAATGTAGTGCTCTAATTTACTCATTGCATCTTCCATTACAGAGGAATACAAGGGGGTTTCAGAAGACTTATCGAGTAGTTCAACCTCACCTTCCACTATGAACTCTCTTAGCTTGTATTCCCCCACGAAGTTAGACAGTTGTTTGATGTTTGAGAAGAAGTGAAACTTAACTTTCTTGCCTATATTCTTCTCTCTTAATATCCAATTGTATTTATCGGATGAGATAGAGAATTTGGCATCAATAACTTTAGTCATTGGCAGCCTCTTCATCTCTTGCATCTACTCTTGATTGTAACCACGCATCTATTTCTGTTGTTAACCAACCAGAACCACGCTCACCTAATTTGATAGGTTTAGGAAATCTCCCTAAACTAACTAACTTATAAACTTGTGGAACACTTACATTAATTTCTTTTGCGACTTGTTTCGCTTTTAGAACTTTCATTTATCTTCTCCTCGAATAAGGATTGAATAGAATCGCCTGAATTACAGACGATAAAAATTTACGCTATGATTGGCGTTTACGATAAATGTTATCCAGATTAGCCAGTTATTATGGCAAGGGCATTTTGGGGCAAGTATTTAGGTTATTCCTTTGTTGATAAAGGAGCCTGTACTCACAAGATTAGGGCTCTTTTGATACTACAAAGAGTAATCCTTTTCTATAGAAGTATTATACCATATATTTAGAATTATATTAAAGTAGATGCAATGTATTAATGCTTTACTGTGGGCCTTAAGAGTGCTTATTAAGGCCTTTGCTTAACTAAAGAATAAAGTCGTTAACAGTACCGACTTATGACGCTCAAAAATGGGTGAATTGGGGTAGTTATTTATTAGATTCTTTTACCATCTTTGTAATTACTCACTGACTTTATCTGACCATTCTCATGCCAAATAGTCTTGTTGCCATCTAACTTACCATTTTTGTGATTTACCTCTGACATTTTCTGACCATTTTGATACCAACCATTAGTTTTACCTTCCTTCTTACCATCTTTATAATTTGCCTCTAATTGAATTTCACCACTTTGATACCACATAATTGTTTTGCCTTCCCTCTTTCCATCTTTATAGTTAACCTCTAACTGAATCTCGCCACTCGGATACCATGTAATTCGTTTGCCATCTAACTTACCATTTTTATAGTTTTCTTCATAACCTTTACAATTATTAAGATGAAGAACAGAGTCAGACCAATCGAGTGTTTTTTCAAGCAAAAATTTCGCACTTCCTGTTGTAGGATTTTTATAGCTAAGAGGCTTTGAATTATTATGTTTGAGGAGTTTAGGATAAATAGGTAATTTTGGTAGCTCTCCATCGCCTACCCATTCAAAAAATGCCATCTTACCAACCAGGTATCCATCCTCGGTAAGTCTTAAATTAACTTCATCTCTGAGGTATTTTGGGTCTGTGGAAAGACCTCCTCTACCCCATCTACTTCCATCATTAATCTTCAATTCACCACTGTTAATTATTAGAGAGCCTTTAGCAATAGTCCACGGACCATTGGGCCTATAATTCACATTTAAACCTAAATCCAATTTATCTTCGACAGGCTGATCTTTTAATGTTTCTTCAATATAAAACAAACACTCTAAGTTTCTATGGTTGTTTGCAATCTTAAACTCACTAAAGTCAAAATCTGTCTTAGTCAAATCAGTTTGAGACAACTCTTCCAAATCAGAGTCACTAAAATCTGCATCAAAAACCATAATTTGAAGCCCAGTATCTTCTTGAGCTTTCTTTTTTGCAGATTCTGGAGCGCAGTCTAGATTTCTTTTAACAGCCTCATCGATGATATATTCAGGTGGTGTTGGGTTTTCCATCCAGCCACAGATTTGATCATCAGTCCAGTCATCGAGTAGGGATGCAAAAACGGAATTGGTTAACAGTAGAGAAAACAAAATGAGTGGAATTTTCATGAGTTAAATGGTCTCAATAAATAAAATGTTTTTTATAGAATTAAGAACCCATCCTTGTAGTTTTGTTCTGATTCAACTTGTCCACTCTTATTCCATTTAATTTTGATACCGTCTAATTTACCATCTTTAAAGTTATCCTTAGACATTATTTGGCCATTCTCATACCAAATAGTCCTCTTGCCCTCCCTTTTGTTGTCTCTGTAGGTTTCCTCTGACTTTATCTGACCATCCTGATACCAAGTAGTAAATTTACCTTCCTTCTGACCAGAGAAAACAGTGAATCCCGCGTTACCTTCTTTGTAATTACCCTCTGACTTTTTCTGACCATTCTCATGCCATTCAGTCTTCGTGCCATCTGTCGTATTATCTTTATAATTTAACTCTGACTTTTTCTGACCACTTTGATACCAAGCAATCGATTTGCCTTCCTTCTTACCATTTATGTAATGATTCTCTGCCTTTTTCTGACCATTCTCATACCAAGTAGTCTCCTTACCCTCTCTTTTGCTGTTTTTGTAATGTACCTCTGACTTTATCTCACCACTTTGATACCATGTAGTCTCCTTATTATCTTCATAATTCTTCTCTAATTTTTTCTGACCATTCTGATACCAAATAGTCTTATTGCCATCTGACTTGCCGTCTTTAAAGTTTTCCTCTGACTTTATCTGACCATTCAAATACCAAGCAGTCGATTTACCTTCTTTCTTGCCATCTTTGTAATTAATCTCTAATTGAATCTTGCCACCTTGATACCAAGTAGTCGATTTACCTTCCCTCTTTCCATCTTTATAATTTACCTCTGACTTTATTTCACCACTTCCATACCAAACACTCCTTTTTCCATCCAACTTACCATCTTTGTAGCTTTCTTCATACATTATGCAATTCTTAAGATAAAGTATAGCGTCAGACCAATCAAGTGTTTTTTCAAGCCAAAATTCCGCACTACCTGTTGTTAGATTCATATAATTAAGTGGCTTTGACTTCTTATGTTTTAGAAGACTAGGGTAAATAGGTGATTTTGGTAGCTCTCCTTCACCTACCCATTCAAAATATGCCATCTTACCAACCAGGTATCCATCCTCAGTAAGTCTTAAATTAACTTCGTCTCTGAGGTATTTTGGGTCGGTAGAAAGACCTCCTCTCCACAACCATCTACTCCTCCCCCTGTCAACATCAATATTTACCTTTCCACTGTCAATCTTCAGATAGCCTTTAACATTATCTTCATCAGGAGCATTGTCATGAAATACTTCCTTTATGTAAAACTGACACTCTAGGCTTCTGTGATTGTTTGCTAATCTAAAACCACTAAAGTCAAAATCAGTCTTATTCAAATCATTTTGAGACAACTCATCCAAATCAGAGTCACTAAAATCTGCATCATAAATCATAATTTGAAGCCCTGTATCTTCTTGAGCTTTCTTTTTTGCTGATTCTGGCGCACAGTCTAGGTTTCTTTTAACAGCCTCATCGATGATATATTCAGGTGGTGTTGGGTTTTCCATCCAGCCACAGATTTGATCATCAGTCCAGTCATCGAGAAACCCTGCAGAACTGATACCTATAAATCTAAGAGACAGTAACAAGAGTAGGAGTAGTTTTTTCATATTAAGAATAAAAAATCAAATTTTATAAAACTAAAAAATGCGTTCAAAACTTACAAGTTTTTTGTTTGTCTTCAGGTAAAGAATCACAGTAAATTTGTTCAGCTCTTTTACTCCCATGATTGTGAGCTTTTTTTAGTAATTTTTTCGCTTCAATAGTATTTATTGGAATGTTAATCCCGCCATAATTATGGCCATAAAGCAAGAGATTCCCGAGCTCTTCTTCTGCCTCCATAAAGCCAAGAGATGCTGATTGTTTAAGAAAATCTAGAGATTTTTCAATATTATCATTAGTTCCTTCAAGGTTTAAATAAAGCTCACTTAGACGGAAGAATCCTTTTGCATTTCGAACTGAGACTGGATTGAGAATGATAGCTCTTTCATACCAAAAAATTGATTTTTCAGGGTTAAAAGGTTCATCCCAGTATTTTCGATTACCTAATTCATTTGCTTTTAAGGCGCTACAAAAATAGGCTGTCCAATAACCATATATATTTGAAGCAAAACCCCTTGCTAATAACTCTTCTCCTAGGTCTTTACCATCAACGATTACTTGGGCAAGCACACCTTTGTAATTTTTCTTGAAGTTTTTCAGTTTGATGCTAGTAGCATCTGCTAGTTTCTGAGCAACAAAGTCTTTGACTTTTGTGCCAAACTCCATCTGTTTAAGGCAAGATTTTATGGTGTCTGGTGCATCAATGTCACGGAGAAGAAGTTTAATATTACTTCCTGCAAGTTCATGTGATTCAGCTATATTTACAATGAACCTATCACCTTGAATTACTTCTATAACTTTTGATACTGTGGGGTCATCATCAGAGGTTGGTTCTATAGTAGTTTCAAATATTTTAGTGACTTGTTCTACATTATAAATTCCCTCTTCTGCTTGCCTGTTTTTCTTCAAATCATTTGAAGATAAACTTGCTTTATCAGAGTCACTAAAATCGGCATCATAAACCATAATTTGAAGCCCTTTATCTTCTTGAGCTTTCTTTTTTGCTGATTCTGGCGCACAGTCTAGGTTTCTTTTAACTGCCTCTTCAACCATATATTCAGGAGGCGATGGGTTGTCCATCCAGCCACAGATTTGATCATCAGTCCAATCATCGAGTATGGATGCAAAAACGGAATTGGTTAACAGTAGTGAAAATAAAATGATTGGAATTTTCATAAGTTAAATGGACTCAATAAATAAAATGTTTTTTATAGAATTATGAACTCATCTTTATGGTGTTTTTTCTTCCAAGATTGTATTGAAATCAAATATTGACATTAACAAACTATTTTCGTCATTCGATACCAGACCACTCTCATCCCAAATCGTTTTTTTTTCATCTAACTTCCCAGTTATATATTTTGCCTTTGACTTTATCTTACCGCTCGCATACCAAATAGTTTTTTCTCCATCGAGCTTACCATCTTTATAATTTGCATTTAACTTTAAATGCCCATTTTTATTCCACTCATTATATTGACCATTTAGCTTATCATCATGATACGTAGTCTCTATCTTTTTCTGACCATTTTCATACCAAGCTAAATATTGACCTTTCCTTTTTCCATCTTTATAAGCCGAATCTATCTTTATCTGACCATTTTCATACCAAGTATTCCATTTACCCTCTGGCTTTCCATTCTTATATCTTTGCTCTGACTTAATCTTATTACTCTGGTAATTAGAGGTTATCAAGCCAGTGTAAAAACAATCTTTTTCAATTGCGATATTACCATCTTCACAACTTATCATATCTGATGTGATCTCGTCTTTTAAGAGTGAAATATCATAAATCATAATTTGAAGCCCTTTATCTTCTTGAGCTTTCTTTTTTGCCGATTCTGGCGCACAGTCTAGATTTCTTTTAACAGCCTCATCGATGATATATTCAGGAGGTGTTGGGTTTTCCATCCAGCCACAGATTTGATCATCAGTCCAGTCATCGAGTATGGATGCAAAAACGGAATTGGTTAACAGTAGTGAAAATAAAAAGACTGATATTTTCATACCAAAAAAATAATTTATATTGGTTTAACAAAAATATCATCTACACATATTTGTGTATTTGAATCAGCTCCAACACCAGCTCGTCCATGTGACCTCCTATCATCTTGTACTTTATCAACAACCTTGCCATCTTGAAGAAAAATAAGCTTATTACCGGAAAAATTTAATTTAACTTCAAACCATTCGTTCCTCTTAACTAGAATATTTCCTCCACCAAATCTATCACTAGGTGGATAAAATGATATATGAGTAACTGGATAGTTGTTACTAATCCATACTCTATAGCCTTCATTAGCATCATTAATTCTGATATATATTTCTGCACGACTTTTTTCTTCAACTGGGAATATCATCCTTAACGACATTGAATAATCAGACCAGTTGTCATTTCCAAATTGAAAACCAGACCAGTCATCAAAAGGTTTATTACAATAGATTGAATTTCCATCTTTTTCTTTTTTTATAAACCAATTATTTGACCAATCAATAACATTTGCTCCATTTTCAAAGTCTTCACTAAAGTTAGAATTATTTTCAAAAGTTTTAGAGAGTTCGTCAGAATCAGAGTCACTAAAGTCAGCATCATAGACCATAATTTGTAGTCCTGTATCTTCTTGAGCTTTCTTTTTTGCTGATTCTGGAGCACAGTCTAAATTTCTTTTAACTGCCTCTTCAACCATATATTCAGGAGGTGTTGGGTTTTCCATCCAGCCACAGATTTGATCATCAGTCCAGTCATCGAGAAACCCTGCATATGAATAGATACTTAGACCAGTTAGCAAGTAAAAAGCTATTATTTTTATGCTGAATTTCATAAATTGAGTTTTAAAATTTGAATTTATACTTAGTCAAAAAAATTATTAAAAAATATAATCATAGAGTCGAGTAAGTTTTGGAGCAAAGAAAACCTTACTTGCAATCTTATCATGGTCAAGGCCTAATGAATGTTCTATACATGCTGCACATACAGAACGATAATCCAATGTAGCCATTAAGTCTCTACCTTCAAACTGTTCTTTTTTACTTAAACCTGGCCACTGTGCTATTACCCGCCCCTTTGAGATAGCACCACCTGCTAATAGTCCTGCAGTTCCATAACCATGCTCAGTTCCTCTTGTTCCATTAACTGCTACTGTTCTTCCAAATTCTGTTAAAGTTAGAATTATGCTTCTATCCCATGCATCCCCTAAACCTCTTCGATAACCTGCTAAAACATCATCTACTATTTTAAGTTGCTTTGCGTGAGCACCATCCATATCGGTGCCATTTTCAGATACTTGGTTGGCATGAGTATCAAATTGACCAATACGAATCACAGAAGCAGTAGGTCCATTTTCTTTAGCCATTTCCTTACCGGCATATTGAGCTAAACTAACTGGATCTCGAGGAACTCTAGAAGCACTTTCACTCTTATTGCTCAACCTAGAAAAAATTTCAGCTTCATCATTATTATGAGCCTTTGAGATTAAGTCAATTAGACTTTTTCTTACTGATGAACCTTTGATGTTTGCTGGATAAAAGTTATCATTATCATCATTCCCTCTCAGAATTAAAGGCATGTCTAATGAAAGTGCGTTTCCTGGGACATTTGCTAAATCAAGTGCCCTACCAAGCCAGCCTGTTTTTTCTGAAAAAGGACTAAGTCCAGCTCCTTGCATTAAATTTTGACCCTCAAAGTGGGATCTTTTTACATACGGAAAAGAAGTTGCATGAATAACTGATGCATTATTCGAAGACATTAAGCTTGCAAAATTTCGAAGGGCGGGATGTAAACCAAAAAATGAATTAACCTTCTTAAAATTAGTTGGAGTAATCTTTTGCCTCATTTTTATTAGATTCGGATCACCATAAGGTGGGACCGCAGTGAGTCCATCCATGCCACCTTCGAGAAGAATAACTGAAATATTTCCAGGTGGCTTATCTTTTGTGTAGCCTGGAATAGGAACTCCTGCAAGAAACAATGAAGCACCAGAAAACTTTAAAAACTCTCTTCTTGTTAATTTGTATTTAGACACTATTCAACCCCATTAATTCAGGACTGCACATCAGTGCAGTAAAACGATCAGTAGAATTCTTCCCTGCACTCTTAACTAAATTACGTGTCGTCATATTCGCTCCAATTCTATCCATAATTTGCTCTGGTGAAGATTTAACTCTTCCCAATTTATGAATAGCAGAAGCAAATCGCAATCTTCGCTCTAACATTTCACCAGAAAGCCACTCTACTTTATCACTTGAATAACCATTGGGCTGTCTTTCACTAAAAAAAGACTGTCCAAGCTCTCTAAATATATCTTCTACATCCATTGACTCTTTATTTCCATGAATTGAATCCCATCCATGGAAATATGATGCATCACTCAGTCTGATAACTTGAAAGAGCCAATTTATAGGCCACTGAAACTTATCTTCCTTGGAGTTAATGGCAAGCTCAATAACAGCTTGATGTATTTGATCAAGATTGCCTTGACTTCCCTTCCATGCATTTGCAATAAAATCAATATCTCGGGCTTGAGGAGTGTCACTCACAAAGTGACGGCAGAGTTTTTCTGAAAGATGCATGACAGTATATTCGTTTGATGCTAGATAATCAGTTAATTGTCGAAGACCACCTTTACCTGTTCCAATTACCTTACCCATGACAGTTTTGTTCCCAGGTTCAGCATAATGGGACTTATACATATCCCAATGATTTGATGTGCCATTCCATTTTTTTAAATTTTCAATACTTGTATCAAAGAATGCCCCCCATCCTGCTAAAACTTTTGCTGTTTGCCTAATATCAGACTCAGTATATCCCGCCTTTGGTGATACCGTATGGAGCTCCAAAAGTTCCCTTCCTAAATTATCATTTAGGCCAGACTGACAATCAGTCTGCGCTCTGCACCAAAAATGATGTTTTGATTCTTCACCTGCACTATTATTATTATCCAAATAAGTTAGCATTCCTGGATGGGTTGTAACTTTATATAACATATCTGAAAAAGAGCCATTTAAATTAGCGAGTATTGCATCCTCCATTGCATGGCCGAGCAGAGCCTCATTCATGAAAACATCGCCTATCGTAAAATGATTGGACCAAAAAGACATCAAGCGTAATCTAATCTGATCATTGCCATAGACATTTCGATGGGCAAATTTCAACTCATCTTTTTTTTTCATTGAATGTTTAATATAATTCTGATGATCCTTGGATTCTTTTTCTTTCGTATTTTTTATTTCACGATTTTTTAAATACGTACCTTGTAACAGTCTAAAGAGTTCAGCGCGTTCAATTAGATCGGGCTGAAGTGATTGAGGCCAAGGTTCAACTTTACTGGAAAAACTGCTAATCCCTAAAGCAGGAGAATTTGAATGAAGCTGAGAAATTGTCCAACTCTTTATATCATTCGGTAATGAAGTCTCTGGCCTAAACATGAGACCAATTTTTTGTGCGACTCTAAATTGTTCGTTCATTTACTTTAATTGCAAAATAACCATTTAACTCTAAGTATATCATTTTGAGCCTAATTACAGTCCGAATTTCGTTTGATGTGCGAGGGAGAGTTTATATTTGTATAGATTATACGAATAGGCTCCTACCCCATAGGGTTGAAGTCTGTATATATATGCGAAGGATAGTGGTGATTTATATAATTAAATCAATGAGTTAGCTATTAATTAGTTATTATCTAATTAATTATCTACCAATTTCATTTGTGTATATATTTGTGTATATAATTTAAGTTATAAAATATTAAATGCTTTATTAAATAGGGTTATAGGCTTAAGTTTTAAGCCTGCCCAGGGCGCCAAACTAATTTTGATATAGCGCTCTTACCTTCAAAATTCCATCAACTTGCTTAATATTTTCAA
>ENA-OREN01004780-OREN01004780.1-marine-metagenome-genome-assembly--contig:-NODE-4780-length-11588-cov-3.268091_pt1 | contig 11588 bp, 12 predicted proteins | sample MGYA00248624_ERZ508555 | MGnify/ENA primary metagenome ERZ508555 (study PRJEB26222, sample SAMN06267773) | marine metagenome | isolation source: Saanich Inlet, British Columbia, Canada | place...
TGTACCTTCATGTACTTGTCGTTACGTTCTAGTACCTCTGCCTCTTTTGTCCTGTCGTTGTTTGTGCATGTTATCGTTATTGTTTCCATTTGTACATCCTTTCAAATTTCTCTGTGATTTCCGTCCGTTGTCCGCCCTGTGCCTCAAACTCGTCTATGAATCTATCTATCAAGTCTGCCGCCAATCGTCTATACTCTGGCAACACATCGGCTTGTAATTTTTTTATTGACTTTTGGGGATCTGATTCAACAATCGTGCCTATTGGCATGTTGTCTATCCAAGTACCTGCCTTGCACATGTCGTTTTGTGTTTTGTGAAGTTCTTTTGTGGGATTGAATGTTGGCATTATCCTTCGTGACTCGTCCACAAGTATGCACATTAATGTTCCAAAATAATTTTCTTTGTATATTTCTTTTTGCATTATTTTTTTATTGGTACAAACATGTCTTTTTCTAGATCGTATACTAGTCCATGTTTGGTTGCGTTGTCAACTTCCTTGCCCTGTGCGGCGTACAATGCCTTCATGTCTTTTTTAGTGCCATCTTCGTTGTAGCATTTAGGATTCTTCCAAATTAGGAATCCACAGGCACCATTGAACTTCTTGACATAGTTGAATGCTAGATTTACACCGTCCTTGCCATCTTGCCCTGACACATCCTGTCTGTACTCTGCACTGAAGTTGAATGTTGCATCCAGGTCATCCTCTGCTGTCTTGCTGTAGAAGAAACCTAAGTTCTTTTCTTTAGTGCTCTGTGTTAGATCACTGTTGAAGTTTGTGTAATTGAGTGTGCCGTCTAAATTAACACTTTCGGCTACTTCCAAATCCATCGAACCCGATGTTATATGACTTGGAAGTGAGAACGACCAACCGAAAGTTGTGTGCGTATCTTTGTGTATTTCATACGCCAACCTGTAAGATTCTGTTTCTATGTCTGTGAAGCCTTTGATGAGGCTTCCGTGTGTTGTGTTGATATCTGTTTTGCCTTTTGTGTAGTCCAAACTCAATACATTGTTGCCCAGTGCATATTCAACACCTATGTTTCCAAAGTTTGTGTCGTTGTTGTCGCCTACTGCAAGAGCACCATCTGAAGAGTTCCCCAACCATGTGTCTTGCTCACTCATCTGTCCAATGCTTGTTTTAAGTTTGAAGTTTTTGTGCAACATGAAGTTCTTACCGATGTTTAATGAATAGTCTCCGCCACCGTTGTTACCTGTGTAAAAACCAAAGTTGTAGTTGTTAAGTAGATCGTATTGTCCACCCTGTGTGAATGATCCATACATCTGTTGTGTGGGTAGGAATGTGTTGTTGTTTGCCATCAGCATGTCAACATCCGAATACTTCCTGTTGTCTTTTACGGTCATGCCACTTCCTAGATTCATGTAGTAATCTCTGTCATAGTCATCAATGACCATGATCTTCAAATTTGAAAGGCTTGCGAATGCACTTGTCGATCCTGTTGCGAAATATGTGTTGTTCAGAGAAGTCAATGTACCATCAACTCTGCCTGTAGTCGGTATACCTATTGCACCTTGTGGTTGTGTTGCTTCATCTAGATCCAACATGCCCTGTCCGTGTATGTTGACATTGTATCCATTTATGTTTGTGTCTGCCGTGTTCAATACAAGTTTAACTAGGTTCTCACCTTTCATGTGTGGCCACATCTGGTGCAGTATACCCATAGCACCTGTGACCTGAGGAGCCGCCATACTTGATCCGCCCATTGTCGCATAACCATCTCCTGGTGCACTTGAATAAACCGAATTACCTGGTGCTAGTATGTAGAAGTCTGAAGTCTTGTATGTATCATTACAAGCATTATTCACTATGTTCAAACATATGTGTCCTGCTTTACTACCTACAACCTGTCCATCTGCTTTTGTACCACCCCAATTACCTACGATTATCATCTTGCCACCCAACACCAAATCTCCATTGGCATCAACTTCTGATGCCCAGATGCCTGGATCCAGTGCGTAGTCATAGTTCATTGAGCCGTTTATGTATAGGCCATTACCTGCAGAATTCACCAACACAATGTCATTGTCTGTTCCAACTCTCCAATGCTGTGCACCTCCTCCACTGTTTTCCATTATGGCTGTGATCTTTGGTGCAGAATACGTTCCGTCACTCAGTTGTGTGACTGTCCCGTAATGCCATCCTGGATTTGTTTTGTTGAAACTCATGTTCACCGCAACAATGTTCATGTTCTCACCACCTTGTGCATTAGTGCTTTTCAATTTCGTTATATCTTTGAGAGCCGTTTGTGCATAACTTAAATGTGCTGAACCCGAGCCATAGTAGTCTATGTTTGCACCCACTAGTTCTGCATCAAAGGCAACACCATGAAACTCTGTTCCATCTTTCTTACCTGCCACAATTCCTGCCACGTGTGTTCCGTGTGTAACATTTTTACCTCTATTGGCAACAGTGCCTAATTCATTTCCATTCGCATCCTTGGTACCATCCTCGTATCTAACGTAGTCGTTGTACCATTTGTATTTGCCGTCCAGTGCTTCGTGATCTGTCTGTTGGTAAGAGTCAATTACACCCAACACTGCACCTTTACCTGTCCACCCTTTGGCATAGGCCTTGTCGGCATTTATGATAGATTTACTTGTATCTTTATTGAATTCTGTTGTATGGAAGTCACTTGCGGTTGTGCTTAGACCAGTAGTCTGTGTACCTAGGTCCTCGTCCTCGTCTGTGTATGCCGCACTTTTAACAGTGGACGATGCCTGTGAGACAAACACATCTGTGATATCAGGTGTTAAGAATATGTTAGTCGATTCTTCGTCTTCTTTTACAGTTCTTTGTATTACTTCGGTTTGAACAGTTTCCCAATCTGTGTACACTTTGGGTTGTACAGTTTCTATGATTTCTGTTGTGCCATCTGCATATGTTACTTTTTTCTTCTTTGTTGTGATGGTCCAAGTTCTCTTTTGTTTTGTTAGTGTGTCATTGTAAACCACAGTGTTGGAAGTTGTCCGAACTGCGGGTTTTGTCACTGTTGTTTTTCTCCAATTGTCCACGATAACGTTGACTTGATTCTTTGTTCCTGTTGAGGTAGTTCTGTTCTTTGTGTAATTTACTGTTGCAGTTGATTCTGATCCTGCTACAACTTCTGGTGTGTTTGCCGTCGTGCTATGTTTAACCGGTGTAGTAAGGGTACCATTAGTACCATAAGCGGAATTCCATTCTTCAACCGGACTAGTTACTACATCTGCAAGATATTCTGTATTAGTAATAGGATTACCCTCATCTTGGTATTGTACCACATCTTCTACTTTGGGAGATAATACTGTTACTGTTTCTGCTATGTTACAACTTGGTGTTGTTGAAGTTACAACACTACCGTTTTCTGCTAATTTTGTTGTTTCGGTCCATGTGCAAGTTTTTATTTTTACAGTTTTTGTTCGTGGTGTAGTAACCTTAACAGTTCTTTTCTGCTTACCACCTTCGCCTGGAATGTATTCCCAAGTGGCATTTGAGAAGTCCTCGGCCGGAGTTCCATCTACTGTTTGATTGTATGTCTCTTCAGTTGAAGTTTTGTTCTCTGATTTTTCTTCTGCTTTTAATTTTGCATTTGCGTACTCTACTGCACTACCTTCTTTTTCTGTGTTGATAATTTCTAGTGCTTTGTCTTCTTTAGCAACCTTGTTCAGTTGTTCCAGTGTGATTGTCTTACCCTGTGATACTCTTGTTATGATAGGTTTGACATGTTCTTTCAAATATTTCATGGCCGCATATGCTTCTTTGTAAGAAGCCGAATTGTAAATTTTGTATTTGTCAGCGTCACTTTGATCAGCAATTAGTGTTTCTGATTGAGCCCAAAGAGTTTCTGCTTGTTGCAGTTGTGTCAGTAATGTGTTGGCTGTTGCTTGATCTTCTGCATCAGGTCCTGTTATAACTGCCTGCAAACCACCGAAGTCACCGCCTGCGATTGTTGAGGTGAAACTTGACAGTAAATTAGAATATGAACTTACGATAGATGTTGAACCAGATAGGTTAGATAAGTCTTCATTGATAAAATCATTTACTACACCAACTGGTCCTCCACTGCCACCACCTCCACAGGCAGTCAATGCCAATGCTGATGATAGTGCTAGTAAAGTATTCTTTAATTTCTTAGTTTTTCTCAGAATCATGACAGCATACTACCTGCAATGAAACCTCCTAATAAAAACACAAAAAGGTATCTGGTCATTAGTGAGGATTTAGAGAATATCTTGTAGCCGTTTTCCCTAAGGCAAATCACGTGTGCGTCTATAGATTCAGACGTGATATTCACATCAACTGTGTTGATCTGTTCTAGTTCTTTGTCGTTCATGTTATTAGTATAACACGGAACGGGTATATGTCAACTGGAGTTGATCTTGCTAGAACCTAGTGTTTATGCGACTTTTTATGAATTGATTAGTACAGAACTGATTGTTCCTGCTGTGACTGACGTGGCTTTTGCCCTTACCCAGACAAAATTGCCTGTGAAATTGGCAGTTGAAATCAAAGTACTTTGATCAGCCGTGAATGTTGATCCAGACACATCAAACCAATCATCCTCTGTGGGTGTTGTTGCTAGTGTGCCCTGCATCTTGATTGATCCAGTCATTGTTGCATTAACCTGGTATGCCACTGTGTGTACCCCATCTGGTTGTGAATAGTATCCATCACCTTTGGATTTGTCACTTACGAAACCTGTATGATCAAGAGTAACTGTTGAAGAACCATCTGATGTCTCTGTTGTGACTATCTCTTCAACAATGAGCTCATTTGCAGAAGTTTCTGTTTTGACTGTGAATGTCTTGTTGTTGTTTGTTGTTCCCGTCACAGTTATTAAATCTTTAACCGCAAAACCGGCCAAACTTGTGGTTGTAGATGTGATCTTATACTCCGAACCCGTAGCAGTGAAACTGATATCCGTGCCTGTTACGTTTGCTATGTGCGATTTAGACGCTAGTAGTGTGGTGCTTGTCTGTGCCATCGTTGTTATTTATTCAGTATTTTTCCTTTTGAATCTTGCTGTTTTTGGACCTAGTCCGTACACGGCCGCAAGTTCGTTTGGCTCCTGTCCGTCCACGGTCAATATGTTGATGTACTTGATCTTGTAGGCCTTGCCATCCGCTTCGCCTAGTTCCTCACAAACGCAATCATCTTCTCTGACTTTTCTCACTCTCAATAGACTCCTCTTTATCACAGGAGAGCCCATCCAGTTCTTCTCAATCATGCTTTCAACGATGCTCTGATCATTGAATATGTTCTTATCTCGTAGTTTTTTTATTGCTTCCATTTTTTACCTTTCTAAATTGAATTACTTTTTCTATTGCCTGCTGTGCCAACATGTATATGGGCGTCAGATATTTCTCCTCTTTGACGTAGAAATATCCACCAAAGCAGTATGGGGACTTGTCTTCCAGGAAGTCTATTATGTTGTAGTTCGTGACCAGACAGTTGTCAACGTTCCTCTCCAGGAACTCCCATAGGTTCTTCTTCTGTGCGTCCGTCATCAATACCTGTGCGTCCTTCTTCAGGTACACCTGGTATTGGTACTTGCCGTGTGGCAGTCTGGTACAACCCACAGTGTCCTTGCCCAGGTCCTTGAACTTGGGATCAACGGTCTCAGATCCAACCCAGAAATCCCAGAAACGTTCTATCAGTTCCTGTGACTTGTCAAAGTCCGAATAGAATATGGTCTTCTTGTCCTGCATACGGAACTTGACATTTCTTCTATTTGCCATTATGAAACTGGCAAGATGACACATATCAGGTGCTGTCGAATATTCTTTCTGTATCCATAACAGGTGTTCGTCCGTTGTAGGATAGAACATTAGACTACCAGGCAGTTTGAAAACTGTCTTGTGCCTGTACTTGCCGTAGTACAACTTATTGTGATTTTTTCTCATCAGACACTTTGGGTTTGAACTGCGTAAGTACTTGTTGTTGTTTTCCTACTTTGAAGTTTACAACTAGTTTTTCATCTGCTAGGCTTACTTCAACCATTCCCCCTGCTGTGAGTTCACCAAACAACATCATCTTAGATAGTGGCTTCTTGATCTCATCATCTATTACACGTTGTAATGGTCTTGCACCAAGTTTAGCATCAAATCCTTTCTTCATTAAGAATTCTATTGCTTCGTCTGTTGCGTTGACTTCCACATCTTTCTCTATCGTCATTGCGTTTAGTTCTTGCAAGAACTTCTTAACAACGGATTTCATTGTGTCTTTGCCTAGTTTATCGAATTTGATCACTGCGTCTAGCCTGTTCCTGAACTCCGGTGGAAAGAACTTCTTGAGTGCCTTATCGTCCTCTCCGGATCTCTCACTCTTACCAAAACCAATATTGTTTCTCTCATTCTCTTCTGCACCTAGGTTAGATGTCATTATGAGTGTTATGTTTCTACAATCTGCTTTCTTGCCATTAGAACCTGTCACTGTACCATAGTCCATGACTTGTAGAAGCATGTTTGATACATCTCTGTGCGCCTTCTCAATCTCATCAAAAAGCACAACTGCGTGTGGATTCTTTTCTACTTCGTTAATAAACATACCTCCACCCATATTAGAATCTTCGTATCCTACGTATCCTGGAGGCGACCCGATCAGTTTTGCGATCGAGTGTTTCTCTTGATATTCTGACATGTCAAATCTAATCAGTTCAACGCCCAGTGTCTTAGCCAATTGCCTTGCAGTCTCGGTCTTACCACAACCTGTTGGTCCTAAGAATAAAAATGATCCCACCGGTTTAGTAAGGCTTTTTAATCCTGCCCTTGCCACTAATATCTTGTCAGTGATAGTGCTGATTGCCTTGTCCTGTCCAAAAACCTGCAGTTTCATTTTCTCGTCTAGTGTTTTCAAGTTACTGGCTTGTTTCTGCGACAACTGTTCAATGCTGATACCTGTCATTACTGAGATCTCATGTATAATTTCCTCATGATCTATCTTGCCGTTTTTTATATTGTTCAATCTCAATCTAGCACAGGCAACGTCAATAACATCAATTGCCTTGTCAGGTAGTTTCTTGTCTGCAATAAATTTTGTTGAATAATCAACTGCGTCCTCACATGCTTCATCAGTGATTGTACACTCATGGAACTTCTCATAGTATTGTTTTACACCTTTTAAAATTTTTACTGCTGTTTCTTTAGTAGGTTCTCCCACTTGCAGTCTTTGGAATCTTCTCATCAATGCTCTGTCTTTTTCAAAATACTTTCTGTATTCTTCCCAAGTTGTAGAAGCAAGTACTTTTATTGATCCTTTAAGTAATGCAGGTTTCAACATGTTCGCCATGTCCATATTATTACCTTGTCCTGTAGCACCAGCACCCACTATCATGTGTGCTTCATCTATGAACAGTATACTTTTGCCTTTTTGGTCAAGTGCATTTACAATTAGTTTTAATCTTTCCTCAAAGTCACCTCTGAATTTACTTCCTGCAATCAGACTGTTGACGTCTAGGCTCCATACAATATGGTCTTTCAAGTATTCAGGTATATCTTCTTTGTTCTTTGCGATTCTCCTAGCAAGTCCTTCCACCACTGCTGTCTTACCAACACCTGGATCACCTACTATCAATACGTTGTTCTTGTTTCTCCTCGCTAATATCTGTTTGAGATCCTCAGTTTCTTGTTCTCTGCCTATAACAGGGTCTATCTTCTTGTCAAAGTACTTCTGATTTAGATTCTCACAATAACTTTTTAATATTCTATCTGCCTGATTAGGTCTCAGTTTCTGTTCTTGTCCTGGATTGCCTGCGGCACCTAATTGTGCCATTCCCTCATCCAAAATAGTTTCAGTAGATACAAGATCCATTAGGTCCTGTTTGTTCACCTGATGCTTCTTGAGGAAGAACGCCGCGTAGCTCTTCTTCTCTGCGAATATTGATATCAATATGTCAATAGAAGTAACGTCTTGTCTACCCTGGAACAACGCTTGTGTGAAAGCTCTATTCATAAGTCTTTCTAATGATGCTGTCTTACGTGGTGTCATGGGCTCCTTGCCCTTTGCAACAATATCATTGCATTTGGTGTCTAGGTAGTCCTCGACATCCTTGATCAACATACTCACATTTATCTTGAAGTCGTGTAACACTGTGCCGATACTTTCGTCCTTAATAAGAGATAACAACACATGTTCGATTGTCACGTACTCGTGCCTTCTCTTCTCTGCTTCTTTAACAGCGTTTTCAAATATATTTTCTAGTCCTTCATTTGCTTCTAACATTTTCTATCCTTTGTTTGCCATTTGCCATCGTAATTTCGATACTCTTTTATTAAATGTAATACCATCAAGGTGATCGAGTTCATGCTGGAAGCACTTAGACTCCATACCGTCGAGTTTTGCGAATTCTGTTTTTCCTTGTGTTGTTTCATATTGTACTTCTATTTGTTTTGGTCTCTCCACTTTTACAAAGATGTCCTTGAAACTCAGACACCCTTCCACGTCGATCACTTTCTCTTTACTAGAATTTATCACTTGTGGATTCCAAATTATAGCATGTTTTTGGAATGTGTCAAATGAGTCATGACCTATAGCAAAGAATCTTTTGGTAATGCCTATCTGGTTTGCCGCAAGACCCATTCCACGTTCTTCTAACATCAAGTTGATCATGTCACGTTCAAACTTTTCTCGGTCATTGTAACCTTGGATGACATCTGTTTCAGTCCAGGATGTGCTGGTTTGTAGGAGAGTCTCGTGTGGGTATTGGAATACTTGTATCATAGATCCTTTATCTTCTTCAAGTCAGCGGCACTCAGTTGTGGTATCAGTACGTGTACCTTGACATAAAGATTGCCACGTATGCCTATTGTCTTGTGTACAGGCATACCTTGCCCTTTTACTTGTAGTATGGTGTTAGGTTGTGTGCCTGACGGAACTTTAACTTTAATTATTTTATCTTCCAGTGTCTTGAGATTAAATTCATGTCCACGAACCGCTTGGAAACAGTCAATGGTCTTGTCTGTGTATAAGTCATTGCCCTTACGTGTATAGCCGTCTGAGTCCAACACACTCATCATTACCATTAGGTCTCCACGTGGCAAGTTCTTGATAGAATCATCTCCCATGCCTGTGTATTTGAATGTGACCCCGTGTTGCACTCCTGCTGGAATATTCACAGTAGCAAACTCCTCTCTACCACTGGGCAGTTTGTAGTTGATTGTTTTTTCATTGTTCATCATCGCTTCTTTGATGCTTATGGCCATCCTTACTTGTACGTTCCTGTTCCCCCTCTGTTGTGTTCTGTTCTGTCTGAATATCCTTTCTCCTCCTGGTCCTTTCGTGAAATTGAAACTGGTGTTGAAGTCCATGTCTCCACCTTGGAATCCAGAGAAGAAGTCACCGAATATATCTTCGTTGAAGAACGGATGCTGTCCGCCACCCGTGTTGGCACCGCCAAACTTACGCATTGTGTCGTAGTCGTGTCTCTTCTGTGAGTTCTTGAGTGTGTCGTGTGCCTCGTTGATCTCCTGAAACTTGTCTTTGTCACCACCCCTGTCTGGATGATGCTTCTTTGCCAGGTCCTTGAATGCTTTCGTTATGTCCGCACTGGTGCTTTGCTCATTCACACCTAGCACGTCATAATAATTCTTCATTTGTATAATTGTATTACAGTTTTACGATCTGTCAACTTTGTTTGCATTTTTGGTCATCGCCCATATGGTAAAACTGATTCGTTCACCACTTGTGGGCGATACTGCTCTGTGTCTATCACTGGGTTTGAATATTATTGCCTGGCCTCTACTTAGAATAAAATTATTATTTTCCAACTCAAGTTTGCCACCGGGTGCAGACTGTAGTTCACAGGTTAATGTAAAATGTCTTACATGTGTTCTAAATTTTGGCCAAGTGTCGACGTGCCAGTCATAATGCTCTCCTGGTTTATATAAAGCAATCTGCGGAGTTTGTATCCAGTCTATGACAGGATCTATGCTATTGAACATGTCTATCCATTTTGCCCAGTGTTTGCTTTCTTTATACCATGCTATCCTGTTATTACGACCTGTGTATTTTCCTAATGTGGTACCATTCTCTATCTTATCTTGTGCATAAGATACAATTTCATCACATTCTTCTGCCGTCAGGAAGTTAAATGGTTCATACAATTTCATGTACTAGTAATTATTGTTACTTTTTGATGTCTGTTTTTTTACCGTTGACGTAAAGACCAAACCAGGCCGCACCCGCACCAACCACAACTGACACGAAACCTGCCTGTGCGTTGTTTGGATTCTCCAACATCATGAACCATTGCATTGTGTTGTAGAACACCAGTCCATACAATCCCATCATGATCCTTGGAACTGTTCTCCAGTTCGAAAGGAATTGTGGTAATTCTTCTTTGAGGAACAACCAAACGATCTTGATCAATGCCCAACCGTCCTTGGCGCCTTTTTTGACTATGTTGTCTTTTGCTATCAACTTGTCTTCTTTCAATTGCTCGGCCATTATTTCACACCTTTGATTTTAGCGTTTCTTTTTCTGTGTCCGTTCCAAGCGACAAAGCCACCTGCTCTCAGTGACCAATATGCAAGTCTGTTCATTGTGTAGAAACCATTAACGATTATGTTGATGTCTCTGAATATCTCATCTGCTCTCTTTTGCGTGAGATCACTCATTGTGTCTTTCTTGTTTTTCTTCAACAGTGTTTTGTATTTGTATGCATAGTCGTGGACTAGTCCACCTATCATTAACACACCAACTGGTGAGAAGAAAGTTCTTAAGAACTTTGGAATACTCGCTCCATCAAATTGGAATCCTGCCGGTATAACATACTCGGTACCGTCTATGTTGTATTTCCAATCTTCTGTCAACACCCAGTTTCTTGTTGAAAGTAACCACATAACGATGCCTTTCCAGAAACCTTTGCCCTTTGTCTTGATTGGCACCGGTTGTAACTTGGGCATTCCTTTGTAATTGAATTTTAATTTTGTTGTTGCTCTCTTGTCTGTCCAGTTTATGATTGCGGCGATGATCACGACAGCGATCAATACTGTCCATTGCCAAAATTTCATTGCTAGTGCTAATATCATTTCCATGTTTGTTCCCCTTTAATATGCGTATTTATTCAATGGCACCTTTCACAACGCCCTCTGCCACTAATTTCTTTCTGTTTTTCATGTGTTGTTTCTGAGTGTCCGCTTTCGCACCACCAAAGTATGGTACTGCGTGTCCGGTCTTGCACATGATATCAGTCACTTGCTTGCCGTCCACAAGGAAGTCACCCAGCACTCTGCCGAACTTGCCCTTCATGTCCTCACCTTTCTTGCTGATTGTTGTCTGCAACACGGGTTTTGGTCCCAGCAGTGATTTCAGTTTGGCTTTCGCGGCCAATCCAAATTTCTTTTCAATCTTGTCCCTTGTTCTTGATTCTGGTGTGTCTATGCCCATGATCCTCACACGTTCATTCATCTGCCATATGCCGAAGCCTAGGTCGATGTCAACGTCTACCGTGTCTCCGTCCACTACTCTTCTCAATTTACATCTGTATGTCCACATTATTTTTTCTCCACTGTTCCTTCGTAGTATTTCTTGTATTCTTCCAACAGGTTGTTGGTCTCCTGCAGTTTCTGTCTGATCTGTGCGAAGTTCCTTGCCA
>ENA-OREN01004786-OREN01004786.1-marine-metagenome-genome-assembly--contig:-NODE-4786-length-11583-cov-3.396750_pt1 | contig 11583 bp, 9 predicted proteins | sample MGYA00248624_ERZ508555 | MGnify/ENA primary metagenome ERZ508555 (study PRJEB26222, sample SAMN06267773) | marine metagenome | isolation source: Saanich Inlet, British Columbia, Canada | place...
GGTTAACTTGGGTGGAAGAGCGGTCTCGAACCGCCGACCTCCTGAACCACAATCAGGCGCTCTAACCAACTGAGCTATTGATTACCAGGTGTTTAGACAGAATTAAATTTTTAACTGTCTAAAAACTGTCTATTGAAAATAAATTATCCAAAGGTTCACCTTGACCATGAAAAGGTATTTGTATCCTTCTACATTAATCAAAAACGATACAGATTATATAACGGGAAGAGAATTGGAAGTGCTATAAGTCCAAACAAATATCCTCCAGACCAAAGATTAAGTCTTGGCAATCTTCTTGCTGCTGAGGTTTATAAATATATAACTGAAGGTGGTGTCTTAAAGAAATATAAATCAAATGCTATAGTTGTAGGAAAACAATCAGATAGAGACTTCTTGACTAAAGCTTTAAATAATAAGCTGAATGGTAATTACTCAAGTAAATACAAAGAGATGCTTAAATATGTTTATAAACTGGCTATTGACGAAATGGAGGAAGACTATCTAACCTCATCACATATATCAGTTATTCTATCAAATTATAACTCCTGTGTATCTCATAATACGATTAGAGTACATCTCAATGTATTAATCAATGAGGCTATTTGTCTCGGGATGAGTCATAATCCATCTAATTATATTAAAAGTAAAAGAGGTAAAGCAAGTCTTCATAGGCCTATTGAGGATATATCATTACTTCTTGAGGAGATTAAGGAATTTAACCAGAATCTATATCTATGCTGTTTAATGACATATGGATGTCTGTTAAGACCACATAGAGAAATTAGAGAACTTACTTGGGAAGATTTTTCAGATGATTTATCCTACATAAAATTAGATGGAAATAGGAATAAATCTGGTAAGAACAGAATAGTTCCAATCCCAGGCTATATAAGGATGTATTTACAACCCAAAGCATCTAATTTAAGCATATTTACAGGCAATTTAAGAGTACCGAATAGAGATTATTTCAAAACACTTTGGACAAGGTTTAAGGTGACTTCTAAACATCTAAAAAAAGGACAAACTTTATACTCGTTTAGACATTCTGGAGCTATAGAAATATTCAAAAGAACAGGTTCAATTGCTAAACTTCAAAAAGCGATGGGACATTCATCTATTAATATCAGTTTGACTTATTTAAGAGGACTTGAAATACCTGAATTGAAAGAAGAAGATATGCCTATGATTTAAAGTTTAAATAAATTTAAAAAGATATATTTTATTGGGCGCCTGAGAATCCTCCTTAGCGCATGTTAAAACAAATAATAAGCTTATATATAGGTAGTTTTTTCATTCGTTAATCTTTTGCTAAAACTGAATAAAGTATATGCTCACTTCCTCCTTCATCACCAAGACCAGAATCAATTGTACTAATATAATCTATCCACCCACTGTTATCTAAGTTAATTGGCATTGCTTTTGTTAAAAGCCAACCATTTAATCCCCAATTTTCCTTTCCTGGTATTTGTTCTTGACTCATAAAGGCAAATTCATTCATATCAAATAATGATAAGCTACCACTATTATTAATATAAAAACTTAAACCAAACTCCCCTTGACCAGAAGTACTTGAGTGTGCGATATCTAAGACACCGTCGTTATTAACATCCAATACAGAAAGCCGTCCTTCACCCTGCATTTCATCCATAGAGGATTCATCGGGCAAAAGATAATCTGCTGATTCAAACTTTCTTTTACCGGTTGAAGAATTCTCTACATTTAAAAAAACCTGGAGAGCCCTTCCCTCATAATATGGACTTACTCTTGTAACAGACACTATTATGTCTTTAAATCCATCTAAATTAATATCGTATGCCACAGCAGAATTAAATTTTGTGTTGTTAATACCATATTTAGCATCTGATAAATATCCAATATCACTTTCTGTATAAGACGGATTTCCATTTTGACTTATCGAATAGACCCCAGTATACCCTTCGTTTGGCTGTTGGCTTTGGTTTGCAGAATCAGCATATGAAGCAAAAATATCATCAATTCCATCATTATTAAAATCTGCAATAACTGATGACATTATAAATCCTTGGCCAGAGTCTTGAATAGGTCTTAGAGAACTTGGCAATTCATTTATTTTATTAGTGAAGTTCGCATTTCCATCGTTAATCAACAAAGCACTTGCAGAGTAAATATCAACATCTCCATCCCCATCTACATCTCCCGCGCTTATATGATGTCCATAATCCTTTCCTTCTACTGGAGAAAAGCCATCCTCTTGTCCTTCAATATTGCTGCTAGAATCAATAAATTTACCATCTCCAGTATTTATCATCAATGGGATTCTTTGCCAAATATTGTTTCCATATCCATTAGCCGCTACAACACTAACACCTGACCCTACTGATACAAAATCATCATAACCATCCCCATTAAAATCAGCAACAATTGTTCTATATGGATGGTGATTATTTTGAGAAGAGGAATTGATAAAAGCATCATGGTCATAGGTCATGCTTCCATCTCCATTATTTATTAAAATACTATAACTATACCTACTAAATCTTTCAATAGTATGTGGAAAAGTTGACCATGTAACCACCATATCTTCTAACCCATCATTGTTAAAATCTCCGGTATCAAAATTATGTGGCAAAGTAGTAAAATGTCTTGGAGGATAATAATTATCTGGAGTAGGATAGTAATATCCATTATGAGATTCTCTATTTGATATATTTAACCATCCATATGAAGAGACTTTATATTTATTAGTTTCATTATATGGCTTTTCAGATGTAATGTTTAATGCACAAGGAAATTTTAGTCTGACTAAGTTATATTCTATTTCATTCATTGCTGATACAAACTCTGCTGAAATTTCAACATCACTATTTAAAGTAACAGTTCTTTCCATATTTGTATCTCCATCCGACCATGACATAAATTGTTGACATCCATCTGCAATTGCAGTTATTGTCACCTCTGTTCCTTCTTCATACTCTCCACCCTCAGTTGATACAGATCCACCCTCTCCTGCTGTTACTGATAGTGTATAGCTATTGACAATAACCTGGAAGTTAGCTGTAATGCTTGTATTTGAGTTTAAAGTAACTGTTAACGGGTTTGTTGTTGATCCAGTAGACCATCCACTAAAACTATATCCTGAACTTGGAGTTGCTGTTAAACTTACCTGGGTTCCACTTGCAAATGTTCCTCCGCCAGATACTGATCCTCCATCCCCAGCAGATGCTGTAAGAGTATATTGCCTTGTTATTTGACTTGGAGGAGTATTTGGGGCTTGAGAGTCCTCTTTAGCACAGGTTAGAAGTAGTAGTAGGGAAATGTAAAGAGGAAGTTTTTTCATAGTTTAATTTTCAAGTTATTTAAATTTTTTTAATAAAAAAATAGTTGCATTATTATGATACTATCTCTAAATCATAATTAATCTAACTAATTTTCTTGTAATACCCATAACTTTTCTTTTGAATTAGACCATCATCATTATATTTTTTAAGCTTTTTAAAAACTGTGCGCTCTTTTATTCCAAGCTTATTAGCATTTTTTATAGCCTCTTCTGTTGAAAAATCAATTGGTAAACTATTTATCCATCTCTCATCATTGAGTGGTAATTTACCTTCTCTGTTATTAATAGTTTCAAATACATTTAATCCATGGCTTAGATATACATCCGAGAGCTTCATAGCTGTTTCAAAGTCTTTATCAGAACACTCTATGACCAGTTCATCTGTTCTTATAGATGATAATACCATTGCTATTTTATATGTAATTAAACCCAACCTAAAAACTAAACTCCCACTATCTCCAAGGTGAGAATGATATTTTTCATCCAGTAGTGAGCTAAATTTATCATCTAATTTTGCTCCCTGGCTTTCAGTTAAATTAAATTTTCTAACATCCTGAGAGGAGAATTTATCACAAAGCTCATTAGTGAAATTTATGAATTGATTCTGCTTACTGTCACTTATGTGTTTTGTATAAGTTTTTTTCCATTTTGGAGGAGCCTGAAAAGAATAAAAAATAAATCTACTTGCTAACCCATTTTGAGTTGAACTTAATATACTTTTCACTTGGTCTGGAGTTCCAGTTATTGATAAAGAAAATCTTGGCTTCTCAATCACTGTATGTTCTAAGTCAACTCTTCTGCTAAGCGAAAGAGTTTCATGGTGAAATCCTTTTCTTAAAACATCACTAAATCCACCCCACTCTTGTTTGAGGGCATTTGTTAGAGTATCTGTCTCAGTCTCTGATATACACCCTTTTCCACTATTATATTCAAGATGTTTATATATCATTGCTGATGAAGTATTTCCTGGGATAAAAAAAGTTTCATACTCAGGTTCTTCAGGTTTATTTAAACTCCTTATGTCATCCTCTTTTTTAGCCATCTTTTTTCTGAAATTATAAACTTCTAAATCTTCTAAGTATTTTGATTTAGCTCTTTTATTATCATACTCTAATTTGGATTGATAACAACCACCTAAATTCTGAGCATAATTCATAGACCCTTTCCCACTTGCTGCGGGAGCTATTATGAATGAATATAGATTAGGATATACTACATCTTGAGCGTATAAACCCTGAACATTAGACAATCCTCCGCTTATAATAGAAAGAGCACTAGTTAGATAAACATCTCTTTCTCTTCCTTTAAATACCTCACAAGACTCTTTAAGAACTGAGGGAAGGTTTTCATATACCTCATCTGGTATTAAAGGAGAATAACTCTCTTTACTGCCAGACTGCCCAAACTGCACACTCTGCATCTCTGCAAACTGGTGTGAATTATTATTATAAGCACTTTCAATTGTCTTCTCTATTTCCTCATGTGTAATAGTTGAATCACTTAAAGTTGAACAGTATTTTTGGACTTCATTAATATCTATGCCACTTCTATTGGCATTACAAGCAAATAGGTGGATGAAGTTATTTCTATTGCCATCTATATAAGATTCTTTTCTTAAGGTAAATTCCCATACATCTTGTAAAGTTTTGTCATTTATAAAATTTAAATAATTAAATACTTTAGAATCTTCATTTAGATATAAGTCTGGGTCATGAGATACAAAACATAACCTTGTTAAGTCTTTAACTGATTTATCTGACTCTTCCCCTAATCTTGAGTCGAAATAGCTCCTAAGGATATTAAAAGCATCTTTGTGTTTATCCATTTCATTGCTTACCCTTACAAATACTTTAATTCCGTTACCACTTGGACTTACAAAGCATGCGTAAGTAAACTCGATAGACTTAATATGTTTAATAGTTTTTGATATATCATCTATTTTGTCGTAATCCAGATGAATTAATCCACTGTAAGTATCTCCTTCAGATATTTTTCTACCACTGTTTAATACCATAGATGGTGTGAAGGAAAAAAGAGAGTTTTTAATTTTTCTCTTTTCTTTTTCATCTTCACATTCTCTAAGACTTTGAATTTTTGTTTTAAAGTTCCCCTCCTTAATTGCGTTTAAAATTCTACTTAATTCGTAGTTTCCATTTCTTTCATTAAAATTTTTAAATATTGTTGTTTCCATTATTTACTTTTTAAAATGCAGAGCGTGCAGTCTGTGCAGTCTGCAGTTCTACGGGTTAATATTGATTAAGAAAAAGCTGGAAAAGTTGTGAAGAAATTCTTATATTTACATTAGTACACGAGTCAATAGATAAGAAGCTTCAGAGCCTTTTCTGTTGGCTTTTTTCTTTAAACAAAGTTTATAAGATTCTTTGGATTAGATTTATGTATAAGCTAAAAACAGTAATTTCTTTTTAACATTACTTAACTTTTAAAAATCAATAGCTAAAATTCTATATATCAGTTTTTTAAGATGATGTAGTTGTAAGAAACGTAGTTTTTCTTAACAAAAATGATAGTTTTTATTATCAAATTAAGCTCTAATTTGAGGACTCTGAAAATTTTTTAAATAAGATTAATCTAAACAAGTCTTCAGATGCACAGAGGTGTGAGGCTACCCCTACACCTAATAAAAACAACCTAAATAAAAAGGGCTAAAAAGAGCCAGTAATCACTTATATATCAACAGATTAAGAGTTTATAACTCAACTTTATTTTTTTGGTTTAAACTTTTTAAAAACTAGCTTACCCTCCCACCAATCTAAAGGTGGATTGTCTGGGTCTTCTTTAAAACTTAAATTCCAAACTTGAAAAATTTTATCCTCTTTAATACACTTTTCTAAAACGTCTATTATTTCTTTTTCACTAAGGTCTAATCCATACCAACCACAATCTAGCGCTCTAACCAACTGAGCTACTGATTATCAGATACTTATTCTTTTAATTCAGTAACTTCTAATCCTATTAAGTGTTGTATAAGCTACTAACAACAATTAGAGTCAGGATTACAGCATAAATCATTTGTAGAGATTCGAACAGGAGATTTTTCTTTAGTAATATCACATTTGTCTTTAGCTAAGCAAGCTGTTTGGGTATTAATAAGCTGAAACACAGCACCGTCAAAATCTAATTCATAACGTCCAATTGTACTTTGTTGGTATTCGATTTCTACTTCAATATTAGAATAACCTAATTTTTTTTTTGACAATTGCAGTATATCCAATACTTTTTTAGGTTTTAAACGATGGTCAGTATCAGATGCCACCCAAAGTTGTAGATTGAGTTTATCTTCTTGTCTTAGCATACCGCCACAATCTATATAGTTTCGAGTTATAACTCCTACTTCTGTTATATGAAAGTGTGCAGGTACAAACTTGCCATTAGGGAGTTGAAACTTTAATGTATCTAATTCATCTAGCTTTTGTTTAAAATCTGAAAGCCACATACTTTTTTTCTTGCTAAGTTATTAGAATGGTTTTAAAAATAAACAAGGAGTTTTGAATAATATTAGAAAAAATGATTTTTGTCATTTTTTAGTGCATCCTTCGCCCTTAACTTTGGGTAAAATTATACTATAATACATTAAAAAAGTTGATTAAATATGAAAGGGCTAATCACCCAAAGTCGAAATTGGCTGAACATCGACACCAAAAAAAGTAAGCACAGGGAAGCCGAAAACTGTTAGAGTAGGCAGGAACTTAAAATCAATAAAATAATGTCATTAATTAAATGGAATTCAAATGATTTATTCCCAAGCATTGACTCGATTTGGGACAATTTTTTCAATAGAGATTTTTTATCGAAAGGATTAGATTTAGGAACAAAAGTACCAGCTGTAAACACAAAAGAAACGGATGGTTCATTTCAGGTTGAAGTTGCTGTGCCAGGTATGAAAAAGGAAGATTTCAAAATTGACCTCGACAATAATATACTTACTATTTCATCTGAAAAGAAAGAAGAAAAGGATGAAAAGGATGGTGAAAAAATTTCTAGACGTGAATTTAGCTATTTTTCATTCCAACGTAGTTTTCATTTGCCTAATAATGTGAAAGAAGAGGAAATATCAGCTGAATATGCTGATGGATTATTAAAGCTTACAATTCCTAAAACTGAAACCAAAAAGATTGAGAACAAAAAGCAGATAGAAATAAAATAAACTACTGCCAACAAGGTATAAACGCAATAGCGGATAAGTTGGTTAATTCAAGGTCTAAAATTTAACAAACTTTTGAAATATCGGACAGTTAATTGACTTAAAATCCGCTACTGCTTTTATACTAAACCGTTATGCATTTGACTAGGCAATCCCAGAACATTTTCAACATAACCTATATTAAATTGCGGAGATATCAAAAAGAATTATAACAAACTACTTTTAGAGAGTTAATTGACTTTTTATTAGATTTTAATTAATCCAACATCAATTTTATATAAGCTGTCTTTGTTTAAAGATGATAATTATCATCTTTTAAAAATCATACACAAACTACTTTTAGAGTATTAAAAAATAAAAGCAATGATTAAAAAAATATTAGTTCCTACAGATTTTTCAGACAATGCTAACATAGCGCTTGAATACTCTGTAGAAATTGCAAAAAAGATAAATTCAACTATTATTCTATATAATGTATATTATGTTCCTATTTCTTCAGCAGGAACAAACACACTAAGAAATTATAACCAAATATTTAAAGGTCATCGAAAACAAAGATTAATTGATGAAATTACTGATTTAAAAAATGAACATCCAGATGTAAGTTTTAAATATGAGTTTGATGAAGGCGACCCAACTTTATCAATATTTAATAGAAGTATTAAAGGCGATATAGACCTTATTATTATGGGAAGAACGGGTGGGTCAGTTTCAGTCAGAAAGTTATTTGGAAGCACAAGTAGTGATATGATTAACAGGACTAAAGTCCCATTGATTATAGTTCCTGAAAAACTAAAGATTAAGTTTCCCAAAGAAATATTAATAGCGAGTGATTTAACAAAAGATAAGTATAAAAGCACCTATTCACTTTTAAGCAGGGTTAGTCATCAATTTAAATCAAAGGTTTCTTTTGTTACAATTGTAGACTCAATTGAAAAAATAGACACTCTTAAATTAGCAAAGAAAGATTTGATTAAATATTTAAAAAAATACAATATTGATAAAAAATTCAATGAAACATTAAATTCATTTAAAATAATTGCAAATCAAAATGTCAAAAATGGACTTTTAGAGCATTTAAAATACAACAAATATGATATAATAGTTATGATGCCAAGACACAGAAATTTTTGGAAAAAAATTTTTTCTTCGAGTACTACAAAAAAAGTTTTTAACAATTCTGAAATACCAGTGCTTGTTCTTCCAGAGGATAACTAACAATGAGTCATCACTAACTGAATGATTATACACCATTTACCAGACGCATCCCCCAAAAAGAAAACTGATTTTTTAAATGACCTTGGTTTTGACAGGAGCTGTTTTGCTTCTTAATGTATTAGCACACTTGCTGGTTTACGAGATTGTAAAAGGTAGTCCAGCCATCTTTTCATCCCTAGTTGAGCACGAAATGCAGAAGGACTTATTCTGGTATCCCTGGACTGAAGTTTAGTCTGACATTAAATTGAATGGGTAGCTCTTATTAATGTAAATTGGTAGGTCAGCCTCGTTTGTCAATGTCTTGCAGTCAGAGTGTAAAATCTGACATGAGTTGATGGTGCAAAGGCTTGGCTTAGTGTTGTTGACAAAGGTGCTCCAACCATTGCCGAGCTTGACAGGGGTCGAGGTGTTATACCACTGTAACTTGGGCGCAACAAACTGTCCAGCAGCTGGTGATAGGACCTAGAGACAAGAGCCTGTCTGAGTAACTGTGATGCCGTCAACAGTTGATGCATTATAATCATTTGAGCAGGAAAGGCATACTTTGGCAGCTTGTCCGGCTGTGACATTGGTTCCAACTAAAATTGGAAATGGCGCGACGCTTGATATTTACAAATCGGTTCCCGTATACTTTTGCTTGCATCCAGGTTATAAAAGTTAACACTTGCTTACTGAACAGCTTGTTGGATCAGATTTCTTGAAATATGTCTACCAGCCCGGCACTATAACATTTGTAAAGCTCTTTTTATCATGGTCAAGTGCGAAACTAGTTTTTGCACCACTTAGAGGTTAAATCATAACCTTCGCGGTCTAACACATAGACAGCTATGTAATTGTTGCTGTTGCATTGAGAGTGGCGACATTAGGAATAGTTGCAGCTCCTTTGACAACTTGCTCGAACGTGCAAAATAAGCAAATGTCTTCAGCATAGCCCTGGGTAATGTTCACGGTGGCTGCAATCTGGCTGCTGCCTGTGAGCTTTAGATATGTACCGTTGTAAGGCCTCGTGCAGGTCGAATCCCTTAGTTCGCAGGGGTTTTGAGCTGACATCTTGCAGGTTTTCCCATTGGGCTTTCCCACGCCTCCTGAAGGGTCACTGTTTGTATTAAGTGTCATATATTTGTCCATTTGTATTTTTTGTGTAAGACCTGGGTGCTTAATATAATCAATGACAGCACTACCTTTGTCGGCACGCCAAGCCCCCGAGCATTGTGCAGGAAGCTGAACTTCTAAGCTGTCAAAGGTTATGTTTTGGTAACCATTGGTGCAGCTGATGCATGCGCTTGCGTTGTAACCAGAAGGAAAACCGAGGATGTACCTCAAGTAAAATCCCGCTTTGCCCTGCACTTAGCCTATAAAACCAGTAGATGGATAAGCTTCTTGACAACCATGATGCATTACGCTACATTTGTTTATCTAGCATTATGATGGCCCAGTGTTTTGGAAGACTTGAGTCATCCAATTTATATTCGGATTGCTATTGCCAGATGCTTAATATCGGAAGACTTGCGGCTTTCTCAAGGAATTTACCAGAGTTGTATTCTATACACTTAGCGAGACAGCACATGCTGACAACTGTGTCAGAGTGAATGGTTTAGAGCGTATAACTTGCTTGCCATTGGTGCACATCATCTAAGCCTTGGAAGAGTAACCGAGGAGAACGTTGTTTCGCATGCTCACTTTAAAAGGGGCCACAGAGGAAGCTGAAATGTATCTGTCGTTCGTTGACTAAGCATTCAATACTTTACACGACGTAACGGCGCATTTGTCCGTGCCATTGGTCGCTGTTGATGATTTAAAGAAGATGTCCCATCCTGTAGCAACCAGCTAAGACATAGATGTTGAAGTACCTTTTGGCTTCACATAGGAGATAGGAGTAGGCGAAAATGACCTCCAAGGGTGCAACTACAAGGAAGAATAGCATTGACCGAACTGAGTGAAGTTAAGTTTCTATTATATCGGCTGGACTTCGTTTGAGCACTTTAAGCAGTAGCTTATCTACCACCCCGATGCTTTGTTAAGAGCGCCATTCACAGCTAAATTGGAGTATGAAAGCATAGAGTTTTTTAAAACAGCTTAACATGTTGGACCCATTACCTAGCAATTAATAATAGGGCATTGCTTCGGAGCTAAATTAGTAAACAGTTACGAAACATTATAAATGGTCTATGCACCATTTTGAGAAGTATAGTTCTATCTCAAATTGCCAATGTTATTTACTGTGGGCACCAACTTATTAGCGCAGCTCATCTTTAAATTCAATTAAAACATCACATCTTTCCTGACTCCAGGTGGGTCTGCTTTATTTGCATCGTTGATTTAGCCAACTGCTTGATAACACCTGTAGCAGTACTTAACCGTTGTTCCATTTGCTGACTACGGCCCTGAATAATTGAAGCTTGGGTACATCTTTGTAAGGTCTATAAGTCGAGGGCCACAAAATGGCGCTGGGTTAGCTGTGTTTTTAGACATTTGAACCTCATGAATGGCACACAGGTCTGGTGCACAAGTTGGAATACTGGAGCTAAAGAATTGCTTCCATGAAGAGATATAGTCAATGGTTGCCGCATTTGATAGAGTATAGTTGTAAGGAATTGTCAAGTTGTAAGTCTTATTCTGGTCAAGAGTTAGGGTGACGTTGGAGAGCATAGTTAGTACATTGTCCTTACACTTTGCGTCATACATATGGCTGTCCAGCTCTCGCCTTGGCAAGAAAGATGCTTGTATTGTCAATGCTAAGATGCTGATTATCCAAACTGATCGAAACATTTATATTTTATTTTTATTTTTGGATATAAATTATAACAGAATATTTGAATAATTAATATAATATTTATTATTCACATAAAAGGGGTTTTGGGGTTTTGGGGAGATCGGAAGAGCGTCG
>ENA-OREN01004789-OREN01004789.1-marine-metagenome-genome-assembly--contig:-NODE-4789-length-11580-cov-4.703295_pt1 | contig 11580 bp, 13 predicted proteins | sample MGYA00248624_ERZ508555 | MGnify/ENA primary metagenome ERZ508555 (study PRJEB26222, sample SAMN06267773) | marine metagenome | isolation source: Saanich Inlet, British Columbia, Canada | place...
TATAGTGGCTAAGGCGGCTCTTGCGCATAGGTCCCATGATAACCCCAAAATCATGTTATCTGGGTCAGCCCCTAATTTTATTCTATGTATTATGGCCAAGTTCTAAAGGTCGATAAACCGGGAAGCGCCCGGAGGTGCCAGGGATTGCTTGGCTCGAATGGAGGATGCGATGTCTGAAACTATTAATGTAGCGGTGCTGGGGCTCGGCCGAATCGGCCAGCAGTTTGCGGCCGGCCTCTCCAAGCATATCGATGACGGCGGCAAGCCGATCAAGATCGTGGCCGTGGCCGAGCGCGATCCCGATTCCCTGGCGGCCCAGATGTTCGCCGATGAAGACGTGACGGTCTACACCAAAGCATCCGACATCACCGAGCATGACGGCCGCATCGATATCATCTTCGATCTGACCGGTGCGCCCGAAATCCGCCAGGCCGTGCGCGACAAGCTGCACGAGACCGGCAACCACGATACCATCATCGTGCCCGAGATATTCGCCCATTTCGTCTGGTCGCTGCTGGAAGAAAACGTGGATTTGTCGCGTCCGCACCGAAGCGGCTATTGAGGGAGAGCTGATCTCGCCGTCAGCCGGGCCAGGCAAAGCTTTGCGCGGCGCGCACAAAGGTCGAAACCGCTGGTGAAAACGGTCTCCCCGGCACGGTAATCAAGCTAATGGTGCGCTCTACCTCCGGCTCCACCAATGGCCGTTGTATGAGACCCGGCAATGTTACCGAATATTCCGGCATGAAGGCAAAGCCGATGCGCGCCAGCACCATCGCCTGAACCCAATCTTCTCGCTCCGAGCGGAAGCGGGCGTAAAGCTCCACCTCCATATTGGCGCAGACCTGGATAACCATTTCGCGCAGTTCGCAGGCGAGGCGGTCCACATAGGGCTCCCCGGAAAGATCGCTGAGCTTGACTGCGTTCATGGTGCCGAGCCGGTGCCCGGGGGGGATGATGACCACATATTTTTCGGTGTAGAGCGTTTGGGCATGAAAGTCGTCGCCGAGCCCGCTTAGAGGGTTGAGGATGGCAAGATCGATCTCGCCGTCATCAAGGCTGGTCTTTAAGGACGCCAGATCGTCCTCGGTGACCGCCACCTCGACGCCATCATAGCTGTTCTGAAACTCCGCCAGAAACCGGGACAGGCGCACATGGCCGATGGTCGACATGACGCCAATACGGATCGGCGTCCGGTTGAGCAGGCGAAAATTCTCGGCAAGTGAGCGGGTGGTCTCCGCCTCGTTCATGATGCTCTGCAAATGGGGCAGCATGGAACGGCCGAAATCTGATAGCGTGATGCGCCTTCCTTCGCGGTTGAACAAAGGGCTGCCCAACTCTGCCTCTAGTGTCTTGACCGCTTTGGTCAGCGCTGGTTGCGAGACGTTGCACGTCCCCGCCGCCTTGGTGAAATTGAGCGCCTGCGCGGCGGCCAGAACGTAGCGAATTTGCGACATTTCCATGCGCCGGTCCCCCGAAAATGATTGCCGTACCAGCAGTCTAATCCATTCAACCATAACCTGGGGTTATCAGTCCATAATCCCGGCGTGCACCAATAACCGGCGCCTATGAAACCACAATAAATCGGTCGTTCCATTTTCGCCTCTGCCGGGCTTCCATGGAGCTCCATCCAAAACAGAGGAGTAATTTTCATGTCCGTATTTATGGTCGAACGTAATCTCAAAGGCATCAGCATGGAAGATCTGGGCGGCGCACAAAAAGCCGCCATTCAAAAAGCCGGTGAAATGACAGCGGCGGGAACCGACGTTAAATATATCCGCTCCACCTTTGCTCCAGATGATGGCCGCTGCCATTGTCTGTTCGAAGCGGGCGCCGAGGCCGACGTGAAGCGCCTCAACGATGAAGCTGGCCTACCTTACGATACGGTCGTCCCGGCCCTTGATCTGACGCCCTGATCCTGGTCCCGGCCCATCTCAAAAGCGGTGGGCCGGGATCATCTCAGCTTGCCCGCATCATTCGCCAGCCGCAGGATCAAGCGCCTGACCTAACCGCCGATATGGGTACGCGCCAACGTCGCGTCCAATTTGCGGCCCACATTAGCCCGCCGCCGCGCCGCGCTAATTCTAATCGGGTCGTGCAAGCGGCGGACAGGAAAAATCTCAAATTGCCATCCCTTTGTCTTGTTCGCCTGCTATACTGGTCCCGGCAGCGCGCTTGCCGATCCTGGTTATCTTGGGGCCGATTTCTTGGTAAATGAAATTACGCCAAATTTTATTGAGGCCATGGAACTGGCGCCCGAAGGCGTCGCACTTTGGGACGCCGATGACCGGCTGGTTATGTGCAACGAGTTGTTTCGCCAACTGCACAGCCACGCCGCCGAGATTATCATGCCCGGCCTGAAATTGGAGGAATTACTGCTCCGTCACAAAGCAAGCGGGCTGCGGATTGTCCGCGATGGCGAGCCCGCCGATTGGGATAAAGCAGCCCTCGAAGCCCGCAAGCGCAAAACCCTTCCCAGCGTGGTTGTCCAATATGGCAGCAAATGGATACAAATCCGCCGCAACAAATTGTCCGACGGAAGCATGCTCGCCTTTCACACGGACATTACCGAAATCAAGAAAAGCGAGGAACGGTTTTATAAAATTTTTCAATCCAGCCCGGCGATGGTTTCCATTTCGACGGTCCAGGATGCGGTGATCCTTGACGTCAACGAGTTCTGGCTCAAAACCCTCGGCTACAAAAAAACCGAGGTCATCGGGCGAACCCCAGTCGATCTAAACTTATTTGAAGATTCCGAAGCGCGGGCTCAGGTTATCGCGCGCGCCAACGAGGGTACCGAAGGCGGCGTCGATGTCCGCTATATTACAAAAAACGGCGAGACCAGGGATTTCATCATCAGTTGCGAGCCGATCGAATATGAGGGCCAGGATTGCTATCTGTTCGTCGCCCAGGATGTATCGGCGGCCAAACGTATCGAAGAAGAATACCGTCGCCACCGGGACGATTTGGCTCATGTCACGCGGGTCGCTACCATGGGCGAAATGGCGACCAGTCTGGCGCACGAGTTGAACCAGCCGCTGGCCGCGCTGTCGGCCTATGTGAACGGAAGTTTGCAGCGTATGAAACCCGGCGATGCGGTCAATGGCGACATTATCGAAGCTCTGGAAAAAGCGTCCGAACAGGCTGACCGGGCCGGCAATATTATCCGGGGTTTGCGTAATTTCGTTGCCAAGAATGAGCCAAAGTTCGAATTTGTCGATATTAATGACGCGGTGCTGGCGGCGACCAACATCATGCGCTCGGAATTGAATCTCGGCCAAATCGAACTGGTGCTCGATCTGACCCAGTCGGACGTTCAGGTTGAAGGCGATCCGATCTTGATCCAGCAGGTGGTTTTTAATCTTTTGAAGAACAGCGCCGACGCCGTGAATGACGGTCAGGTGGGCGCCGGCAAGGTGACCGTCAACACTGCGCGCGATAACGGGCTGGTATCCTTCTTCATCGAAGACAACGGCCAAGGTGTTGCGCCCGGCGATCAGGGGCAATTGTTCGAGCCCTATTTTACTACCAAGGAAGCCGGTCTTGGCTTGGGCTTACCCATCTGCCGCTCGATCATCGAAAGTATGAATGGCGAGATTTGGTGCGAGCCCGATGCCGCTCCCTGCACTAGATTTCGCTTCCATTTGCCCGCCGCCGGCGTCGTTGGTGCCAAATTTCCCGGTAATGGCGACGGACGATGAATGACCGCGCCGAAACCGGCATTGCCGAAGCCGCCAATTCCGGAACCGGCATAAGTTAATGGCGCGCGTCTACCAGCTTTCCGGCAATGTCTCGGCGAGGGCGTCTTCCAGGCCTTCGACCCTCCGAAACTGATCGGCCGGGCGCGAGCGACCGTCGTCGCCGATCTGGTCCATATAGCAATAAAGCTCGAAATCAAATCCGTCCGGGTCCAACACGTGCAGGCTGATATTGCAGCCAGGCCCGCGCCGGCCTTCGAAGCTGATGGTATAGCCGTGCCGGGTCAACCAATCCCGCGCCGCGAGCAGCATATCGGAATTGTCCACCTCCATGGCCAGATGCTGCACCCGAAGCCCGGCTTCGGCGCCGGCGCGCTTCGGCGCTTTCGATTGGGCCAGGGCGATGGCGTGGTGATCGGAGCCGCAGCGCAGGAACGCCATGCCCAGATGATTGCGGTCGGAGAGCGTAAAGCCCATCACCTCGGTCCAAAATTGGACGGTTTTCTCCACATCGCTCACCTCATAAACCAGGTGGCCGAGTTTGTTGACTTTGACCGGGCTGGGATCGCCGCCGCTGATTTCGTCCATGGGTTGGCTCCCGAGTTTTGCCAAGGGGCAAAGATTAGCGCAATTGCAGTGCCAATTGAAACCTAGCGTGGTTCCAAACGGCAAATATCTTGAATTTGTTCCAGTTTTGTGCTAATGTATCTTTTCTTCGATACATTGCACAGGAATACCGTTGGGCCGCCCCCGCAGACAGGTTTGCGCGCGGGCGAATTCGCATGCGAAAATTGCGCGCACTACAATTTATGAATGCAAATAGACCGGTATGAACCGTTAGGAACCGTTAGGAATGCTCGTGAACCGGTATGGTCGAAATCCAGAAAATATGTCGCACCAAACCTCATTCGGCCTCGGTCAGTTCCACCGTGACGCCGTCGGGGGCTTTGAGGTAGGCGATGGTGCGCCCGGGGAGGAACTCATACGGCTCCACCGGAAACTCGGCGCCTCTGGCTTTCAATTCGGCGCAGAGTTGGCGGAGATCGCCGGTGACGGAGAAACCGAAATGATCGGTGCCCCATTGATCGTGGCTGACATAATCGTCGAAGGCCTTGAGATCGTTTCTGGTGCTAGGGTTCTCGCCCGGTCGCCGGCCGCGGATCAGGATGGTGACGGCGCCAAAGATGACGCGGATTTGCACCGCTCCCCGCGTCTGGTAGGACGCCGCGATCTCGCCACCGAGCAAGTCCCGGTACCAGGCCGCCGCCGCGTGCGGCTCTTCGGATATAAGATGCACATGATCGAAGGCGATGGCCGGGCTGCTCATGATGCCCCCGGTCCCGGCGCGGCTCTACAGCCCGAAGACGCGGGCCGCGTTGCCGCTCATGATGGCGTCGGTCTGGTCCTTGGGATAGCGCCCGGCCAGTTCTTTCAGGCGCTCAATATTGCAAGGCATGGGAAAATCGGTGCCGAACATGACCATCTGGGGGCTCGAAACCTCCAGGCAGAGATCGAGACCGCCGGGGTTATAGACAATGGAATCGTAATAGATGTTTTCCAAATACGTGCTCGGTGCTTCGGTGATTGCCATCTTGTTCAGGGTCTCCACGGCGAAGAACATATCGACGCGCCCGGCCACATAGGGCAGGTAGCCGCCGGCGTGACTGGCGATTGCCTTGACGTTGGGGTAGCGATCGAAAAAGCCGTCGACGATCATGCGCGCGATAGCGAGCGTGGTATCGAACATGAAGCCAAGGCCGGGCAACAGAATGCGTTCGCGCCCGTAATTCGCATCGGGCGTTCCGAACGGCGCCGTCGGGTGGATCAGGACCGGGAGGGCAAGGCGGTCCAGCTCGGCCCAGATCGGCGCGAACAGGGGATCGATCAGGTCGTACTTGGTAACGTGGGCGGTGACCATGACGCCGACGGCGCCCAATTCCAGCGCCCGTTTCAATTCGGCGAGGGCGGCATCCGGATATTCCCACGGGAGCGAGGCGAACCAGCGGATACGGTCCGGGTACGCGGTCTGGCCGCCCGCCATTTCGTCGTTGAAGCGCCGCGCCGTCTCAACGCTCACATCCTCACCGCCCCAAAAGACGTTTGGCGAGGTCAGCGAGACAATGCCCAGATCGATGCCGTCGGCGTCCTGCGCCTTGACGCGGGCATCGAAATCGAAGGCTTCCACTTCAAGGGCGCAGGCCGGCGCGCCTTTCTCCATCAGATATTCCCGGTTATCGGGCTGCATCTTCATGTCGTAGTCGGGCTTGCCGTGCTTGCCCAGCATCTCGCGCCAGGCATTGCCGAACATATGGGTGTGGATGTCGATCACGGTCATGGAAGGCTCCTCCGATTTATCGGCACCGCCCTTGCAGGACACGCCGTCTCCAGCTCTTATGGGCCTAACAATTCACATGCGAAGAGGATAATCAATGGCCGAATTTTCACTCGACACTATCGACGGGCTCAGCCCCAACGACGTGGTGCCTTCCGTCGCCGAACATGATGGTTTGAAGGCGTTGCGCCTCGTGCTCACAGATGATGCCGAAACTCCGGACTGCCCGACCTTCGCCAGGATCGACGGCGTCTCCTTTGGCAACGGCACAATCGAATTGGAGGTGGCCGGCGACACCTTGGCCGGCGCGCAGCCGGCGGCGCGCGGCTTCATCGGCGTTGCGTTCCGGATTGCCGATGACTTGTCGGCGTTCGAAGGCATTTACCTGCGCCCCAAGAACGGCCGCGCCGATAACCAATTGCGGCGCAACCGTTCGTGCCAGTATTTTTCCTACCCCGATTACAAGTTCGACCATTTGCGGGAAACGGCGGCCGGCGAATACGAATCCTACGTGGATCTGGTGCCCGGCGCCTGGACCAAGATGCGCATTGAGGTGGCCGGCGAAACCGCAAAGCTGTTCGTGCACGATGCCGAGCAGCCCTGCCTTGTGGTAGGAGATTTGAAGCACGGGCCCGATGCGGTGGGCGGCATCGGCCTTTATATCGACAACGGCACGGAAGGCTTTTTCCGGAACCTCAGGGTGACCGAGTAGCGGGTAATGAATGTCAGGCGGCGGCCTCCGCCCCGGACAGGTGCACTTTGGTTTTGAGGCTGGCGGCGCACGCGGAATGCAAAAAACACATACGCGCCGCCATGTCGGTTACCAGGCGCGGGTCCGCATCGCCGTCCATCTCCAAATGCACGTGGGTTACGGCCGCATCGGCGGTGGCTTGGGCATCGGTGCCGCCGGACGCGCCGGGCGCACCGAAACTCATGTCCTGGGTGATGGCGTAGGATTTCAAATCCTGCTTGGCCATTTTGGCAAAGCGGCCAAGCTGGGTCATATAGCAAAATCCGATGCCGGCGACCAGCAATGCGAGGCCCGGCGGCGCAATTTCGTTGCCGCCGAAGCGGGCCGATGTATCGGAGAGGAAGTGATAGGCGGTGGCCGTCCGCATGGCGTGGCGGACGCGAATTTCCTTGAGGCCGTCCGCGTTGATCGAACAGGTGCCGCCGACCAAAAAGCTGCGCTTCTGGTCTGGGTTCAGCCCCGATCCCGCCACTTGCGAAGGCGCGTCCGATGCATCCAGGACCACCTTTTGGATGATATTATCGGCGAACGTGCCGCCTGGCGCCAAGGGATCGAACAGGTCCGCGCCGGCGCCGACTGCCGCATCGCTGCATTCGGGCACTTCGTTGGTCGCTATCCTCTCGCCATTGCAGGTCAGGGAAAAGCGGCTGGTGAGCGGCATTCGCATGACCGCATCGGCGGGTGAGGCGATAACCGCATGACGCAGGATTTCCATCCAGGCAGCCGCATCGGCGCCGCCGGGTGGCGACAGGTGCAATTCGGCGGGTTCACTGGCGCCTTGAATGGTTCCCGCCGTCGCCGATCCATGCATTGCATAAGAATTTTTGAGCGAAAGATGGACGCCGGCCGCATCCAGCCCCTTCGTGATTGCCAGCGCCTGCACTTCGGACATATAGCTGCTCAGCAACCCGGCATTGAAAAAGGCCAGCGGGAACGGGGCCAGATCGGTGCCGTTGAGCCCGGCGCCTTCGTCCGAAGCCATGCGCCAGATCGTGCCGGTCGGCCCGTATTCGACGATCACTTCTTTTTGCATGCCGGTGAGCGAGCGCACCCGCGTGCGCGTGTTGATGCGGGCCTCGCTGGGGTTAAGCGCGTCGGGCGGAATGCCGTCCTCGGCGGCCTTGAATACCAATGGGTGCGGATTTTCCTCAAGCGACAACATATCGATTTTCCTCTATGTGATGTTTGGCCCGATCATGAGCCGATTTTCGTTGAATTCCAAGATTACCCCTTCGAAGCCACCGACCAGGGCGCCGAACCAGACTGCCTGGCCCATGCCGGTGGCGGCGCGGGGGATGGTGACCGTCCCGGCGCACTCGATCTTCCGATAATCGCCTTGGGCCAAGACAGTCAACTCGGCGGCAGCTTCGGCATAGTCGATCAGGGGCTGAAACTCGGGAACGGAAAGGACATAGAGGGCCGGCATCAGCGGGCCACCAGCTCGCCCTTGCGGCGCCACATGTCTTCGATGGTTTTGGTTTCCGGTGCAGGGCCATCGGCGAAGGTTTCGATCATCGCCTGGATGGTCAGCGCCGCGTCGGCGGCGTCGACCTCATCCGGCATCCGTGTGGTCAGCGATATCTCCAACGGATAGCCGTTGGGATCGCGAAAATAGAGAGAGCGAATGACTTCGTGCTGAATGGCTTCGGACACCTTGACGCCTTGGGATTGCAGGCGCGCCGCCCAGGCGTCCAACTCGGCCTCGGATCCGACCGTCCAGGCGGTGTGCCGGGCCATGCCGAGATAGCCGCGCGGGCCCGCCGGCTGGGCCATCGGCTCGGTGCCGATGTAATAGAAAAAGGCGATGGCCGAGCCTTGGCCGGCATCGAAAAAGAAATGCACGAAATCGGGATGCGAGTCCCGGCCCCAGCCCTTGGCGGTGATCGCGTGGATCGGTTTGAGGCCCAGCACATCGCGGTAAAATTCCACCGTTTCCTTGGGCTTCCAAGTGGCAAAGGCGGTGTGGTGGACGCCGCTAAGTGTCGGCGCGGGGCTATCGGTCATCAGAGCCTCCCGTTGCAGGTTGGATTATCTTAGCGGAAATTTGTCTTGAAGCCAGTCGCTCAAAATCTGTCCCGCCGCATCGCGGCCCGCCGGGGCACCATCAGCCAACGGGCGGCCATGGTGATCACCGGGTACCCGGTGGCGCACTTTGTCCGTCGTCGCCAATTGATCGAACATGGCGTCCATGTCGGCGGGGAACGACGTGGTATCGCCGGTGTAATCGATAAACAGGGCTGGCTGCTGAACGGCGCCGGCGGTCTTCGCCATTTCGGCGTTGGAGGAAAGACCCGACCAGGTAGACAGCCAGGCTTCCGGCGAGCAGAGCCGGGCAAAGCCCACATTGCCGTAGTTGGAGGCTTGGGGATTGGCGCCCCAGACCGAGCCGTAACGCCGGTCCGACGGATCGATGGAAGGATCGAAATTACGCAAATCGGCGTCGGTGCGCCAGATGGTCATGATCTGGTTCCAGGCGCCCGCCCGCTGGTCCCGTTCATCACCGCTTTGCTTGCCGCGTCGGCGGGCTTCCATGCGCTCATCAATAAGAGCGCGCGCCGTGTTATCCAGGCGCTGCACACGGGCCAGCTGGGCGGCCCGGTAAAGCTCTTGAAAATCGGGCGCATAGGCGGCGCTTTCCGGCGGGGCCTGAAATCCGTTTTGGTTTGCGAACGGATCGAGGGCGGCATCCACCGACAGAGGGTCTGCCTCGTCGGTGACAGATCCATCGATGGCGTTCAACAGAACAATGCCCTGGCCCGGGTGCGGCGAGACAAACGCGAAGGCGTCCGGCGGCGGCATATCCGCTGCCGCCAGATCAACGGCGCGCCCGCCCGGCGCATGGGTGAGGCGGGCGTCCGGTTTCGCCAGCGCTTGTTGGTTATAGAAGCTATAGAGACTGGCGCCGCCGGAATTGCCGAGCAGCACCACATATTTAAAGCCCATCTCGCGCAGCTTCACCTGGCCCGCCGCGACGTCCAACAGTGCCCGCTCATGTTCGAGCCGAAGATCGTTGCCGACGCTGCGCGCCGTTTGCGTCCAGGCGGCGAAGCCGGCCTCGACAATGGCCGGGATCAGGTAATGGGTGGCAAGAAATTCACGCGGATGCATGATGCAGACCGCCGTATCGGGCTCGCCGCGCCAGTAAAGAAAGCCGTTGCAGGCGGCCCCGTCTTGGGTTCGAAGTGGCTGGACGCTGACTTGCGTTCCGTCCGGCAGGCCGCTCATGGTCCATTCGGCGTTGCGGAAACCGGCGGTGGGCGTATCGCTCATGGCTGCTTAAACCGAGCTCAGATCATAATTGGGCAGTTTCAGGCCGAGCTTGCCCTCGACGATGTCGCGGGCCCGGTCCACGTAGTCGGCGCGCATCGCCTCGTTGGTCCGCTTCTTGATGCCCCACTTGCGGTAAATCTCGTTGTTTTTGGAGGCCGAGCGCCCGAAGAACGGCGGGATGAAGGGGAAGATAACGTCGATATGGCCCTGGATCAGCGCCTTGCCTTCATCGGTGGCGCAGATGTCGGTGGTGAAGTTCTCGCCGAACTCGGCGTGGAAATGTTCTTCCGGCATGGTCATGCGGGCCAGGTTGCGCAGCGGATGAAAGCTGCATTGCACCAGGTCTTCGACCTGCAAAATTTCGGCCAGATCGCCCAACATCTTGATGACGCAAAACTCCTCCCAGCTGGTCATATTATAATTCATGATCGACAGCGGCGATTTCTCGGTCTTGTCGGGCAGCATGCGGTCTTCGGCTACGCCCATTTCCCGGCCCAGCTCGAAAAAACGGTAATGGTGGCCATACTCTTCCATCACCACACGGCAGGTCAGCCATTTGGCGTAGGGGTTCGGCGCCATGGCGATAGCCGGCTCGTCATAAACCTGGCTGCCATAAAGCTCGTTGATGGCGTGACTGATGACGATCTTGCGGCAGGATTCCTGGTATTCCTCGGGCGCGCGCCGAAAGGCTTCCAAGGTTTCTATCTGCTCGGTCGTGCTCATAAAACTCCCCCCTTAAACAATCGGTTCCGTATCGAAGGCTTCCAGATCGGTCTCCAGACTGGTGAATTGGTCCCTAAATTCGCCCTTCATTGCCGCCGCCAATTCCGCTCCGGACCATTCGCTGCCCTCGCTGACCAGTGTGGCAACCGGACGCGGCTGACTGAACAGAAACACTTCGCGCCCGCGGACGCCGAATATCTGGCCGGTAATGCCGGCGCCATGATGGCCCGCAAGATAACACACCAGGTTGGCCACATGGCTGGGCGCGATCTTCATGGCGCGTTCCTTATATTCGGCTTGCGCGTCGTTGGCCGGCTGGATCATGTCGGTAACCCTGGAATGGGCGAAGGGCGCCACCAGATTGCAGGTGACGTTGGAGCGGATCATCTCCATCGCAGTGATGCGGGAAAGGCCCATCAGCCCAGCCTTGGCGCTACCGTAATTGGCTTGGCCGAAATTGCCGTAAAGCCCGGCGGTGGAGCCGATGTTGATAACACGCCCCCAATCATAAGAATCGCCCGTTTCTCCAATAGTGCCGCGCCCGTCCTTGAATTGCTGGCGCATGAGAGGCGTTGCCGCATGGGTCAGGTAATAGGCCGCCGACAAATTGTTGCGCACAACTTCGTCCCAATCGGCGGGCGGGCCCTTGAACACGAGCCCGTCGCGCAGGATGGCGGCGCAGTTGACGATGATATCGATGCCGCCGAACTCCGCTGCCGCCAGGGCGACCATTTCCGCCGCCGCGTCCGGATCGGCGACGCTTTTGGTAAAGGCCACGGCCCGCGCACCGAGGCTGTCAGCAACCCCTT
>ENA-OREN01004791-OREN01004791.1-marine-metagenome-genome-assembly--contig:-NODE-4791-length-11577-cov-5.665391_pt1 | contig 11577 bp, 12 predicted proteins | sample MGYA00248624_ERZ508555 | MGnify/ENA primary metagenome ERZ508555 (study PRJEB26222, sample SAMN06267773) | marine metagenome | isolation source: Saanich Inlet, British Columbia, Canada | place...
TAACCTACTGATTAGAAGTCAGAGGTAATTGGTAAACAGGGACAGACTGCAGCAAACAAGGATAATAATATCAGTAAGATGATAGCTCTTCACTATTGCCACATATCCCCTAATATGGCCTGATTTTGTAAGCTAATGGCACAAAATTGGCACAAAAATATTCCTCTTCTTAAACGGCATTCGCCTGCTTTGGTGCCAAGTTCAGATTCGCCGGACGCGCATTTTCAAATGTTTGGTTTCAAGAAAGGCTTCGAGACCTTCTGGGCCGAGTTCCCTCCCAACGCCGCTCATTTTCCAACCGCCAAATGGTGCTTGTAAATCACTGGTATCGTTTACGTTGACGCCAACAGCACCAAATTCCAGCCGGTCAGCTAGTGCCCAAATCCGTTCGAGATCACCACCATAAATATACGCTGCTAATCCATATTCCAGTGAATTGGCCATGGTCAGCATATCGCTTTCACTGTCATAGGCAGCCACGGCAGCTATTGGACCATAACTTTCTTCTGTCATGGGCAAGCTGTCGAGGGGCGCGTTATTAATCACGGTGGGCCGATAAAAATATCCGCGTTTAAATTCATACGCGCCAGGGCTGAAACCGCCTGATAACAATTCCCCTCCTTTTTTCAAAGCGTCGTTTTTGTGACGTTCCACACGATCAATAACCGACTGGTTTAGACACGGCCCATAACCAACACCTGCATCCAGACCATTCCCCAATTCAGTCGAATCAGCCAAGTTTTTCAGAATATCGGCGAATTCTGCGTGCACACGTTTGTCCACCAAGATCCGATTCACAGTGATACAAATCTGCCCCATGTTGGAAAAACTGCGCCGGTGGGCCGCTGATGCAGCTTCGACTAGGTCCGCATCTGATGTAACAATAAAGGGTGCATGCCCGCCGAGTTCTAGGCTGACACGTTTCAAATTACACGCTGCATTGCGCATGATGTCTTGCCCCGCCGCAATGGACGCGGTAGCCGATATCATGCGGATACGCGGATGGCGTGCCAAAGCAGAACCAGCCACAGGACCGAGGCCTGGCAGATCTGCAAGTGCGCCCACAGGCATACCTGCTTCGTGTAAACAATCCACCAACATAGAAATAGCCAATGGCGTTTCATGCGGGGATTTAACAATTATCGGACAACCCGTGGCGATGGCCGGACCAATTTTCCAACAATACAAATCAATGGGATAATTCCACGGAACAATGGCCGCCGTGACTCCCACCGGATGATAGGACACGATGTTTTTGATATGCGGTGAGGCAGAGACGCGAAGCGAGCCATGCATCCGCACAGATTCGGCCGCATAATAACGCAACACTTCGGCACCAAACAAAATTTCCTTGGTGTTGTCGTAGACCGGTTTACCCTGTTCGCGCGTCAACAATCGCGACATTTCTTCGACACGCTGTTCCATCAAATCAGCCGTCTTGTTCAAGATGGCTGCTCGCGCGTCTGCGGGCATGTCCGCAAATTCCTGTGCAACTCGTTCGGCATGTCCGACGGCTTCATCGACAACGGCACCATCCGCCATCAAAGTAGAGCCCTCCGCTTCACCCGTTGCTGGGTTCATAATATCAAAGCGGTCTGCGCTTGTGCGCATTTGCCACTCACCATTTATAAAAAATCCTCGATCCATAATATGTTCCTATCGTGTTTTAAGACGCCTCCAAAGGTCGGCATAGTTTTTATCATTTTGAAGAGTTGCTTTGGTCTTTTCAGTTGTGTTTGGCGAGACCATCACCATTGGCTCAATGCCCCGCTGAACCATAATTTCAGCAGTAACCGCATTGATGGCGTGACCAATAGCGATGGCAATGGAGGTCGACGTCGAGCCGACCGGATGTTCGAACCCATCAATTCCGATTGCCGCGTCGCCTCTTGGCACACCGGTATCGATCACCACATCCGCCATTTCATAAAGGCGTTGCCCGCAAGAATGACGTGAAGGAGTGGAGGACGAATGGGGAATTGAAGTGACACCTATAACTTTCATACCGCGTTCTTTTGCACCCACAGCGATATCCAGCGTCACCGCGTTGAGTCCAGAATGCGAGAAAATCAACATAGCGTCCTCAGCAACCAATTGATGGGAATTCAAGATCGCGTGACCATAGCCCTCCTGGGAATGAATGAACCGATATTGTCGCGCACCGCCGTCCCCCAAAACGCGATGGAACGAAATCATGCTGCTTTCAACGATGGGGCGAAACCCGGTTACTGTGCCTGTGCGTGGAAACATCTCCATGGCCGCAAATGATCCATGTCCAGTGCCAAAGGTGAATACCAAGTTATCTGCCATAATCACATCCGCACAAATTGCTGCGGCAGCTTCGATGGCTTCTTTTTGGGTTTCAGCAACTGTCTTGGTTCTTTCAATCAAAAGATCGAAATACCGGCTCACGATGTCACTCATGACTATTCCTTTCAGATTAAACGTTGGTGATGCCACTCAGGGCAAAATTGAACAGGCTGGCTTCGCCTTCTTGAACCAGCTTTGCAGTCAGTTTTTCCTGGGTTTTACCGTTGACTGTACCTAGGCACATGCTGGTGAAAGCAACCCCCAAGGTGCGGGCTGCTGTCAACAAAGCAGATGTTTCCATATCCGTCGCGATAACGCCTTTGGACAAAAGCATTTCACGATTGGCAGATACGCGCGCTACTGTTTCAGGCTCCAGAGCAAACATATCACGGTAAAAGGCGTCGAACGTGGCGTAGGTCCCGGCATGGAAACGTGCACCTGAGTGCAACACTGCATCAGAGAGCGCTTTGTTTAAATCGTGATCCGCAACGGGTGTTTTCGAACCCATGGTGTAAGGTTCGGATGTTCCTTCAAAACTAAGCGCACTTTCAGAAAGTAAAAAATTACCTGCATCAGCTGGGGGGTAATACATGGCAGTGCCGATACGGACAAAATGTTTAACGCCAAGGTTGGCCAATTCGTGCATGACCACGGTGGCAATTGGCGCACCCATTCCGAACGACACGGCAGTGACTTGTTGCTCATCGAAAATTCCTGTGATGGTTCTCAAGCCGCGCCTGACGGTCAAAAATTTGACATCATCCAACAATTTTGCAATACGGTCGATACGATCTGGATCGCCGATGAGGATTGCCCGATCAGCAACCTCGTCTTCACGGTGGCCAAGATACCATGCAGTTTTCATATTATCCCTCGTTCGAATTGGCGCGTGACATCAGCAACTGCGACACACTATTTGCAGCAATTTTTGCTGCCTGTTTTTGGGTTGTTCCCCCCCCGATCAATGCGCCTATATAACCACCTGCGAAAGTGTCACCCGCACCAGTCGGATCATTGGTTTCGACATAGTTTACTTTTGTTTCAATGTGCAAGCCGCCAGTGTAAATATCAACACCCGCAGTGCCGTTTGTTGTTACGATGGTTGTTGATTGGGAGGTTAATCCGTCAATCATATGACTTTCAGCACGATTGCCAAATATCACGTCGGCTTCAGACGACAAACGTTCGCAGATCTGCGGCGTGAAACAAGAGACATCATTTTTCAAAACCCAATAGAGTTTTGCAGAAGGTTTCCGTGCGTTTAAAATGGGATCCATCAAATGCCCAGGACCCGCCGTCAAACATAGATGATCTGCGCGGCCAATGGCATCCAATTGCGTGGGCGCCAGAATTTCAGTACCAGAAAATGCTCGGTCGAACAGGCAGCTGCAACTGCCGTCTGCCTGATAAATCAACATCGCCACCGGGGACGCCGAATCAGATTGCCTGTGAATACCAGCGGTCGAAATATTCAATTTATTCAGCCCATCACGGAAGGCATCTGCGTCTCGATCTGAACCTACCCAGCTGATAGGTGTTACCCGATGACCCGCGAGCGCGGCTGCAACCGAAACATACGAAACACACCCGCCTAAACGCGGCCACGCGGTGCTGTCGCGATGAGAAACCAACGTGGTTTTATCAACTTGCACAAACCCGTTCAGGGCAACAACGTAATCCATGCTGGCATAGCCTGTGACAACAAGTTCTGTCATGACAAGATATGAATCGCATCGTCAAGTTTGACGACTTTGCCAATGTAACGATCAATATCTTCGAGCGAGGCTGTTGCCAAATGTGACCTGTTCGAATTGGTTGCCTCGCGAGGCACTACAACGCTGAAACCATAGGCAAAGGCATCCTGAGCTGTTGCGCGCACGCAGACGTTTGTTTTGACGCCTACGATGATGACTTGGTCGATTTGTTGTTCCGCCAAAAACAAGGCGAGTTCTGTGGAGAAAAAGGCACTATAACGGCGTTTAACAATTTCGACTTCCAGGCTGCCTTTTGCTGGACCAAAACCATCAAAAAACGCAGCATCAAACCCGCCTGTGACAGTATGGGTCGGCAACCGTTTATGTTCATAATCAGCGTAAAATTCGCGATGACGATCAGCCACGTGGACGATCAAGGTTTTGTTTTTCCGTGCAGCTTCAATCAATTTCAAAACTGGATCAATGACAGCTACCGCATCGGGATAATAATTTTCACCGTCTGGATGTAACATAGCGTTTTGCATATCAATAACCAGTAGTGCTGTTTTTAGTTTCGTCATCGCAATTCGTTCCTTTCACGTTTCCGCCAGCCCGCAATACACAGGGCAATGAGCACCATCAAATAGGGAATAGTGCTGATAAGTTTTGGTGGCAATCCAGCTGTTTGCAAACGTATTTGTGAAGCGTCTAGGAAGCCGAACAACAAACAAACCATTGCCGTGCCAATCGGACGATTACGGGCAAAGTAAAACGCTGCAAGAGCAATAAATCCGCGCCCGGCAGTAATGCCTTCGTTGAAAAGACCAATTGACGCCAAGGACAAATGCGCGCCCGCAAGGCCTGAATAAAACCCTGCGAAAGTTGTGCCCATGTCTTGCAATAATTTTTCACGAAGTCCCACACCACGTGCCACATGCGGTGCATTCCCAGCGGCACGCAAATGCAACCCGATCCGCGTATTAGCGAGCAGGAACGGTAATGCCGCGACGGTGGCCCAGGCAAACAATGTCAACGGATCGAGCCCACTTAGCATTGCACCAACAAACGGGATGGCAGCAACACTGGCATCCAATATTTTTGGCAATAGATGAATGTCTGGCAGGCGCAACGTTCCGCTGGTGCCAAAATTCCAGCTGAGGATAAACCCCAAGCCACCGGCGACGAGAATGTTGAGACCCAACCCTGCAACAATCATGTTGGCATTAGCGCGCGTGATGGTAAGCGAAAAAAGATAGCCAACACCTGCCGCCACCACACCAGCCGAGATAACAGCCAAGAACCATCCGCCAGTTGCCGATGAAACAACAATGGCCACAAAAGCACCTACCAGCATTTTTGCCTCAAGCGCAATATTGACGATCCCGGCTTGCCGGTTCACCAATCCACCTATGCCAGCAAGCAGAATTGGGGTGGTCAAATAAATCGATGATGCAATCACTTGTTCTACGAGGTGCAATGAAATCATGTGGAGGACCTTCGCCTTAAAATCGTGATCCTGCCCAATTCAACCACCGCAAAAATCATCACTGTTCCTTCAATAATATTGACTAGATCAAGCGGTATTTCGGAAAACAATTGGATGGTGGTTCCTGCTGAAGCCAGCGCACCAAATAAAATCGCTCCCAGTAAAATACCAATGGCGGAATTGCGCGCCAACAAGGCAACGGCCATCCCCGTAAATCCATAACCGGCGGAAAACCCGTCAGAAAATTTATACAGTTGGCCGAGCGCATGACTGGCACCGCCCAACCCCGAAACCAAACCAGAAAGCACCATGACAATTATAATCGTAGTGGGAACCGATATGCCTGTGGCGAGCGCAAACCGTTGATTGAGCCCGACAAGTTTTGCCTCAAACCCTATGGGCGTGCGGTTGGCCCAGACAGCATAAACTAGCAGACATATCAGCCCGATTATGAAACCAGAATGCAAAGTTGATGGTGGCATGAGACGATCAAATTCGGCAATTTTTGGGATGGTATCAGTGGTATTGTTCCCCGACTTTTCAGACAAAAACACGGCGTTTACCAAAAAACCGCTCAAACCCGCTGCGACAAAATTAAGCATTAAAGTAGAGACAACTTCATCAACCTGCAAACGCGCCAGCAAGTACCCTGGAACATAAAGCCAAGACATGCCCACCACCGCGGCTCCCAACGTTGCAACCGGAAGGATTAAAAACCCCATTGACTCGGGCAATCCATAACCAATTGTTGCTGCTGCCAAACCAGCAATGACAAACGCGCCATCGACTCCCACGTTGAAAACGCCAGAGCGGAAACAGATCGACGTCGCCACCGCTGTGAACAACAAAGGTGTCGCTGCAGACAACGTTGCCGCGATCCGGCTGCCACTTCCCAATGCCTCTTGTAACATCAACGAAAATATATCAAGCGGGTTCTCGCCAATCATCAGTAACACGATGCCGCTGACGACGATGGCTACAATAAATGGAAATGCCAGACCGATGCTTTTTTCCAACACTACCTGTATTGGCAGGCTAGTTTTAACCGACGAAGTGTCAGGCATGGACCTCCCCCTGCATCACCATCAGAGCACCAATTTCGGTGATGTTAGCCTTCGCACCATTTCGTTCACCCACAATTCGCCCATCTACGATGACCAAAATACGGTCTGACAGCGCCAACAATTCATCGAGTTCTTCGGAGAGCAAAAGCACACTGCCGCCCCCTGCTCGATAGGCACGCAATGTCTTATGAATAGCGGTAATCCCATTAAGATCTACGCCGCGCGTGGGTTGCGCCACTAGCAATAATTTCGGAACACCAGAAATTTCACGGGCAAACACCAACCGCTGTTGATTGCCACCCGATAAGCTGCTCACAGGGTCAGTAAGATCCCCGTAAATAACTCCTAGAGCGTCCAGGCGTTTCGTTGCCATTTGTTTTGTATAGGATAATTTTCGCAAAGGACCGATTAAAGCCGCAGGATCACGATGGCTGCCGGCAATAACGTTTTCTTCCACACTCGCCAGTTTTGCCAAACCTTCGTTGGCGCGATCCGGGCTGATGAAACCTATGCCGCTGGCTCGTCTTTCGGCATTTGATTTATGAGTGATGTCAACATCGTCCAGGATAATTCGTCCCGACTGAACCCGACGTAGACCAACCAGACATTCAATCAATTCATCCTGACCATTGCCCGCCACGCCGGCGATGCCAACAATTTCACCTTGCCTTATTGAAAAGCCGATGTTCTGCAAAGCCCGTGATTTTGCAGTAGAAGAAATGGCACACACATTTTCCAGGCGCAGACAATTTTGTTTCGTCAATTTAGTATACTTTGATGCTAAATTGATTGATTGCGAGGTGGTGTCCTCGGCATTTCCACCTACTATATGATGTGCGATTGTGGCCACATCAACGTCTTTGATCTCTGCTGTAAAAGTGACTTCACCACGTCGAAGAACAGTGACACGATCAGCCAGCGCAATAACCTCTTTGATCTTATGGCTAATGAAAATAATCGTGGTGCCTTTATCGCGTAGTTTATGCAACAAAGCAAAAAGATCCTCCACTTGGGGAGGTGCTAACACCGCGGTGGGTTCGTCCAAAATTAGAATGTTGGCGCCGCGACGCAACAGTCGGATAATTTCAACAAGTTGCTGGATATGTACAGAGGCTGTTTCAGAAGGACTATCCCAATCAATTGGAACGCCCGTATCTTTGGCCAAAGCATCACCTGACCGTCGCGCTTCGTCCCAATCAATCTCTGAGAACGGACCCCAGGTGCGCGAGACTGGCTCGTCACCCAACACCAGGTTTTCCAATAATGTGAGTTCAGGTGCCAGCATGAATTCCTGATGCACCATGCCGATGCCAAGATCTAAAGCCTGTTGCGGGCGATTGAATGAAACATTGTTGTCATCAACAACCACAGATCCCTGGTCGGGTTTTTCCAGTCCTTGTAAAATCCGCATTAATGTGGATTTTCCCGCACCATTTTCACCAACAATCGCGTGGATTTCTCCCAGTCGCGCATCAAAGGAAATGCCACGATTGGAGGCTACCTCACCGTAATATTTGTAGACAGCTCGTGCTCCCAACCTGGTCGAAAGTTGAATGTCGTTTTGGGTGTTCAAGGCGGGCATAGGGGAATATTCGATAGGATAAAGAACGACCGGAGCACTTTACCCGCTCCGGTCAGTAAGCTTTGAGCCTATTTGAAGAAGTCAGGATACCCTTGATAAGTATTGTCCCAAACTTTGATTGACCCAGAAATAATGTCGGCTTTGATCGAAGCAACCTTGTCGAGATAGGCCGCAGGAATACGATGTTTGGTGTGTTTCATGTCCGAAAGAGCTACACCATTTTGGGCCAAGCCAAAACCAATCACAGTGCCACCTGGGAATTTACCGTCAGCATAGTTCACGACAACATCTTCCATCGCCACATCAACCCGTTTGATCATGCTGGTGAGCACAGAACCAGGTGCCATGCTGTCTTGGTCTGTATCTACTCCAATTGCGTAATGGCCTTCAGCTTTTGCAGCTTCGATAATGCCAATGCCGGTGCCGCCTGCTACTTGAAAAACAATGTCTGCACCTTCATCGAACATGGCTTTTGCTAGTTGCTGACCTTTCGACGGATCGCCAAAAGAATCTGCGTATGCTACTTTCACATCTATATTGGGGTTGATGGATTTGGCACCCTGGATGTAACCGATAATGAATTTATCGATCCCAGGAGCCTTAAAACCACCAATGACACCGATAATAGGCTCAGCATTGATGCCCTTGATGGAGGTATCGGTGGTCACTTGCGCGGCCAAAGCACCGGCCAAGTAAGAACCTTCGTGTTCAGCGAACACTACTGATGCCACGTTTTTACCTTTTCGTATTTGGTTCACAATAACCCAATTTGTATCGGGATAATCAACAGCCAATTTTTCCATTGCTTCGCCATGACTCCATTCCAGGCTGATCACCAAACCAAAATCGGAAGTTGCTGCGCGTCGCATTATTTCTTCACCCTGGGCAACAACGTCTTTGGATTCAATGGCCCGACCTTTTACGGAGGTCTTTTTTAATCCTGCTTGAAAACCACGATTGGCAGAATCGTTCCACGATTCATCACCCAAGCCACCCTGTGAAATGATCAAAGCGGCAGGTGCCGTTTCTGCCTGAACTGGTGCGCTCAACATAGTCAGCGAACCTACAAACATCATCATAGCAACCGTCGAGTTACCCATAATATGTGTTTTTGTCGTCATGTCTTTACCTTTCTTTATTAATGGTAGTTACTTGGTTTCCTTAATTGATCCAGTAATATGCGGGGCGCTGTCTTCAAAGTTTCTGAGGTGGTCCCGCTTAAAATTATAATTATAAAACATAGATTCTAATTCTTACAAGACTCAAATGTTTTATATATTTGCATCTAACTCCCAATAAATATTTTATGTCATCATATTCCCCCCTTTCTGTATCTTTAAGTAATTGTGAATTGTTATCAACAATCATCCACATCACATTGATGCAGAAAACAATGTCATTTTTCACCAAGACGTAGTTTGCGATTCCACTCATTTAAATCCAACAGCAATTTAAAGCAGTCATAATAGTTACTGTTGGTACTTCTTAAGTGGATGGTACACCTACTTTGAGTTGTTTCAAGTTTATTTGCAGTATTATTTAAAATATTTGTATTGATTATCTGACTGCGAAGAAATGGCAGCACCATCTGAGGAAGCATCTATCTAGGCAAAAATGAGTCTAAAACTACTTTCTGTATCTATGGGAGGGGCCTGTGTGCTCCCCCCCCCATCACTCCTAAAGTTCATCCATCTCCTGCATCTCAACCAAGCCTGTGTACAGGACCTCATCTGTGACCTGACTGATGCTCAGCCCAGTACGTTCTGACATGGCCACAAGGGTGCGCTTGAGGTCAGGGTGAATGGTTGCGCTGAGTACTGGGCGTTTCTCATAGTTATCACGCCTAGGGACATGGACATTGTTTCTACTCAATCTTGGGTCTTCAAGCATTTTCCTCCTTTGGAATTATCACTAAAATACAACATTTATTAACATGCTGTAACATGATGTTTTTGATTATATTTTCAATATTTCTGAGCATTGGATAATTGTAATCCGTTGATATAGCTGCTTCTAACAAATAATATCTTTGATAGCATTAGGCATCATAAGTCTTGTTTTTATGTAATTACTCCTGCATACTGCTTTTATCATTTAACTGGGATGATTCGACCTTATTCTTCCGTGGGAAATACCTTTCTTTGACTCGTTTAAGTATAATCAAGGAGCCATTTACAGAGACCTCAAAGTCTGGCCATGTCAGATTATGAAGTATGTTCAGTATCCTCAAAGCAGATTTATTTGATCCAGCATCATATTCCGAATAGTCTCCGTCGTCTTCGAAACCATTGTCTGAAAAAAACCAATTTCCAAGCTGACGGAGTTCGAATGTCTCTGCATCGTGAACATCGTGAACGTTGTGAACATTGTTTTTATCTTTAATTACAGGAGAAGACATATACTCCGCATCAGTATGTCCTTTCTTCCTATAAAAGAATCTAGAATTTGGTTCACAACGTTCACTATGTTCACTTTCAAGATGCACCTTCTTCATTGCAGGCAATGCCAACAGCTCTTCTTTGAAAACCTTCAGTAGCTCCCTGTCTCCCTTGGTTAGTTTCTCTTTAGGCCCTACACGTAGTTTCCCATCATGATTAGCCAGTTGCAGCCCCTTGGCTTTCAGTTCAGAATAAAACTCACTAGACTCCATCAGAACTCCTCATAGTCTGTTTCTAGTGTTTGGTATCCTTCACTATGAGCTTCATCTGACTCATTCTTATCATTCTCATTTGTATCCGAGGCTGAGAACTCTTGGAGTCGACTAACTTTGCGTATTAAGCAACGATAACCGTCATTGCTACGCTTCTCATCAATTTGTACTTTGTATCCAAGTGTCCTTAATGAGGGTGCCATCCTCCTCAAACTAGATCCAAATCCTCGTGCAGATTTTGGCCATGCGTCTTCATGACGAGACATATCATTAAGCTCATCAAACAACGCACCAATGGTTCCTTTAAACTCTTGATTCTCAGAGCAATCGATGAAATCGATCAACTTACTTGCAACAGGTGACGAGTCAATGGTCCTATGAACACCTTCGTAACGATTAGCCTCGTAATCTGCCAAAAAATTACCCTCATCTTTTCCTAAAGATCGGTATACCGACTCACCTAGGTAAGCAAAATCAGCCATTCTGGGGAGTGCTTCCTGCCCAATCTTAACTGATGGAAGTATTTTTAGCGCATCTGCTAAAAGATCAAGCAGTCCAGCCCATATAGTGCCTTTGTTTTCACTTATTTCCTTTTCAATTTCTTTTTCCGTTTTGCGGTTGATAATTCTTGGCATATCTATGTGGATGGTCCTGTCCAATAAATCCTGTGCTGTAACCAGTACAGAAATACCATTAAGTATCACCGGACGCTTGACATCAATTATGCTTTCTTCCTTATTGGTGTAAAGCATTCTGTCTGCAAAACCTCCTCCAGTTGCTAAAGTACAAAA
>ENA-OREN01004794-OREN01004794.1-marine-metagenome-genome-assembly--contig:-NODE-4794-length-11569-cov-3.098416_pt1 | contig 11569 bp, 7 predicted proteins | sample MGYA00248624_ERZ508555 | MGnify/ENA primary metagenome ERZ508555 (study PRJEB26222, sample SAMN06267773) | marine metagenome | isolation source: Saanich Inlet, British Columbia, Canada | place...
TTTTTTATTGTCAAGATATTTTCTTTAATAAACTTTGCTTTTTCATAGAAGGTAGGAAACTTTCTTTTGTTTCTGGTATCCCAGACAAAAGTTTCAATTATCTTTCCTTCTTTTAATATTGTTGCTCCGGTGATGGAGGTGGAGATATCAAGACCTAGGGTTGTTTGCATACATTAACTCGAATAATTTCTTTAGGATGTTGTCTTTTTGTGTGGCATCGTTTGTAAAGAACCAGTGCCACACTAGAGATGATTCTATCTGATTTAGTTCCTTTTTTATAGCAATAACTTTTTCTTCTGTCTGTTTTAGTTTTAGTTCTGTAATTTCTGGTATATCTATTCCAATTTCCATGGCTACATCTGACAGAGTCAATATGTCGTTATTTTCGAGTGCTTCCCTCGCTCTATCAAACAGCTCTGTCTTCTTTGCTTTTTCAAAGCCATCGGGTAACTCGCCCAACTTGTCCGGGTGGATGTGCATAGCGATTTTACGAAATGTACTTTTTACTTCGGGGTCTGCTTTTTTTGCTGCTGACTCGATATCTGAAAGATTTTCAGAATTCGGATTGGGTTCATAGGTTGTGCGCTGCTCTTGTTCTGGGTGTTCTTGTTCTTCACCCTCTTCTTTAGTAGCAATTTCAGCTTCTTCTGGGTTTACAGGCTCTGCTGGTTGCTCCGGAAAGTATTTCTTGCTGAACATGCTTTCCACTTCTCTGGATGCACTGTTTAGTATTTCTCTGGAAACTTTAAGTTCTGATTTGAGTGCTGTCAATTTTACAGCCAAGAACTTCATCTTTTGCTTTTGAGCGTTCATTAGAAGTCCATCCGGAGCTTAAACAAATATTCCTGAACTTCTGTCTTTTTTACTGGGTTGGCCAAAGATGCTATGCCTATTAGATTTTTGTTCTTATCATATATTCCTATCTTAGAAATGTAAGTTGTGTTTTCAAAAGGCTCTTGATATCCAACATACTTTGATTTTGCGATGTTGGTGATTAATCCACCTGACTCTATGTAAGAGGAACTACCAATGGAAGATGTAACTTGGTTGTCGAATTCCACAAACGTAGGGTTGCTAGAATAATTTAGCTCTCCCTTGTTCGCATGCGCCAACATAGTAAGGGTAGGAATTTTATTTGTGCCCTCCAGCTTGATCATATAGGATGGGACTGTTCCGACGTTGTGACCAGAAGTAGCAGTACCTGTACCTACTGTCTCCAGCATGCCTGAGCCAAAACTAAGCCAGTTTGGAAAACTAGTGGTGGAGGCATCGAAATACTTATCTTTCGAAGCGTTGTCTGCACTTAAATCCGAAGACGATGTCAATATGCAAATACCATACTCATACATTACTATTCCCGCGACTGAACCCGAGTTTGCGCCGTAAGTCTCAATCAGTTCTCCGTTCTTTTTAGTGTCTCTTAGACGAGCCATAAGAGTTCCGGTGATGTAATAATCTAATTGAACCGAACCTTTTCTTACTTTTGATCCATAGAATATTGATGGCACCTCAATTATGTTTGCGTCGGCAGAGTTGATGTTGGCAAAATTAAACTTGGTGCTAAGATAACCTCCCATCTCCATCGGGTTTTGAAGTGCTCGTAAAAATTTCTTGTTATCGTTTTCATAAGACTGCACGTAAATTCTGCTGACACTTGCAGACAACGGGTACGATCCAGTTATGGTATCGCCAAACTGAAATTGTGCACTGTCTTGGAATTGGCTTGTGGTTACTGTCCTGAATGCTGATCTAGATCCGTCTTTGGTTACGAATGGATATGCCAGGCCATCTGCAGGCTTGTTTACATTCATCTCATATAAAGAGATAAATCCCTGCGGTACATGGTTGACTGTATTGGAGAAGTCTCCTTCGACTGATGATTCTCTATTAACGTAGGTTTTACTGTCATAAACAAAAAATTCATACTCAGGATAGGTGACTATCGTGTTATTGTAGATGTCATCCTTTTTGAATTTTTTGAGTTGCATTTTAGTAGTCCAGACGAACCCTCAAAGTAAGTTCGTTTGAAGGATCTTTGCGTAAAGGTTCAGAGAGCTTTGCTACTGCTAGCAATTCATTGTCTGCCGAATAAAGACCTACGGTTGTAACGTATGACTTTGGCGGTGCTAAGATGTTCTCATTCTTGACTCTGATCTTTGACCCTGTCAAGTATGTTGGGTTTGAGCTGTAGTTAAACTCGTTATGGTTTGCTCTACAAAAGTAGATAGTAGAGTTTAGCTCGGTTGTATTGTTGAATGATACGTTGCTTATACGATGTCGGAAGCTGTCAGCGAAGACATCGATAGTTTCTGAGGTTAGGCATGTTTCCGGTACTCGGTCTGCAACGATACCTCCGAAGCTTGACGAGGCGCCTGCGATAGAAGACGTAAGCACTGCTATTCCCGCTTGATAGTAAATTAACCCAACGTTAGTAGATCCGCTTTTTAAGAGACCGTATTCACCTGCAGGAGAATTTACTTTGTATGAAGTCTCAGCGCCTGCATCCGTAATGTATGTCATCCCGTCGTGGCCGGCGAATGGTGCAGCGGAACTAGAGTTGACGCCTAAGTCAAGCCTAAAGCTACCTTTCTTAATCTCGTCCTTGACCAAAAGTCTAGAGAAATTTAAAAACACAGCGTTGTGGATTTTGGTGCCAGCTGATAAATCGCCGTCTTGATCAAAAGGTCGTATTGAACCGTTAGTATCATACCCAACAAGTGTTTGTGCCATTTGGTTGTAGATATTAACTTTCTTAGCAACTTGAACGGTTGCAGTACCGGAAACACTAGTTTGCGAACCGGCGTCTACATTAGTACTAAACCCACAAGTAACATCAAAGATATGATTTGCTGAAGAGCTTAAGTACGGGTAGTCATAAACAGACTGAAACATACCATGAGAATATGTCTTGATGTTTGCGTTTCTTTGTGGTACTCCTACTTGCGCGTAAGTACCTGAAACCAAAGTTCCGGTAATTGGAATAGCTTCATGAAGAAGCGTCCTTGTTGTTGTTCTATCTGAACTGCTAAAAGTTTTAAAAAACGTACCTGCTGACATATCTTTCTCCTAAATTAGTTTGGTGTCCTGAGTATTCTAACTGGGATATCTATGGAATACCCTGATGTAACGCCCACGACGTTAACTACTGTGTCTATGTGTTTGTAACTTGCTACTGTTTGGCCAGCGAGCAAGGGAAACCCCGTATCATTTCCGACTGCTGTTCCAAGTTCATCAAACAAGGCATCTGAACTTTGTAACGACGTTGAAGATCTCAAGAACAATTTAAGCCTGTTTCCCAGTGGGCCGTCGAACATCTCCCTAGCAGTGGGTGTTCCGTCTGCTACGTCGTCTGCGTTGTAATCTCTAGGACCGATTGGTGGTTCGACAGCTGCATCGGTTGATGAAACATAATAAGAAGCTATGGAATCATCATCGACAAACGAGTTGGACAAAGCTGAATATCCTTCTATTCCTCTGTGAAGTCTCAATAACCTATGATCCAATCTTATCAAGAACGCTGTCTCCATAAGGTCTGCTGGTATGGGTGAGTTGATAGCTGGATTTCCTCCTGTGTCTAGCCCCTGGTCTATGTAGATATGCTCCGTTTTAATGACTTTGGCTGTGTTGAATGGGAGCACGCCGGCTGTGTTAAAATCGGTTTTATTATCGGTATTGGTGTTAGCGGACAAATAAAACCCTGCATTTGAAGCGTGGACCTCGGCGCCGTTGGCTGACTTGTTGTTTAGTCTGAAAATCGGCATATAAAGTATATTGTTTCTGTTGATAGAAATAAGCTTTGTCTTCATTAGCGATGTATTGTTTGTAAAGGACTCCAAGATTGGTGTCTGCATGATTTCAAGATCTGCAAAGGCTGAACCGCTCTCGTGATTGCCATTGTAAGTCGTGTAATTTATCTCTTCATCACAAAAAGCGAACTTAACTATTTTGAATTCGCCTCGCGCCATTCTCTGGCGGCCGGCGTCCGTCAGAACAGCGTCTAAAATTATATCACCGGAATTGTCTAAAAATGCCATATTCTCTTCCTTTAAATTGTTGTCTAAGAAATCCACTATTAAATAGTAATTTAAAACTAATAATTCTTTTTTTATTTAGCGTATCATCACCGCGGCAGATCAGGTAGTTCGTCAGTGTCTACATCGTTGTAGTTGTTTCCAGTTGCGCGAACGTTGGTTACAGTTCCACCTACAACCTCAATTGGAGTCAGGAGTTTTGTGCCAGATTTGTTGTTTAGGTTGTTCGTGGTCCCTCCTGCCATGACTAAGCCTACTACACCGTCTTCGGAAACATCATCTCCTACCTCTCCTTCTCCATCGCCGTCACCGTTTCCAGAACGATCGTCATCATCACCGCCTCCTGCCATGCCTAGTTTGATAGATTCAGAGGTTGATGTGCTGTAACTCCCTTCTCCGTCAGTCGTTGAGCCCACACCGACAGCGGCGCCGGATGGTGTGCCTGCTCCTGCTGATGTCCCTACTCCTTCTAAGCTTTCGTTGACGAAGCCTTCGATATCTTGACCAGCGGCGAATTCGTCTGCCGAAGCCACGCCTGCCATTTCGAGTACGCTATCCCCTATCGCTTCTAGTTCTAGTACGCGCTGTGCTTCTGCCATGCCTGGAGATTCAGGATCAAAAGGCGGTTGCGGATCTAGAGGAAATGGCTCTTGAGGGTCGGGGCCTATGATCTCAGTTGGGTTAGTTATACTAACTCCGCCGTCATTACCGAGGGCTATGTCCAACTCGGTTGAGCCACATGGGGTATTCTCTGACGCGGTTGGAGGATCAGCTGGTGCTATGTTGATTATTTTCTTTGTAAACTTCATGTTTAAATCTATTTGGCGCCCAGTTCTTTTGCTTTTGAGGCGGACCTTAAAATCTCTTCCCCACACTGAATCTTCTTCTGAGGCTTCACCAAACACAATGTTTTCTCTTGATGGAACACTCATCGCAAAATCTCGTGAATCTAAATCTGGAATATTGTCCGAAAACGTTACAGCCCTTTGTTGAAAGGCAGGTTCTATTTTTAGTGCTCTTTCAAAAGTCATGGTTGGTTTAGTCTCATGCAGTGGAACCATTTCGTATTGCTTTATGTCTAAGAATATACCGTTAACATAACTGTTGACTTTAACTTTATAAACCTCAGTTGGGTTGGAAATACCAATTTTGTCAACAGCTCTGAACGCATAATAGTAATCTTTGTTTGGCTCGAACTGTTCATCATTAAAAATCAGAGCGCGAGAAGAAACATCTACGGTCTGGACGTAATCAGAATTGACGAAGTCTTGATAAGTTTCCGGAGGAGTTGACAACCTCATTATCTGAAACTTTTCCGGAAGAGAATCTGTTTGATATTGTATTATTCCGTCTTCTCTTGCTTGCTGCGACTCAAGCATCGAATTTATTATTCCCTGGTCTTCTGGAAATATTTTTAAGGGTATCTCTTGCTTTTCTCCAAAGTTAGACTGTATAAGCATTTGCATTGCGCTGTCTTCGCCTTGCAAAGGAATGAACGATACTTGTGGTGCCATTGGCGGCTTCTCAATAATGCTTACAACCTTTTGAAAGAACGGTGCTTCTATCATTTTGATGGACGGCAATACCTCGACCCTGTATCTCGAAGTTATTTTCTCACCAGTGTCAGACAGTTCGACTAGTGGTATATAAGCGTATTTAGATCCAATCACCAAATTTATACTGTGGATCCTGTACACATATGTTTTTCCAGGGTTGACCTGCGAATCTACAAAATCTATAGTCAACACTTTGTCACTGTCCATTATATAGAAATTTTGAATTGGGGCAACGATCATTTCCCCGTCAACCACTTCGTGCTTTGCAATTCTATATCCTATAATTTCTGAAAAAGATTTGCGTCCGTCGTATATGCTCTTTAAAGATCTTATATTCCTGGGCGTTAACACTTGCCGCTCCAGGCTGTTCATGAACAGTTGCGACCTTATAGTGTCAGTAAAGCGTAACAACTCTGAGTTGTTCCAATATTCATATTTTAGAGGATAGCTACTGTGATTCAAACCCTCGAAAAAGCTTGACCCTCTGTTTTTTATTGTTGATATCAACGATGTGAATGGATCGGGGCTAGTTCTAGATAAAGCATTTAACAGAAACCTGTCGTTCTCCAAGGCTTGGTCATTTCCGGATGACGTAAACCTAGACTCATCTTCCACTTGAGAGTAAGAGACTGGTCGCGTATAATTACTTGATGCCAATTCTAGTATATATTTGTCCATTTGAAACTCGTCAAGAAGGCTAGCGATCTTTCCTCCCTGTTGCGTCGTTATAGAGATCTCTACATACTGATTAAAATAACTTTTCATAGATTCGTTTGCAGTCTTCATTTCAGCGACTGAGTCGCTGCTGAACTTTTGCGTGCGGTCGTCAACGTTGCAATTCTCATGCACATTGCGGCCGGCTCTAAAATAAGCTCTATATAAGTTTGGTAATTCTACCTCTGGTACATGTGGCTTGTCTTCGTAATACCCAACATGAGAAGAAATCGAAACAGATGTTGCGTCTGAAATCCTAATATTGTCCAGCTCTGAAGAGTGGAAAGGTTGAGCTGCAGCAAAAACATTATCATATATGTAAGGATACTTCGTTGTGTTGTCTTCTTCGTTAACAATGCCGTCAGGGGAGAGACGCGACATAGCTTTAGACCAAAAGTTTGCGTTCGCGTCGCGTTTAGCATATATATCCACAAAACTATTCCAACTTTTTCTGGTCGGTGAGTAATCTTCTCTTTTTATTTCGTACTTTATAGGAGTTATAGGAGTATTATTTGTCCTTTCATCTTTTAGGAATATTTCTTTAGTGCTGTTCCAACCCCAAAGCATGCCAAAGTAAAGTCTTATCTTGTCCTTCGTTGCGTTGTTCGATTGTTCTGCTAGTGCCATCGGTCTTGTCGACAGATCCATAAAAAATCGCTTGTTAAATATGTTAACCTCTCTATTGGAAGAACGAATTTCTTCATCGACCACATCCAATGGAGCAAGGAACGGTGGCAACTTTATTGTTGTGTTATCTGGGTCAGATGGTTCTTCTCCGCCAGTACCAGCAGGTGGGGGGGGTGGCGGTGGTGGCAACTCTTCACAAGGGTCTACAACTGCGGGAGCTTCTACATTGTTTGGGTCTGTATTTTCGTTGTTGTCAATTGACATTCATTCTATCCTCTTCAGTAAATAGTACCTTATCTTTACTCTTCATTATAAGTTATATGTAGTGGATCCCACATTTGCAGCTCCGGCGGTGACCATAGATGCTTGCGTCTGGTTATTAAGGGCTTTTTCTAGTTCCTTAACTGAAACTACTGCAGTCGTGTTGACTGTTTTGTACTTTTCTCCACCATTCTTTTGACCTTCAGATGCGACCTTTATTTTTACTTTCTCGCCTTTATGTTTCTGTAAGTTTTCTTTTGTCACCTCAACATACTCTGCTTCCGCTGATTTTCCTACCTTCATCATTACCTTTGATTTCTTTTCTTTAAAGAAATCTGAACTTTCTTTTTGGGCTTTTGATTTTAGTGCTTTTGTTATCTTGCCTTCCAGTTTTTCGTAGATGTCTTTCTCTTTATATTTGTTTAGGTCTGCTTTATTCCTGGCTTCATCCTTGTTGAAGGATTTGGTTTCGTCAAAGGAGTCCGATGTTCCAACAAGTGCTTTCTCGTTTACCTCGGTAAGCCCTGTTTTATCTTCTTTAGATTTAAATGCCGTCGCACTAGTATTGATATCTCCGGGTGGCTGCTTGAGAGATTGGGAATCAGGATCCACATGGGTCAAGCCTGGTATACCGTGAGTTGGCATTTTTGTCAACTCGCCCTCAACCAGTGCTTTAATTTGTAGTTCTGTCTCTGCATTTGGAGTTCTAATAATGTTATCCAATTTAGATGTCCACTGCATGTGGTCATACTCGGACTGTCTGGCCCAGTTTTCACGCTCAAAGATCTGTATGATCTCATCATCTGCTCTGGCGTATTGTATACTATCTGGGATTGCCCAGATACCAGGATTGTCTTCAGGCGCAGTAAGTCCTCTGGCGCGCTGTTCTAGTGTCTCTATTTGCTCAAGGCGCATGTTCAGTAATTCAGATAACCCATAAGAGACAAATAGATCTCCTGGGACATAGGCCTCTGTATATCCTGGAATTCTTCTAGAAAACTCTATTGAATTACTTCTTACATTTGTTGGCGATACGTTGCCCAGCTTGACTGTTGACTGAACCATTGCGGACGTACTGTCTCCTGCCACTTGCAAAACATTATCCTTTTTAAGTATTTCAGAATAAGTTCTTAACAAGTCTTGGCACTGGTCTGCAAATCTTGTTGCAGTGGCAAGATCTCCTGTTTCGGGAGAGATTGATCTTTTTAGTTCTCTTCTCAGCGCCTGTCGGTTTGAAAGCTCCAAGCTCCCCAACAAACCATGCATTGCAACAAACTCATTAATCAGCGCTGTGATGGCGGTGCCATAATCGGATTGAGCTGACCTCTTGAATTCGTCAGTATATGTTGTTGTTGCAAACTTTAAATTACTTGGTGCCTTAAATAGAAACTCTTGATACTTTGCAAAGATTTTTCTTAATCGATTCACTTTTCCTATTATCAATTTCTTGATACTATCATCGATAGATATGTCAACTCTGTATGCATACTTTCCAAAGTTTACGTTTTCTGCAAGATCCCAATCCCAAACTTTAAACTTCCTTACTCCTTCTTCATCTGATGCAAGTTCTCGAAAGACTGCGCGGCCGTCGCTTGGGCGACTGACTGGTGTTATAAGAGTCTGCTGATCTTCTTGAGATGTGACAGCTATAACCTTATTTATTTCATCTGTGTCGTAAACGTCGTAGTCCGCTGTGCACACCGGATTGTTGCTCCTGGGAGAATTAGATAGTCTATACCTACTAATAGAAATTCTCTTTATGGTTGCCATATCTAGAATCTGTTGCTTAGTATAGCCAAACTGCTCTTCCATTCTTTTAATAAAAAACGGAAACTTTGATTTGATTCTGATTAGCTTTTCATAGTTGATTTCGAATTCTAACTCGTGTGTTGCGCCGGCGGAGTAGATGCTTAATGAATGTTCCGCGTTATACACAATATCGAAAGGCGTATGGTTCGATTGCTCTCTAAATGCCTTAGATATCAGGTCTTGCTGGACTTCTGGATCATATATTTTGATAAGCGTATCTGGACTATATCCATTATTAGACTCAAACAGCGCATCGTACGTGCTTTTGGTCTGCACCCAAGGTGAGTTGTAATTGTTTTCTAGTGCATCCATTTCTTCGGCTGCACCGTTGTATCCCGAAATAAACAATCTATCATCGAAAAGAAAGTTGGCTACAACTTTAGAATACTCTATAGACGTGGTCTTGAGTGTTCTGGCGTTTGGCATCATGTGCGGAGCAGCTGGGCCCTCCATCCAACCTATATATCCGTTAGGACCTGGGTTGGTGGCTCCGTGATAGTGGTATGCTCCATTGAAAGGAGTACCATCTTCAAACGTTAATATATCGATAGTGTCAGGTACTCTGAGTTCCCCTTCCACTTTCTGAAGAATTAAATCCTGTTTAAAGTTGCCTCCGATTTCTAGAAGCTTTATTATACTGTCCTGCTGCTCAGACAAATTAAATGCCTGCACTAATCTGGATACGTTCAAGTGAGAGAACACATAAAGCTTTAAAGAGTTTATGCCCTCTGAAGATAGTGTAAATTTATTAACAGGTATCTCAATCGAAAAAGCTATGTCTTTCAAGTTGGATGCACGTTGTGTTCCTGAGTTGTTTATACCCGATAAGGCCACAACATTCTCGGAGTCTCTATTTACCGCTTCTTTTAACGTTACGGTTGTCGTGTTATATCTCTCTTTAAACGGTGCCACCCAGTCAGTTACAAGTTGTATCTCGTTTGTTATGGGATCCGTCAACATATTGTTAGCAGCTCTTGATATTGGGTCTGCTAATTTCGCTGCGAAATCTGCACCGTCATGTACCAACATGAAATGAACATCGATGAAATCTGTAAAATACTTTTCCTCCATCCAAAAAGGACTACTGCTCTTGTCGTTTGTAGTCAGGTATGCGTTAACAGTTACATTATCTCTATTAATATATATCTTCTGTATTGTTATGTGCGGCAGTGATGTGGTACTTAGTTGTTGCATATTTTGTAATGTTTACTCCTGTGGAGAGAAAAAGTTTGTATTGATCTTCTTCTTCATTGGGACCTCTGGTACCGATCCGTCTATTTTGATATCAAAGTACTTTAGTATCTTTTCTATCTCATCTATTCGAACAAGGTCTCCGCCTTGCAGGACCTCGTATATTTCTATTTCAAAGTTCTCTTTTGTGTACTTAACATTTGACTCTTCTAAGCTTATTGTCACATTTTCAGGTGATGTCTCTAGAAACGACCCGTCTAGGAACTCTATTTTATCTTGAGAAAAGTCTACTGAAAACGTTTCAGAATCATACAGCTGCCCGTCGTCGCCGGTTTGCTGAGTTGTGTCGATGTTTAAACTATATGTAGGTGTTAAATCTATCTGCGGTATCTTAGCGTGTTCGCCAGATTGTGTAAGGTATGCTATCTCTTCGTTCTTGATTGGAGTGTCATAACTTCTAAGTTTAAACATTGGAACTTCTTGTGTCGCTAAATTCATTGTCCCAAGCGGAAATGCAAGAAGCTTTCTTTCTTCGTTTGAGTTTTGACTTTGTCTTAGTTCTTGAAAAATATCTTTGACGCCCATCTCTATCTCTTTGGTCTCTTGGTCGAATTTTGTTTCGATGCCAGAGCGTAAATGCTGTGGCTCTAGCCTAATCGCGTCCTTGATTCTATCCTGTGCGCCGTTGATTGCGTCCTCGGTGCCACCGTACTCATTGTCATATATGATATCATCATCGAAAAATTGATAGAATTGAGGTTTAAAATTTCCCTTTGATAGAAGTTTCTTACCGAATTGTGTCAGTTCTATTTGAATAACTCTTTCTTTTTTATTTATAAATGACACTTCGTATTATTCCTCTTCTGGTACAGGTGGCGATGCTCCCTTAAAGATGTCCACCTTACCTTCAAGTTTAACTAGTTCTACGATGGAAAAGAAATCATATGGCCAGTTAAAGCTGTATGGCTGTTCTAGTAACTCTTTTGTGGGTTTGATAGATCCCACTGAATCATCCAACTTGCCCTGTCTTTCAACACCTGGTAGAGAGTTTATCTTAACTTGGTTAAGGTCGAATTGTGCTCTCTGCTTAGCTTTAATGATCAGCCATCGTACCTTTGAGTTTGCAAAATCCATGTTCTCGATATAAGGTCGAAGATCTGGTGGTAAAAAGTTAGAGACATATTGTATATCTTGTGACTCGCCAGCATTCGCCTGTGTGTTATCTACACTGGAATATTTTAATCTAGTTGTGCTGAAATCAGACTTTGGAGAAACGTTCTGCCATATGTTCGCCAGGTCTTCTTTAGTAAACTCGGCGTTGAATTGGAATACGTATTTCATCTTTCCTTCGAACTGAGGTGGTACTACAAATTTTTCTTC
>ENA-OREN01004796-OREN01004796.1-marine-metagenome-genome-assembly--contig:-NODE-4796-length-11567-cov-4.209312_pt1 | contig 11567 bp, 13 predicted proteins | sample MGYA00248624_ERZ508555 | MGnify/ENA primary metagenome ERZ508555 (study PRJEB26222, sample SAMN06267773) | marine metagenome | isolation source: Saanich Inlet, British Columbia, Canada | place...
CCCAGTGCAATCAGTGAATCGGCATCAATCTCTTCACCAATACGGGCTTGGAGTTCTTCACTGTCTGTCACTTTCTGTATGAATTGGTCTAGGTTTTCTTTGCTCATGGTTGTGCTCCTGTGGTTACGGTTGTAAGGATACGCCCGTCTGGGTGGTGGCTCAACTGGGAAATATGATGGGGATCACATAAAAGAGAACCCCGTGGGAGCGGGGCTTAGAAGTTTCCCCTGGCGGCCTCACCCAGGATCAACTTGTCCAAAGTCAGATCCGAAACGGCTCTTCTTAACCGTTCATTCTCCTTCTGAAGACGTTTTAGTTCCTTGAGCTGAGCAGTTCCCATGCCACCATAGCGCTTACGCCAGCGGTAAAAGGTCTACTTTGTTATCTGAACTTCTTTGATCGCATCAATACACGCCACACCATGCCCGACAAGCACTTCAACTTGGCGTAACTTGGTGACGATCTCTTCGGGTTTATGTCGTTTGATACCCATAGGCGCTGACGTCAGACACCATATGTACTGGACAAATTTTGTGGTTAGAGGTTGATGCGCTATACGCATTTAAGGGCCGAGGATTTGGTAAGGCGGTTGAGATGAATGAGGGGGTTAGCAACCGCACCCGGTCAATCTTGTTTTGCCTTACCTGCGACCGTCTTTAATTCGCTGCCTCGACTTTCTTATTTGTTTCTACGTTGAAAACTACGAATATGTACAATACCAATTTTTCGTATACCCAAATTGGTAGCACTGGTATTCGGTGGTTACTGGGCATCGCGAGCCATCGCCCTTACAGAGGCCCTCCGCATCGTGACAGCAATCCGTTACACACCCAATTCGTGGGCCGGTCTGATTCACCGACGTTCAATAATTTGTTTTATACAGATAGACTAAGTAGATGATGTTAAAAGCCGCAGCCCAGACGTACGAACGCGATGGGTTTGCGTTTCCAGTAGACGTGGTGAGTGCGTCGGAGGCTCAGGAGATCCGTGATGATTTAGAGTTGGCGGAGTCGGATCTTGCAGACGATCCGGAAAAACTCATGTTACTGCGCTCCTACCCCGACAGGTTGCTCCCGTCTTTCGATCGACTGATTAGAAATACTAGACTGATTGATGTCGTTACGCCTATCCTGGGTCTCGACTTGATGGTCTGGAGTTCTGGGCTTTTTATTAAAGAAGCAGACTCGCCCAAGATCGTTACCTGGCACCAGGATCTCAATTACTGGGGCCTGGATAGTGTCAATGAGATCACAGCCTGGGTTGCATTGTCACCATCAACTATCGAAAGCGGTTGCATGCGTTTTGTGCCTGGTAGCCACACACGGCAGATCGTGCCTCACACCGATACGTATGACGATAATAACCTCTTGTCACGTGGGCAGGAGATTGCCGTGGAGGTCGATGACCGAGATGGTGTAGATGTAGTTCTTCAGACTGGGCAGGCCTCGCTGCACCATGGGCATCTATTCCATTCATCGGGTCCGAATACCACGGTGGATCGGCGAATCGGATCTGCGATACGATTTATCTCGACGTCGATGAAACAAAACAGTGGCGACCATTCCCTGGTGGCGTTGGTCAGCGGGGAGGATCATTATGGACATTTCACGATAGCGGGTCCGCCAAGAGGTCGTCTCGCTGAAGAAGATTTCGATCTCTGTCGACGCGATGCCGAGATCAAACGCAGGGTGCTTTACGAGGGATCTGATCCGAGCAAGGGAAAGCGTTATTCAGGGCGTTGGCGTTAGTCTTTATACGCGCCTCTCTAGTTAGCAGCCACCATGCAGGGATAAGCGGCATACACCATAGCACTGCTGAAATAATAGTCAGATCAAACAGGTAACTTACCGCAAGAACCAGCAGCAAGAACACTAAGTTGTATAAGATGCTCGACATCCTGATGTCCCAAGAACCAAATGGTTTCGTTGAGTCTTTAATCATACTAACGCGCAGGCAGATCTCCTGGACCGTTAGCCTCCAGTCGTAGCGGCGAACCGCTCCGCCGGGATTGGTTATCTATAGGTTGATGGTGGTGCTTAGCAGGGTGCGGCCGCTGATGAAGTCGTACAAACGGACCTCCTCGCCGTGGTTGAGCTTTTAATGGGAAAGTCAGTACAATGATAGTTAAGGTGGCAAGCGGTGACCCTCAGTGCCATATTAATGGCTCTACCTCTGTAGTTTTGGATAAGTCAAAATTTTGAGGACATCATGAAGCAGGTAATTAATACTGGCCTACCAGCAGTTGATGCGCCGCTCGAGTGGGCAGTATCGGCCGATGGTATTTTCTATACCGCACAGATTCCGATCCGAGCCGATGGCTCGATTGAAACGGGCGACACCATTGCCCAGGCCCGTCAGACATTCAACAATCTCAAGCAGTCTATCGAAGCCGCTGGCGGGACAATGGCTGATCTGACCCAGGTATTGATTTATATCACCGAGCCTGACTGTTTTGCCGATGTCAACGCTGTTTATCAGGATATGGTCCCTCAGCCCTGGCCTAACAGGGCAACTATCGTTGCGGGGCTGATGGTGCCTGGGATCGTGATTGAAATCGTCGCTTACGCCCATATCCGTCCTGGAGCGTAGGATTTTCTATGGCATCTGTTGAGCAACACGCGGAGGTTGTTGTACTGGGAGCAGGTATTATCGGTTCAACCTGCGCGTACTACCTTGCCGCCGAAGGACGTGACGTGGTCCTAATAGACCGGCAGCCTGGAGCCGGATTGGAGACGAGTTTTGCCAACGGTGGCGTACTCGCCCCCAGCATGTCGGATCCTTGGGCGGGAGCCGGAGTCCCCGGGTATTTGCTGAAATCTCTTGGGCGAGAAGAGGCGCCGCTGTTGCTTCGTCTGCGGGCGATTCCCGGCATGATGGGTTGGGGTTTACGGTTCCTCAGGAACTGTAATCGCCAAGCCTGGCTTAAGAGTACTGGCATTACCTTGAGCCTCGCCAAGTACAGCAAACGGGTACTTGATAATCTTTTACAAACACTTGATTTAGAACACGATCGTTCTGACACGGGCACACTGCACCTTCTCCGCGATTCGACGTCGCTTAAAGCTGGGTTTTCTCTGGCTGACGTGTATCGGTCGCTTGATCTTGATTGCACAAAACTCGACCGTGATCAGACAATCGTAATGGAGCCGAGCCTCACGGCTGTAAAGGACACGATATTAGGGAGTGTGTATTATCCGGATGATCGCAGTGGTGACGCGCAGGTGTTTTCTCGCTGTATCGCGTCCGCTGCAGAAGATCTTGGCGTGAGGTTACTCTGGAATACAACGGTGCGACACCTGGATGTCCAGTCTGATCATTCAGTCGTAGTTGAGTTTGATGGGAAGAAGTTACGAACGAATAAGTTGGTTATAGCCCTTGGTGCCCAGACACCGTTTCTCGGGAAAGCATTGGGATTGAAAATTCCTATTTACCCGGCAAAGGGCTATTCAGTGACGCTACCATTTGGGGATTGGAACGGTGCACCGAATCTGGCTATCGCCGACATGACCCAGAAGATTGGCATGACCCGGCTCGGCAATCGCCTTCGCCTGGCAGGGACTGTCGAGTTCGATGGCTACAATACGGCAATTAATCCCCGACGTTGCGAGATGCTGGTGACAGCAGCAAAGACCAATTTTCCAGACCTCCCGCTGGGTCCGGGTCGGATCGACTGGGCTGGATTACGCCCCATGACGCCGGATTGCCGACCAATTATCGGTCGAGTGGGGTCTTCCAACGTGCTGCTAAATACCGGCCACGGCGCTCTAGGGTGGACGCTGGCCGCAGGGTCGGCGCGGATCGTGTCCGATCTGGTTGCCGGTCGCACGCCCGAGGTGGACATTTCGGGCTTTGACCCGAATCGCTTCTAGTTAACTATAGAACCGATAACTGATCAGCAGGCCCCTTGACTAAACCTAAGTTGATCGAATATATATATCAGACGGGCGGATCGCACGTGATCAGCTGAACATCCACACTAACGGGAGGCAAACATGAAAAATAGGTTATTTTCTGCCCTGACGCTAATTTCAGCAATTGTAATCTTTGCAGGTACCGGGCACGCAGGTTCACCGCAAACCGGTACACCCGGAGTGCTCAAAGTTGCATTCAACGGCGATATGCCAATGACCGGTCAGGATGCCAACGGCAACCTAATCGGGACCGACGGCAGCCTGATGGTTCTCATTGCCGAGAACCTGGGGCTGAAAGTTGAACCCCATCTCATGGAGTGGTCGGCAGAGATTCAGTCGACCAAACAAGGCAAGACCGACATCATGCATGGGGCGATGGGATGGATCGAGTCACGCACTAAGATCATGCTCTTGACTGATCCGATCTATTACTTCGGTACCGCCGCAACGATGAAGAAGGAAAACAACTGGACGACCTTTGCTGACATGAAAGGCCGCTGTGTCTCCACTGTCTCCGGTTTCACGCTGGTTCCGGAGCTCAAGAGTGTCGAGGGTATCGGTGAAGTCAAGCTATATGACACCACAGACGGTGCACTGCGAGACCTGATTGCCGGACGCTGCGACATGGCCCTTCTGGACCCGCCATTGATTCAACTTGCCATCAACGAAAACCCGGACTGGAATCTCCAGCAGGTCGCAATAGAGCCGGAGCCCGACAAGTACCCGATAATGTCACAGAAGTACAACGTCATCTTCGGTATCAACAAGGAACTGACGGAACTCCATGACGCGGTCAACGAGCAGATTGCCAAGATCTGGGCTGACTGTCTCAACGTCAAGAGCATGGCCAAGTTTGGCCTTTCGGACAAGAGTTGGTTCGATCCGCCAGCATCGGAGGTGAATATCCGAATCGGCGTTGACCGACCGAATGACTGGAATGCACCAAACGGAGATCACTGCTTCTAGTTGAAGACTGGCTGTAGAAAGTTTTAGCTGTTGACAGGAGCTCGGCCCGTACGGGCTGCGCTCCTGTTTGTTTTGGACTTGTAGATTACTTGCACGAAAGAGAATTATGGAAGCGCTCGTCAGGATTATTGATCTTCATAAGAACTTTGGTTCGCTGGAGGTTCTCAAGGGGATCAGTATCGAAGTCACGAAAGGAGAAAAGCTAACGATAATTGGGCCCAGTGGTTCCGGCAAGACAACACTGCTTCGATGTGTCAATTATCTCGAAAAACCAACTTCCGGCCACGTCTATGTCGATGACAAGCTGATCGGTGAAAAGAAAGTGAACGGCCGCTACGTTCACCTAAGCGATCGTGAACTTGCCAAGGAAAGAGCCGGGATTGGTTTTGTCTTTCAGCGCTTCAACCTGTTCCCTCACTTGACGGCACTAGACAATGTCACCGTCGCTCCCCGCCGGGTGCTGGGTATGCAGGTCGCTGAAGCCGACGAAATGGCGATGGAAATGCTGGAGAAGGTTGGCTTGGCCCACAAAGCAGGCGAGTACCCTGAACGTCTCTCTGGAGGACAACAGCAACGGGTCGCGATCGCCAGGGTCCTGGGTATGCAACCGAAGTTAATGCTGTTCGATGAGGCGACCTCTGCACTGGATCCGGAGCTCATCGGCGAGGTGTTAAAGGTGATGCGAGAGCTCGCTGAAGAGGGCAGGACGATGATGATCGTCACCCACGAGATCCAGTTCGCCGAAGAAGTCTCTGACCGCGTCATCTTTATGGACGAGGGACGCGTAATCGAAGAAGGACCGCCGAAGGAAATTTTTTCGAAGCCCCGGCACGAGCGAACTCAAACGTTCCTGCACCAGATTCTCGAACGCTGATAGAAAAGTTCCGTGGAATTTTTTGACAAGCTCTGGGAGTGGGCCCCCGAGGTCTTCCCATTCCTGATCAAGGCATCTGTCGTGACGCTTCAGGTTACCGCGGGCTCGTTGGCCTTGGCGCTGGTGCTGGGTATCTTTGTCGCTGTTGCTCGTATCTCGTCCTTTAAATTGTTGTCGTACCCGGCGTTGATTTACACCGATGTCATGCGTGGTACCCCGGCGCTGGTGCAGCTGTTCATTATCTATTTCGGGTTGTCGGATCTTGGTCTGGAATTCGATCCTATAAGTGCCGCGATCATCGGCCTCGGCTTAAATGGGGCTGCCTATGTCGGGGAAATCTACCGGGCCGGTATCGTGGCGATTCATCGAGGTCAGATCGAGGCAGCGTTGTCGCTGGGTATGACACCGGTTCGGGCAATGCGCTACATCATCCTGCCCCAGGCGGTGCGAATCGTGCTGCCGCCACTTACCAATTACGCGATTCTACTGGTCAAGGACACGGCGATCATCTCGACAATCGCGGCGCCTGAAGTCATGTTTGAGGCCCGACGAATTGTCCAAGCGACCTTCATGCACAGTGTTAGTGGTCAGATTTACCTGATGGCTGCGTTGATTTACATGGCTATTACCCTACCGATGTCTTACGTTGCGAAACGACTGGAAAGGGCAAAAGCGGCGTGGCACTGAACGCTCCGCTTTCCACAAGCAATCGACGGTATGTCTGAAATGATTGAGTTCCTGAAAGGCTACGAAGATTATTTCGGTGACTGGGTTTGGGAAATGTTGATTGCGTCTTTAGTCACGATGGAACTGATGCTGCTGTCGTTCATTCTCGCGTGTGCGCTTGGGCTGGTGATCGCGCTGATGCGAATATCGCAGTTCTCGGTTCTTAGCGGATTAACAAAGGTCTATATCGGCTTTTTTCGAGGGGTCCCGGTGCTGGTGATCCTCTACTGGATCTATTTCGCAATGCCGGAGTTAGGATATAAGATTCTTCTAATTTCCTCGTTTACCGCTGCTGTGCTTGGACTTGGGATACATGGCAGCGCTTTTTTAGCCGAGGTTTTCAGATCCGGAATCGAAGCTCTGGATCACGGACAGATGGAGGCTGCGCTCTCTCTTGGTATGACACCGTCGCAAGCGCTGAGGTTTATCATTCTACCCCAAGCAGCCAGGGTCGTTTTACCGCCCATGGCGAACTACTCGGTCGGACTACTGAAGGAAACGGCATTATGTTCGATCATAGCTGTCCCTGAACTGATGCTGCGTGCCAAAGACGTAGCATCATCAAGTTTTCTACCGATGCACGCTTTTGTACTGGCTGCTGTGTTCTATTACATTATGAGTTTCCCTATGATGCGGCTGGCCGAACATCTCGAAGCCAAGATGGCTGTTGGTCGATAGCCCGAATTGGCTGAAGTTTAGGAGACCGGATGAAAGTAGACAGAATCGAAGTGTTTCCAGTATCGGTTCCATACCGAAATGTGGAGAAAAATTCCAGTGGGGTTTCAAGATCCGGCGTCTCTGATGTAATCGTAAAAGTAACGACCGATGACGGCTGTGTCGGGTGGGGGGAGTCAACCAGAACCTCGAGCGCGGAAGTCATTATTAAAACACTTCAGGCAATGGTGCCCGTGCTGTTAAACCAGGATCCCTGGCAGAACCAGCATCATGAAAGAAATGTGTACCACTCGGCATTGTGGAACTGGTCGCCGAATACGGCTAACTTGGCTTACGGCGGTATCGATATGGCCCTTTGGGATATATACGGCAAGCAGACTGGCAAACCGATCTATCAATTACTAGGTGGAAGTCTGCGCGATGAGATTGAGTATTTTTTTTATTTGAACGGGACGAATTTAGACAGCCTGCGTGAACAGTGTGAAGAGGGAATCGGAAAAGGTTACACAGTTTTTTATCTCAAGGTTGGGGTCAACCAAGATAAAGAAGAGGAGATGATCAAGCTGATTCGTTCTGTCATCGGCCCCAAGAACCGGATTCGGCTTGATGCGAACATGTCCTGGAATATTGTACAGGCAAAGCGGCTGATCGGTTTGTGGCACAACAAGTACGATATAGATTTTGTCGAAGCTCCAGTGAAGATCGAACCCATCTCCCTGATGCAGGATATTAAGAACTCTGTTAGTGCTTCATTATGTGTAAACGAAGGGCTATGGAAAGAGTCTGAATTTATCGATATCGTTGATAGTCGTTGCGGTGACTACTTGTGTTGCAGCCATTACTATGTCGGCAGTATCAGGAAGTTCCTTCACTTGGCGTATCTGGCCGATTACCGCGGCTGGCGGTTGTGCAAACATACCCATGGCGAACTCGGTCTGACAGCAGCTATTGGTCAGCACCTAATGTTATCCGTTCCAAATGCCTGCGAAGGTCACCAGCAGACCGCGCAGCATATGGTAGACGACATTCTAACTGAAGAGATTCCGATCTCGAATTCCCCGGTTTGGGGAACCATCGATGGACCTGGCCTCGGGGTAGAGGTTGATGAAAACAAGCTTGCCTACTATCACAGAAAGTATATAGATGATGGTGAGTTTCTACCCTACGGGGATCGGTTCCCAATGCGCTGAGATCTTAAAGCAATGCCAAGAATCTCGAAAATAGAAGCTATCTTTCTTCGTTACAGCTTTCCTGACCATATCAATTATGTTTACAGCGGCGGTGTGGTTGGCAACATGGACGTTGCTCTGATTCGCGTATCGACTGAGGACGGTGAATATGGATTGGGTGAGGTCACTCATGGTCAGTTCTGCCACGATCCTGTAATCGGAATGGTCAAGCACTTCGAAGGGATTCTCACCGACCACGAGGCCTCCGAGATCAATCGGGCTTGGGAAATGATGTATCAATCGAGTGTTTACTGGAACCGCCAGGGTCTGGGCATCGGAGTAATGGGCGGAATCGACATGGCGCTTCACGACTTGATGGGAAAATCGCTCGGCTTGCCGGTGTACCGCTTGCTCGGCGGCCTCGCTCGATCCCGTACCCGGATCTATGCCAGTAACGGCCTATTTGCTGAATCGGAACCACTGATTGCAGATGCAATCAAGGCACGTGCGGCCGGGTTCAAGACCTACAAGCTGCGCGTGGTTGATCCTGAGACGGTAGTTTCCCTCGTAGCCCAACTACATAGCGCCCTTGACGGAAGCATGGACATTATCGTCGACGCGGTACAGGGGTCATGTGCAGTACCGTGGTCGGTGAACATTTCAAAGAAACTGGCCAGAGATCTGGAGCGATACTCGATTCTCTGGCTTGAAGAACCGGTCAGGGTAGAGAACATCGATGGTTACGCTGAGGTCAAGCGGGCGAGTCCGGTCAATATTGCTGGGATAGAAAGTCTGGCTACCGCGGAAGCCTTCAGGCCTTATCTGGAAAACAACGTTCTGGATGTGGTTCAGTTTGACATTGCTACGACAGGTTTTACGGAAGGGCGAAGGATTGCCAATTTGGCATCGGTATATCAGAAACCGGTCGCGATTCATTCGTGGGGTTCACTGGTGAGTATTCTAGCTGGTGTTCATCTCGCACTCGTAACACCAAATTGTGCAATAACCGAGTACGGGTTCATGGATCACCCTATCAACGAGCACCTGGCGACCGATGATTATCAGGTCATTGACGGGTATTTTAGAGCGGGTCAGTTGGGTCCCGGTCTGGGCGTAGAGTACAGCGAATCAACGGGACGCTTGTTTCCCTATGAAGCCTCTTCGGTCAACACCATGGTTTCGTTTGAAGAACAGGATTTCAGATTGTGAAAATAATCGGTCGCTACCTGGAGACCGGTCCGTGTCTAAGAAAGCGAAGCCTAAGCACTGTAGCAATGGGCTTGGCCGATGCTGCCCTCAGTCGACTGGCCCACAACGCTTACAAGATCAATCTAAAATGAGAGTCCATAAGAAGAGGCAAGAAACAGTTGATTCAAACTGGATACTCGGACCCAGGATAAATCGCCTGCGACCCTTCGCCTCGAATCCATCAAAGTCCCAGTCAAACTTTTTCCAGAATTCTTATCTACTCACATCTTCATGAGACAGCATCGATTAATCATTCTGCAGTCTTAGTCGAATCAACCACTCTAGATCAGACTTTCTGGCTGTTAAGTGCTCCTCTCGTAACTGTACTTCGACAACACTAACTGTGTCGAAGTTACACAGAATGGAATCTGACTTAACCGACTTTGCCCATGCCCATGCAGAGATCAGCAGTGCCGTTAGGGCCGCCAGTACAACAGCTTAAGTTAGTTGCTATTTCTGATTTCGTATCTCTGATACAAAGAGAACATTTCCTAACCTGGATTCGTTACAAGCTTGCTTGATATTCTTCTGCAGCTTTGGCAACCGCATCCGTGTCGATTTCAAATCCAAATCCTGGGCCTGCTAGAACCGGCAATCGACCATCAACCAGACTCAGTTGAGGACTTGAAATGATATCAAATGCTAAGAGGTGATTCATATATTGATTGCCATCATCAAGATTTGAAATCACTGCGGCTGCATGGTTTGCGGCGCAGGTTGTAATACCTGTTTCGTGGACTCCATGGAGGCATATGTTAATGCCAGCAGCTGCAGCAACAGCAGCTGCTTCTATGAAGGGCACAACACCACCTGTCTCGTGAAGTCCTAGAACAATGAGGTCGGCCGCGCCCATCCTAACTGCGTTGTATACATCGGCGGCATTAAACACAGACTGGTCTGCAGCAATTGCGACTGGGCTGTTTTCTCTGATCTGTCTCAATGCTTGCAAACTACGATGATCACAAGGCTGCTCGAACATCTCGATATCATAGGATGCTAATTTCCGGATCATCCTGACCGCTGTTAGTGGGTCCCAGGCCTCGTTTGGGTCAAATCGAAGACGGACAGATTCTCCGACTGCTGCACGGACTTGACGCACTATCTCGAAATCCTGTTGTTCTCCCCTACCAACCTTCCCATAGATAACATGATGACCTTCCTTAACTAGATCTGCCGCGTGACTGGCCAGTTCTTCTGCGGTATCACCCTGGATGAAGCCAAAGTATTCGATCTCTTCTCGGACTTTTCCCCCAAGTAATTCATGAACGGCATAACCGGCTGTTTTACCCGCAGCGTCCCACATCGCCATTTCTAGTCCAGCAAGGACTTGTTGACCCAATCCGGAAGCTCTCCCGATACCATGAAGCTGAAATATGGACTGAGCACATTGCGCCATAAGACGACGATTGTCGAAAACACTCTCACCAATCAGATGTTGGGCTGCCATATCAATAAGTGGTTTTACGGCTGCTGCTAAAGGGGCTCCGATGCTTTCACCGTAGCCTGATACTCCATCTGTAGTTTGAATCTCTATCAGAATCACTTCTGCACCATAGGTTACGCCTTGCGCCCAAACATAAGGAACCTTGTCTCGGACCAAAAGTGGCGTTGTTTTAATGCTTTTAATTGATGTCATTAGACAATTCTCCAAATATAAAAAACGTTGGATTGGGCATCGATACTCTTTTACGACGAATCTGGTTTGAGAACGGCAATTTCAAGAGCTGGATGTAGAGGCCTTTTTGAAAGTATTTCGACATCGTTTCCAACTTTGAATGGTGGAGGCGGCGGGAATCGATCCATTACGTAAACCACTGTAATTATAGTCTAAGCTGACGGTAGCAGGAAAATATACCGTCAAATATACCGTCTAAAGTGCTGGATTTGGTTGAACCTGATTGGACTCAAGTGGATCAGAAGAGGTGGTGTAGGTTAAATAGCGTCAGGATTGTCGACCGATCCCACGCGATTGTGACTCAAATGGACAGGAGTGAACTG
>ENA-OREN01004798-OREN01004798.1-marine-metagenome-genome-assembly--contig:-NODE-4798-length-11561-cov-6.050766_pt1 | contig 11561 bp, 16 predicted proteins | sample MGYA00248624_ERZ508555 | MGnify/ENA primary metagenome ERZ508555 (study PRJEB26222, sample SAMN06267773) | marine metagenome | isolation source: Saanich Inlet, British Columbia, Canada | place...
CTGATGAGGTTGTCGAGCATATTGTCGAGTTCCGGTTCATCGGCAGTTTCGCTGACTTCTTCAGACTCTGCCGCATCATCACCACTGATGAGGTTGTCGAGCATATTGTCGAGTTCCGGTTCATCGGCAGTTTCGCTGGCTTCTTCAGACTCTGCCGCATCATCACCACTGATGAGTCCATCGAGCAAATTGTCGAGCTCCGGATCTGAACTTTGTTCGTCTTTATTTTCGTTATCTTCAGCCATAATTTTTGATTTCTCGGTAAAGCTTTTGGGATGCTGTTTTTAAATAACAGCATATATATCAATGATTTGACGTTTTAATTATATTTATTTTTTCGCCGAAAGTAAATCGTATTCGGTTGTTAAAGCTTTCTCTGTTTTAGCTTTTATCAAGTCAAATTGACAACCCCACTTCCATTCTAATATAATAGGGGTGGACTTAAAATTCTAGGGATCCTTATCTTACCATCCTCATAAGGTGTGACGAACCCGATTCCCCAGTGTGACCAAAATCTACCAAGCCATTTAAGCTTTATCAGCTTTTAAACCGATAAGAAATTATGACATTGAATAAGACAACAAAAAACTTAGTCCCTGTTCTTCTGATTTTAGCTTTTACAGGTTTCTTTACGGGTAAAACCCCCTATTACGTTAGTGGTTTATCACCATTCTTTTCTGATATGGGTCGGGTGGAAGCGGTTGTATTTAGCGAAGCTAAAAACTCACGCTTTGTCCAAGAGCAGGTCTATGAAGACCGGGTTAGAAATAGGATTCGTAAGGTGATTTCCAGATATTATACAGGGCTTGACGAGGAAAATGATTCTCGTATTCCTGAATGGATACTCATTGAGAGTAAAAAATATGGGTACGATCCTCTTTTTTTGACAGCGCTGATTATAACGGAAAGCTCTTTTCATAATTGGGCTAAGTCCAATCGAGGAGCTCGAGGGCTGATGCAGTTGAAGCCCGCTACAGCCGTTGCTCTGGCTTCTGAAACTCGCCTGAAATGGAAAGGAACCCGGACTCTTTTCGATCCTGAGAAGAATATTGCCCTTGGGGCTTATTATCTCAATAAAATGGTCTCTCGTTTTGGTGACCTCACTCTTGCACTTGAGGCTTACAACCATGGACCGTCACGTTTAAGCAGGTATCTTCGGAAAGGTTATCAGCCTAAACGCTATTCCCGGAAGGTCTTAAAAAACTACAGAGAAATACGTTTCCAGCCAATTTAGGGCGGGTCGTTCATTTGTTTTGAATTGGAAAGGCGCGCGTGATTAGTCAGGAAACGAATATGGCAAACTATCTAAAAGCCAACCGGCTTTTAAGGTCTAAAAAAAACCAGTTATTTGCAGGAATGTTGTTGGCCCTATTGACAGGATGCTCCAAATTGCCGGTGGAGCAAGCTTTCAAGGGAGAATTCCAAGCAGGGAAGGCCAATAAAATAATTGGCGAATATTGCCAAAGCTGCCATATACATAAGGATTTTGATCCATCTCTACACGTATCAAATTTGCGCAGTCTTTACAAAAGGCCCGTTTTTAGAAAAGCCCGGGAATGCCGATCCTGTCATTATATTGAAAAAGACTGGATGCATAATCAGCATGAACGAAAAACTCGAATGCCACATGATGCTAATCGCGGAAAGTTCAGAAAGTTTGAAAAAAAAGAAATGAGCCGACGCAGCAAAAGTTAAGTCCTTCCTTAATTAAAAAATCCTATTTTGAAAAATCATACAGTCGGACTACTATATAAATAGGGATTCTTGCTAATAAAAACAATATTTAGATTGTTTCCGAGTGAAAAAATTTAACTCGATCAAATTTATCATGAGGAAAATTTTTAAAAACGGAAATTTGGGTTTTGACTGTTTTAGTTGTTTTTCTAATGGCTCCCCCCTCCTTTGCCTTTTCTGTTGGTGATATAGAAATAAAAAGCAAGTTTGGAGAAATCTTTGATGCCTCTTTTAAAATTTCCCTGGATCACGACGGTGCCTATGAAGTAGTTTTGGGAGATTTAAGTGACTACCAAAAACTAGGGCTGATTCGTCCTTCTGTGTTGAATTCTTTGACTCTGGGGAAACCTACTGTCGGCAGCGGAGTATAAAAGGTTATCCGTATTTCTTCCCAAAACCCGTTATTTTTTCCTTCTTTTAACTTGGTGATATTAGCAAAGCATAATGGTGGGACTTTGCTAGAAAAATTTCTTGTGACAGTGGGTTTTCAAAAGGGTTTGGCTCTCAATGCTTTGGGTAGGAAAAATAAAAAATTACCACCACCACTGCCCAAAACCAAAACCGCGAAAATAAAAAGTCCTATTGAAAAAGAAACAACTCCTCAATCAGATCAACTTAGTGGTTTGCCTGAACAAGAAGCGAAAGTATCTCGAACGCCTGAAGTTGAATTGGGTAGCCTTTCCTCAACTTCTTTCAATTAAATTTCAGCGATTGCCCCTACTGCAGTCGTGAACCGCGTGCAGAGCCGCAGATTGCTTTCTGGAGCGATCTGGGGTGCTCCAGAAGGGTTCCTGCAACTATTACTCCGCGTGTCCAGAGAGTTTTTCGTCATCTGGAGAAGCTGAGGGGCAGAAGGAATCTGAAGGTTTGCGGCCTGAAGAGACTATCCTGCTTGAAAAGGGGGAGGGATTGTTTACGGTTGCCAGAAAAATCAAAATCAAAGATATCCATCCTGCGCGGATTGCAGTCGCGTTGTGGATGAAAAACATTGATAAATTCATTTATGGAAATATCAATGGCATTCAGCCGAACATACGACTGGAAAAGTCTGGCATCATGCAACTGGTAGCGAAAATTGACCTGCAAACTGCCAAGAACGTTTTAAGCGGCCAGCTCCATGAATGGAAGTTAACAAAAAGAAAGCCGGACAAGGGTGAAAAAGCAGAAATAAGCGCTCAAGAGATTCCTCTTCCAGCGGAGAGAATGGATCATGCAGGAACCATCTTTGATTGGATATCGGGGTGGAAGTCTTCTTGGGAAGAAAATGATATTGAGAAGCACATCTCTTTTTATAGAGAAAAAAATCAGAAAACTCTTTTTCTGTTCAGGAAAGCTCTGCTCGGAAAAGGACTTTATTTTTAAGATTTTCGAACCCCGGTCTGAGCTTGTCTTCGAAGAGTTTAATGTTGAAGCGGGGGATGCCTTGGGTGGTTTTCGGGCAACACTTTTTTTCAGAGTCTTTAAAAAGCCGAGGAATAAAAGAGGTGAGGGTGGTATGGGCGGATGGCGCTTGGAAAATAGCTGAGGAAAAATTTTATGCAGAAAAAATTAAAGTAACAGGCCTGCATAACTCGGTGCGTAGAAAAAATATAATACCTTAAAATAAATTCCCTTTTATTATCCATGTATCTAGTCATTCGAATAAACCGGAAGCAATTTCTACTTCCAACAGTCTAAGGAAAAATGGGTACGATGCCTATACCGCACCGGTACGAGTGTCTATAGATATTCAGATTTACCGTGTTTATATCGGTCGTTTCGCGAACTGGGATCAGGCGCACCGGGTAGTACAAAGTCTTCGAGGAAAGCGTCTTGCAGGGCACGCTACAGCTATTCCTTATCCTTTTACCTTGCGAGTGGGGGAAGTGGGCTCAATCGTGGAGGCTAGGGAACTCATTGAAAAATTAAAATTAAAGGTGATTTCGAGTTTTTTATCTATCTCAAGCGGAGAATCTGAAGGAATCGAATTCGAAGTCTTTGTGGGTGCATTTAAAAAGTCGGATAATGCGTTTTGGCTTATGAAAATGCTAGAGCAGGGGGGCTTTAATTTTAAACAGATCAGCCCGTGAGATTAGCGGGGCCAGATTGCAGGCACAAAAAACCGCCCACTTTAAAAGTGGGCGGTTTGAGAATTCGAAAATATTATAGTGAGCTTTTCAAAGTGGGAGCCGGTTTAAAACCAACTGTTTTACTGGCCTTAATTTTAATTTCTTCACCCGTTTGTGGATTTCGACCTTTTCTTGCTTTTCTGGATCTTACGGTAAAAGTTCCAAAGCTAGGGTAGGCAAATCGTTTTTCTTTTTTGATGGCTTTTGAAATATTTTCAAAGGCGGCATCGACTACATCTCCAGCCAATCTTTTTGTGAGATTGTCGTCTTTACAGGTTTTGATTACTGCGTTAATAAGTTCGTCTTTAGTCAAGGTTTCCCCCTCCTCATGTAAAAGGATTATCTGCCGGTGCATTATAAGAAAACGATTAAAAATGTCAAACAAAAAAAATCAGTCTACCTATCTTTTAAGTAGTCGTGGCAGGAGATATAGACTCTTTTGATTTGGGTGTGGTAAAATAAAACACAAAAAATTAAGAGGTTTGCAGGGCAGATTTTTATTCCAGAAATAAAAAATTAATTTATTTTTCTTTCATAATCCCGACGTATTTTGACCCGGAATATGAGGAGGTGTAATGGCGATATTGAAAATTGCAAAATTGGGGAACCCTGTTTTAAGGCAGGTGGCCAAACCCGTAGATTTAAATGATTTGGCAGAAAGTGCAATGCAAACCTTTATCGATGACATGATTGAAACCATGCATCATGAAGGTGGTGTAGGGCTTGCCGCACCGCAGGTCAACCGATCTATACAAATTGTCGTACTTGAGTATGCTGAGAATGAAAGATACCCCGACGAGGTGTCCATCCCCCTTACAGTTCTGGTCAATCCTGTGTTGTCTGATTACAGTCAAGAAACAAAGGAAGGATGGGAGAGTTGCTTAAGTTTAGTGGATTTCCGTGGACTGGTTCCGAGATCTACTACAGTGACTCTCAATGCCTATGACCGGCAAGGAAAGAAAATTCAAAAAACAGTTTCTGATTTTGAAGCGGTGGTGTTGCAACATGAGCTTGACCACCTCAAGGGTTTTGTGTTTTTGGATCGTATGAAGGACTTGACACAGTTGTCTTATCAGGAAGAGTTTGAAGAGTTCTGGCTGAAAAAAGAAGGTGCGGCCTCTTCGTAATTAAATGATTTGCCCGGAAATGAACGATGGAAGAGGAAATTCTGCACCTTTATCAGGAACCGGCTATTGGTGCTTCTTATACGAATACCTACGGCGAAGAAAATATCCGTAATCTCTTGGATAAGTATCGCAGTCTGGATAATGAAGGTATGCAACAGATGATGAAAATGGTGGTCAACTTCTCACAGTCTACCGACCTTGCCACTTCTTTTGTCTCGGTTGGGGTTTTGCATGCGTTGGGACAAAATGAAGGCGTTGCCGAGGCCTATTGCTGGGCCAATAAGCAGGAAGATGCTGAGAGAATTGTCAGTCACTTTGAAATCGGCAAATCGGTGGCGGACTACTTTTCTTGAACCTTTTTTTCAATTTGTCCTTCGTGAACCAGAGGTAGTGGATTGAATCCACTCGGGTCGATAGGGCAGATCGAACCCACACAATCGCCTTGTTGCAATTTTTTTCGAACAAAGGTAAGAAAGCCGGTCCAGAATAAACCGGGAAGGATTACCAAAGCAGCCATCCACAGGGCCACTTGATTGAATGTGAGACCCAGCCCATCGACAGCAAAGCCGACTCCCCAGTTGCTTATCCCCATCACCAATGTCATAACGGCAAGTTCAAAACTGAAAACTCTGCCCAGATAGCGATCTGGAGTGGATAAATGAATCAATGCCGAACTGAATACCCAGATAATAGAACCGAATAACGTTGCCGCTGCTACACCAAAAGATAGTGTCCACAGGTTTTCGGAGTTGGCTATGAATAGATAGGATCCTGCCTTTAGAAAAAAACTGGCGGCAATCGACCAATGCAATACCGTTGAGGTTTCGCCAAAGAGTCGTTTTACTAGTAATGGGCCTAATGCGGCACCCAGACCGCGCGCAGAATAGAGAATCCCAATCCCCAACGACAGCATGGCAGGCTTTGAAAGTACCTGACTGGCCATCAAAGGAATAAGTGTCATTATTCCTCCTGCCACAGCCAGGCCGGATTTTAACAAGCTCAAAACCAGAACCACCGGTTCTTTGAAAAGGAAACGCGTGACTTCGAGCCATTCCTGAAAACCATTTTTCTTTTTCAGTATTTCGACAGGTTTTTCTTTGGCAGGGATTTTGGATATGAACCAGGCGGAAACTAAAAAGGTGCAGGCATCGACGATAAAGGCAACGCGGATTCCAAACAAACTCACTAAGACGCCACCAAGAGCCGCGCCAAAAGCCAGCATGACCGACCAAGTGGAACCGCTCAGCGCATTGGCGGTTACCAGATGCTCTTTGGGGACGAGTGAGGGAATGATGGCACTTCTTGCAGGCTCAAAAAAACCGGACAAAGAAATCTCAATAATAACCAAAGCATAAATAAACCACAAAGTACCTTGGTCTTCTACGAAAAGAAATCCGAGTACGACAATGAAGCGCAGAAAATCGCTGGCGATCATAACGGTTTTGCGGTTGACGCGGTCTACAACCACGCCAGCAATGGGACTGATCAGTACTATGGGCAGGAGTTTTGCCATCATGGCACCGGCCATAGCCATTCCGGAATCACTGAGCCTGAGAATCAACGCATAAATTGCGATGCTGTTTAACCAGTCCCCCAGTTCAGACACCACTTGCCCGTACCAGAGATTGCGAAAAGAATCATTTTCCCGCAACAGACGAATATACCCAATTGAACTTTTGTTTTGCATAAACCCTTTCTCAGGTTTTTTCAGGCGGGAAAACCACCATACTAATCAGGAGAGCTTGAATCTGCAACTGGAATTCATTTCTGTGGTCTGGTATGTTTATTGTTGAATTTAACTCAGTTGGAGGTTCGGTGAAAAAGTTCGAACCAAGACTGACAAAAATCGCCTTTTGCGAGAGAATGAAAAATGGATGAAGTTGAGCCAATACATCAGGAAATAGAAGACCAAAAAGAAAAATTGATAAGCCGTATTTCTTTATGGGTATCCATTATTTTGACCACAATTGTGGTCGTTTGGTATTACAACGAAAATCCTCCGGATTCGCCTGCGGTGGTTAAAATGCGGGTTTTCTTTAAAGAAAATAACCGCGATGTTATGAAGTTTATAGACCTGCCACGTAACGAAATGATTGCCTTTGCTTATAAAAAAAAGCATCCTTTCTATGTAAAATATGTGAAAGCCTCTGAGGCAGAAAAATCCAAATTAAGCGCTCTCATCCACATATCAACGGATTACACACCTAACCAATACTGGTTCAATCTGTTTTTTGCCTGGGTGATATTTTTCACCACTTTCTGGTTTCTCGGTTTGATGATCGAAGCCTGCATAATCCTCATGCGGCGAAACTCAGAAGCGAGAGTCAAAAACTATAAGCTGGAAAAAGAACAGAGCGAGCGAGAAAAAGAATTATAGATATGTCCCCGTGTCATAAATCCTCCCAAAATCGATTTATGTTTAAATTTCGTAATTTTCCGTCCTTTTGACTTCCCGTTTTCTGAATCCACGGGCGAGTTTTTGTCAATAATTCATTATTCCGTGAGAAGATTGAACCATAAAACACCGTATGCAAATTGTCAGAGTTTAGAGTAAAATATAGAAATGGATGTTCAACAAATTCGGTTCATCGTCTTTCTGGGAGTGTTTTTGCTGATGCTGGCATTGGAGTCGGTTATCCAAAGACACCCGACGGTTGATTCTAAGAAAAACAGATTGAAAATAAATCTCGCGCTGACCGGTATAGATATTCTTGTGGTTCGGCTGATGTTTGGAGCTGCTGCTGTCGGGGCTGCCCAGTTTGCCGAAATCAATGGCTGGGGGATTTTTAACTATCTAGATTTGTGGAGTGGGCTGGAAATTATTGCTGTTGTGATAATTCTGGATTTGATGATTTACATCCAGCACGTTGTGGTCCATATGATTCCTTTTTTCTGGCAGTTTCATATTGTCCACCATTCGGATTTGGATTTGGATGTTTCATCCGGATTACGATTTCATCCCATTGAAATTATGGGGTCCATGTTGTTTAAAATCGGGCTGGTTTTTGCTTTGGGTCCTGCTCCTATCGCGGTGGTGATATTTGAAGCCGTATTAAATGGAATGTCGCAATTTTCACATTCTAATATTACTCTGCCAGAGAAGCTGGATAGGTTGTTGCGGTTTGTTATTGTCACACCCGATATGCATCGCATTCACCATTCCGTTGAAAAAATGGAGACCAGTTCCAACTTTGGATTTAACCTTTCGATATGGGATCGCTTTTTAGGTACCTATATTCAAGATGCAAAAAGAGAACAACCAAAAATAACTATTGGTGTTGATCAATTTAGAACCAGTGAAGAAGTATCATTGAAAAATTTATTGTTGATGCCTTTCAAAGTAATTCCCAGAAACTATTCTCTTTTCCCGGAAAAGGATTAAGAGGTCATTTAGGCATCCCAAACCAGACCAATATCATTCGGGTGGAAGAGGTCCCATAAAAGCCCTATTTTTTCGTAGAGAAAAATGTATTGTAATTTACTCGGCTAACTTCTGAATATGTCTCCACGGTACTACATTAGCACCACAATCCTGATCGGAGTCTTGACCTTTGCCATCAGTTATTGGCAGAAAAAGCAGACTGGTAGAGAAATTTTTGTGGTTTTTCTTAAAGTCGTCACTGCTACTGCGATGATAGTTGGCGGGGTTTTGGCTATTGTCTGGCTTCTCGCTTACTTGGGAATAGCCCAGTCTGGATTTTTCTTATGAGTACACAGCCATCCGATTTTTCAGGGTTTATGGTTTTTATATTGGTCCTGTCGTTTTTTATGATGTCGTACTTTATGGGGATGCTGGTTCACTCTGCATGGATGTACGAGGACAAGGGAAGCATCAAAAAAGACAGCAGAATAGGTTGGATACTTTGCATGATAGCCGGGACGAGCATCACCGGCTGGATGTTTTACTACGGCTACTACGTTAATTTTTTGCGATAGGATTTTAACTTGCCAGTAAATCTACCAGACGCTGGCAATCGTTTCTATATCCCAGAATTTCTTCGTGTTCTTCTTCGCTCAAATCGTCAATCAGGTTGTCTTCAATCAACACAATAGCATCGTTTAATCCGCCGGCAACAATATCCAGCTCTGCTTCTGTCAAAGCATACATAGACCCACTGGTTTTGAGTTTGTCAAACACTCGCGAATATTTATCTTTGTAGTTTGCCAGGGTATTCTTTTGTTCTGGGCTCAACTCCTGTTTCAGTTCACTTGCCATATCTGAGAGGGAATCGTTGAGGGCCATTTTTATTGTTTCGATATCATTATCTGTTATAGAAGCGAGTGATTTCATGCTCTCCTGCGGAAATTAAGTTGTTGTATTTGCACTGAAATGCACAGTGCTGAATCTTTGTTGTTTTACCACAAACTCAACCCCCATCGTATGAAAATTTAAAGCTAGAGGGGAAATTATTTTTCCCTGCTTTTTGAAAAAAAAGGCCGGCTCGGTGCGGTCAAACCCAGCACCGGGCCGGCAACTCTTTTAGTTACTCTGAACCTCGATTTTTTTAGGTTTTATCTGCACATGTTTGGGTAAATCGACTTTTAGAACACCATTATCGATTTTTGCCGATACTTTTTCTGTATCGACTCGGTCACTCAGCTTGAAGCTTCTTTCAAAGCTTTGGCTGCTGAACTCACGAATATGGTAGCTCTCCTTTTCCGTGTCGGATTTATTTTCTTTATGGCCTTTAATAGTTAAAACGCCATTATGGACTTCAATGCTGATGTCCTTATCTTTCATTCCCGGGGTTTCAGCTTCCAGGTGAAAGAAGTTTTCGTCTTCAGTGACATTGACTTTGGGCAGATTTACTTCCTCATCTATTTGCCCTCGGTTTCGCTTTATATTGAAAAACCGGTCGCTATCAAAATTAAAGAATGGATCTAAAGTTTGTTCTGGGTGAAAAGTTACGAGACTCATGATGTAGCCCTCCAATTAAATTTAGTTAAAGTTTGGTTTTCATGGTTCTCGGCCGAGAGGATATTCCTTATCCTGATTAATAAATAAAATCTGAAGATATGGATGTCAAGTTGCCTAAAATTATTTTTAATAAATAATTCTATAATCAGGATAGGTAGGATGAAGGCTTTATACTGGCTTTATCGGCCTTTTATTGTTCGGGGAGAACAAAATTAATTATACCGTTTGTGTTGTCGAAGATGAAAAAGTATCATGTAAGATGATCAGTGAGTTGCTAAAAAAATGGAGATTACTAAAATACTAGCGTCAACGAATATCGAGATAGCCTTTCAAAAACTTAAGATGTGAAAAAGCAGGTTTGATTATTCCCGGCGGGTATATTTCGGTTATGGATGGGCTGGAATTTTATAAGGCGGTTAGAAAAGAAGAGGGGCTGCAAAATACTCCCTTCCTGATGGTGACTGTGGAAGACTCAAAAGAAAAAGTTGTCGAAGCGTTAAAGGTAGGGGTTCGTGACTACATCGTCAAACCCTTGTCTAAGAATAGTTTCGAGGACAAGGTGAAAACGCTTTTAAAATTTTAGAAGATCAGGTTTCTGCCAGAAATAAAGTAAAGAGCAAAAACGCCCTACGATGATACATCGTGGGGCGTTTTTTTTTGCCTACTCATTTGCCGAACAGGGAAACTCCCAGAGAGAGAGCGGTATAAATCACGCAAAGGACGCAGGCAAAAAATGGTTTCCTGTAAATGTCTGAGAACTTTTTCATGCCTCTATTATATTCCTTCCGGCAATTTCTTACAATATTCTATCTGTTGAATCCCTGCTTTTAAACAAGGTGCTCCAGAGGAACGTCGCGTTTCAGGCTTTAGTGACCGGCGGTGCCAGCGGCGATGCGGTCCATCAGCGCAAAGAAGACACCGCTCAGGACAAAGGCCATGTGGATGACCACCTTCCACATGTACATGTCCACGTTGGCTTCGGTGGGTTCATCAGAAATCTCCATGAATGTTTTCAAAAGATGAATGGCAGAAATCGCGACAATGGCTCCGATAACTTTTAACTTGAGTCCGCTGAAGTCCACTTTCCCCATCCAGTCAGGTCGGTCTGCATGTTCGCCGACATCAATTTTGGAGACAAAAATTTCGTAGCCTGAGAAGATGATCATGAGTAGTAAAGACCCGATCAGGGTGATATCTATCAAGGCCAGAACACCAATAATGACTTCGCTTTCAGGGGTGGAGATAACGTGGGAGATCAAATGAACGAGTTCCTGGGAAAACTTAATAAAAAGCAGGACGATGCTGATGACCAGTCCAATGAAAAAAGGAGCCAGTAACCACCGGCTATTGAAAATGAATTTTTCTAAAAATTGTTCAGTTTTTTTGGACATTTGGGACATGATGTATTCCTAATTAAACAAGATGATGCTTGCTTGTAATTTCATGATTAAGAAAAAAAGGACCGGCGGTTGATTCCGCAAGTCCTTTAAATTAAGAAGTGCTTAAAGAAACCCTACTCATAAATTGAATAACATATTTTGGGACTAAGAAATTCCGGAAGCAGAATGCGAGTCGCCCTATGCGGAAGGAGTAGAGATCCGCGGACAACAAAACCAGAAGATATTGCACGAGGACAAAACGTGCACTCTCAGCGTAGGAGTGGGCCCAACAGGA
>ENA-OREN01004799-OREN01004799.1-marine-metagenome-genome-assembly--contig:-NODE-4799-length-11559-cov-7.314318_pt1 | contig 11559 bp, 10 predicted proteins | sample MGYA00248624_ERZ508555 | MGnify/ENA primary metagenome ERZ508555 (study PRJEB26222, sample SAMN06267773) | marine metagenome | isolation source: Saanich Inlet, British Columbia, Canada | place...
TCTATATTGCGGCCAAAAAGCAAAAAATCATAGTCTTTATTTATTGAAAAAGACAAGATTAAATCCTGCGCTATTTGACTGCTAGCTCCAAAGATTGCAACCTTCATGAGGCCCTCCTTGCAAACACTAATAACACGTATTCATGAAAAACCGACACAAAAAACAGACTCGGGAGACTTATGCTAAAGACATTAAAGCTACTTTCCATTCTAATAGCTTATTTATTGAGATAATCAACAACAGCCCTCATAAACTGACCATTATTATTATAATGAGGAGACGTAATAAAGTTATCATCAATTACCAGTGGAACCTTATGCTGATAGTCAGCGCCAGAATTAATCAAATCTGCTTCTATACTCCAAAAACCAGTCATTTTTCGACCCTTAGTAATCTTAGCGGAGATCATTATCCATGGACCATGGCAGATAGCAGCAACAAGCTTATTCTTTTCATCCATTTCTCTGACAAACTCTTGAACCTCTGGAAGAAGACGAACACGATCAGGAGCCTCAAAACCACCTGGAAGGATAACTGCATCATAGTCATCTGCATTTAGTTCAGGTGTTGTAATTGTCGCTCGCGCAGGAACCCCAAATTTACCAAATACATCGGCACCATCTTTCGTAGCAATATCCGTATGGTAATCTTCTTCCAATAATCGGTAATAAGGGTAAATTACTTCTTCATCTTGAAACCCAGAGGCTGTAATAATTACTGTTCTAATTGTCATTTTCTTTTCTCCTTTATTAATAATATTCAAACTGCAAACTTATCTATTACTTCTTGAGTCAACTCCACACCAAGACCTGGGAGGTCCAATGATGAAATCATGCCATTTTCAAACTTCATTGGCTCAACCAACAACTCATTAATAATCGCATTTTTAGACGTGTCAATTTCTAAGAGAAATGTATTTTTGGTAGATGCCATCACATGAATAGTTGATGCAAGCAAAACCCCTGATGAATAATTGTGAGGAGAGACGGGAATTCCATATGCATCAGCTAAAACACATACATTTCTGGTTTCCTGAATGCCGCCAACCCGCCCAATATCTGGCATGGCAATATCAATAGCATTTTCTTCAAATAAATCTTTAAAACCATGAATTTGGAAAACATTTTCTCCTGCAGCAATTGGAATCGATGACTTCTTTCGTAATTCTGCAAGTGCACCTACATGATTTGGGTTAAGCAGCTCCTCAATCCATTTCAAATCGTACTCTTCCCAACGCTTTATGGCTTCCTGAGCAGTAAGAAAATCATACCCACAGTTTAAATCTACAATTAAACCTATATCATCTCCCAAAGCATTACGAAGGGCTTGCACTCTTATTTCATCTTCTTTAGGGGAGCCATGACCAATATGAGCCTTGATTGTCTTAAATCCAAGTTCCACAATCCTCTCTGCATTTCTCGCCATATCATCAGGAGACTCTTCCCAGTATACATCACTTGCATATGCTTCAATCTTATCTTTAACTAAGCCGCCTAATAACGTAGAAACTGGAAGGTCTAATACCTTCCCTTTTATGTCCCAACAAGCCATCTCAATTGCGCTTGCAGCGCAAATGGCTGACCCTTGTCTTTCGAAATAAACTTGACTATCTATTAATTTATTTCGAAGGACTTCAGTATTCATCGGGTCCATCCCAATTGCCATATCTCCAAGTTGCCCCTCAATGAGTGCTTTTACCAAGTGGGCATTACCAACCCCTTCTCCCAGCCCAGTAACCCCCGCATCAGTTTCAACCAGTACCAACGTGTGATACCTGACAGAAAACCCTCCTCGTGAAATTTGCATTGATGAACTTAGTTCATTCCGAAGAAGAATAGCTTTAACTTTGGTAATTTTCATTTCATCATCTCTTTATTGTTATGATACAAGAAAGTCTCAAGTTCTGACAGATCTGTTATCCAGGGAACCTCTTTCTTATTCCAATCGATGGCACCAGAATTTCGACCAAGAAAGTCCATGCCATTTACCAGTGCCGCATCATAATCATTAATAGAATCTCCAATATAAAGGCATTCAGAAATATTCCAACCCTCCCTTTCTACTAACTGCTTTATATTCACTGCCTTCTCAACTGGCGACCCTAGAATGTCGCAAAAATGTTTCGAAATCTGCCTTTTTTTACAAATCTGCCGTAACTCTTCCTGATCTGAACCTGAAATAATTGAACATTTATAGATTTTAGAGTACTTCTCTAAAAAATCAACTGACCCTACAATTGACTCTGATTCTTCAACCTGTTTAGCAACAATATCAGAGTACCCTTTAGCCAGGCTCAAAACCTCTTTATCACTAATTGACTCTCCACGTATTTTTTCAAAAAATAGTCTAATTTTTTTGTATCGCGATTCCCCTCCATTTTCACGAGCATATTTCACTAGCTCTTCAACTTGATACTTTGGATAGTCTTTAAGTAATACCTCAAAGCCTGTGTATCGAATCTCATTAGAGTCCGCAAGAACACCATCGAAATCGAAAATAATAAAACGCCATTTTTTGTTCATTATACTAATAACCCCTTAAGCAGTGTTGATCTAGGAATAAACCATATTATATCAAATTTCATGCAGATCATCTTGGATCTGCAGCTGGGACTCCTCAGACAAGTACGGAAACATGCTATCAATACTGCTAGACATAATCTGGCCATCAGAATCTCTCTGACTCTGAACCCTTGGAATCATTAGTTGATCACTAGATATCATAATTTCACAGATGGCCGCCTCTTTGGACAAAAGCACCTCGTCCAGAACGCCTGCCTCTAACTCTTGTAAAGACTCTATTTGATAAGAAGCGATACCATAAGCTTTAGCTATATCTGCAAAACTTGGTGCACTCACCCCCGATGCAGGAGTAGATCCGAAATAACTCCCTTTAAACAAGTTTTTTTGCATAATTGATATTGCTAAGTAGCCATTACTGTTGAGGATAAATATCTTAAGTGGTATTTTATTATGCACTACCGATTGCAGCTCCTGAATATTCATTTGGAATCCGCCATCACCAGCAATACAAATTGTTCGATTAGATTTATCCGCATAATATGCGCCTATGGCGCCCGGCAACCCAAAGCCCATTGAACAGCAAGCGCTAGATGTCATTAGTCGGTTTGAGCCATTATTTTTCAACGATTGCATCGTACATGTGAAACTTGTACCCATGTCGGTTACAACAACATCTTTATTGGAAAGCCTCTTTGATAGTTGATCGATGAAATCATAAGAGTTAACCTTCCCATCAACTCGGTAATGGTCTTCGTTCAATATTGGAAACTTTTTTTTCCAAGTATTTAAAGTGTTTAACCATTTTCCACAATCAGCCCGCTCTGATTGAGATATGTAACTAATAAACTTAGGTATAAAGTTAGACAAGTCTCCTACCACTGGAAAATCGATGGAAAGCGAATTTTTCTCAATCTCATCTCGATCAATATCAATCATAATTTTCTTCGATTCAGCCGAGAAAAGTTCAGTTGCATAGCCAATATTTGGAATAGACATTCTACTTCCCAGAATAATGAGCAAGTCTGAATTTTGTATCGCTAGATTTGCAACTCGCTCTCCCAGGATTCCAAAATTACCAATATACAATTCATCTTCATAGTTGAAAAGGTCTGTCGCACTCCAAGTGCATACCACAGGTATATTCAACTTTCCTATTAAATCTTTAAATTGCTTTTCACAATCAGCCAAGTGAATTCCAGACCCTGCCACCACAAGTGGTCGTCTCGCACCCATTATCTCCTTTACAATTTCAGAAAATGGAAAATTACTTTGACTGGCTTTTAAAGAGCTGCTATACGCAGTCTGTGTCACCAAATTAAAGTCGCTTGACTCAGATTGTATATCCAAAGGAATATCAAGCCATACCGGCCCCATTCTCCCTGTTACTGCTTCTGTCCACGCTTTTATCACAACATCTTGTAACTGGTTAGCATCAGTAATTTGAACAGCATACTTTGTGACACTCTCCACAAGCTGAATTATATCGACTTCCTGCACCCCAAACTGACGTAGAGGCTTCCCTGACTTAGCAATAGTTTGCTTGCGAGGAGTCTGTCCTGAGATTACAATCATGGGGATTGAGTCTTGATATGCCCCCAAAACTCCAGTTATAGTATTACTGGACCCTGGGCCATTTGACACCAGCACAACTGCTGGTTTCTTTTTTATTCTCGCGTAAGCATCTGCAGCCATAGCACATGCCTGCTCATGATAACAATGAACACTCTCTATCCCCACCTTTTTAACTGCCTCCATTAAATATGCTGCAGGCCCCCCTGTCACACAGAAAACAGTTTCTACCCCAAAGTCTTTCAACTGTTGAAAAAGGTAATCGCTCATATTTACTTTCAAGACACATCCTCCAGACATATATAGTATAAGGTTGAACAATAATCGTATCCACCCAGTATTTAGATCGCACCAACAAACAAGGTAATCACAACATATAACCTTTTAGTTTCATAACTATTGGTCGCACTTCTGTAAGGCAGGCTCTTTGTGCTTACTATTCCACCGGTATGGTCAAGATCGTTGTATGCTCCTCAAGAAAATCCATTTCTCGCGCCACTTTCTTCACAATACCTACCCTACCGACATCTCCTGGCATGGTAGCAAGATGTTTTCTTCCATCTATATGCTTCCCTAATCCACCCCTTAGGAATACAATAATATCATTATCATTTTTCTTGTTCAATAACTCGATATCATTACTTCTTTCAACTGTCAACTTAGCGCCATTCACATTATACTCATGAAGCTCATTTAATTCAGGATCTTCAAGCCAAACACACTCATTGGTTTTTGTCATTTCATGATCTGAAGTCTCATATCCAGAATCAGCTCTACCATATTCATCTGATAAACGAACAAGGTCATTCTTGTCATTTGGCGTCTCTATTTCAAGCATAAAGATACCTCCATCAGATACAGCTTTTGTTGAATGAAAGAGCCCCCTTCTAATCATTTGTTTTTCCGAGGCGCAAATCAACTTTTTATCTGCAAGAAATGAAAGCTCCGCTTCACCTTTTAGCAATACCAATCCTGTTGTTTTTATGGGGTGACAGTGCATTGAGGTCTGCTGGCCATTTGCAATGTGTAACAGCCACATTGCAACCTGATCGTTTTCGTACATAAGGTACTCATAACCCCAAGGCTTATTCACGATTACTTGTCGGTGATTATAAACTTCTTTCATAATTAATCCTCAATGTTAACTTTAATCAAATATATTTAGCAACTGTGTCTACTTCTTCTAATCCACAAGCAGCCCTAAAAACCAATACCGAAAAACTCTTTAAACCTCTCAGCAATATAGTCCAGCTGTTCCTCTCCTAGCGCAGGAAAAATTCCTACCCATAAAGTCTTATTCATAGTGATATCAGTATTGGCTAAATCACCTACAATTCTATGCTCAATATCTTGAAAATAAGGTTGCTTGGTTAAGTTTCCTGCAAATAGTAATCGTGTACCAATCTTATGACTGTCTAAATATTGAGTGAATTCAACTCTATCAACACCCTCTTTTAAAGTAATAGGGAATCCAAACCATGAAGGCTCTGAATTTTTAGTGGCTTTTGGCAAGTCAATAAACTCAGTTAAGCCACCTAATTTGTTTTTAAGATAGGCAAAGTTTTCGTTGCGCTTTTTGATAAATTCTGGCAAACGCTCAAGTTGTGCCAATCCACAAGCAGCTTGCATATCACTAATCTTGAGATTGTAACCAAGGTGTGAATAAGTATATTTGTGATCGTACCCTTTTGGCAGGTTGCCTAATTGTTGTTCAAATCGTTTTTCACAGGTATTATCGCAGCCTGGATCGCAGTAACAATCTCTACCCCAATCTCTAAACGACTCAGCAATCGTTATCAATTCGGAACTATTGGTAAATACAGCACCACCTTCGCCCATAGTAATATGGTGTGCTGGATAAAAGCTACAAGTAGCAATATCGCCAAACGTGCCTACATGCTGTCCATTATATTCTGCACCTAGAGCATCACAACAATCTTCAACTAACCAAAGTTTGTATTTATCGCATAGTGCTTTTACTTTTTCTAAGTTGTATGGATTGCCCAAAGTGTGTGCCAGCATAATGGCTTTGGTTTTTGGTGTTATTGCTGCCTCAATTAGATCAGCATTTACATTATGTGTTTTTATGTCAATATCAACAAATACCGGAATGGCGCCAAACTGCACAATCGGATTGACTGTAGTAGGGAAACCAGCAGCAACTCCAATCACCTCATCGCCTTTTTTAATAGCCCTATCACCTAATTTTGGGGATGTTAGAGTGGCAAATGCGACTAGATTAGCAGATGAGCCTGAATTAACCGTAATTAAATGTTTGATGCCGATAAACTCAGATAATCCTTCTTCAAATTTACGATTAAAGCGTCCAGTAGTTAGCCATCCATCTAATGATGCTTCAACCATATATTGTAATTCAGTTACTCCTATTACTTTTCCTGATGGCGGCACAACACTTCTACCTGGTTTAAATGTCTTTTCTGTATATTTTAGATCTGCAAACTCTTGCACAAGCTCTGCAATTTCGGACCTTAATGTTTCAGAGGTTTTCACGGTTTATATCTCTCATGTATTCATTAATCTCAGCAAGACATACAATTTGCATATCTTCTTCATTTAACCAAGAACGTTGCCAACTAATTATTTTATCCAATGTATGCTCTAGTTTCCAAATTGGACTCCAGCCAAGTCTAGATTTAGCCTTTGAAATATCTAACTTCAAAAAACCTGCCTCATGAGGATTAGAATTCCGATCAAGCTTCCAATTGGAGTCAGGCCACTTGGAAATCATCTTATCCAAAATCCAGTCTACTGGCTTAATGTCTTTCTCATTTGGTCCGAAATTCCAACCTTCGGCATATCTATTTTGATCTTTATAAAGTTTTTCAGCTAAAATCAAATATCCTGACAATGGCTCTAGAACATGTTGCCATGGTCGTGTAGCTTTTGGGTTTCGTATTACGACATGCTCATTCTTCTCAAAAGACCTTAAAATATCTGGAATCAATCTATCACTCGCCCAGTCACCTCCACCAATTGCATTGCCCGCTCTTACTGAGGCAAGGCCTACGCCTTGATCTTGCAAAAAAGAACGTCTATAAGCTGAGGTGACTAGCTCTGCACAACCCTTGCTACTACTGTAAGGATCATAACCACCCATCGTGTCATCCTCTTTATAACTTTGAGATCTTCCATCATTTTCATAACATTTATCAGTTGTAATATTAACAATTGCCTTTAAATTAGAGCAGCTTCGTGCCACTTCTAATACTTTAGCAGTACCAATAACATTAACTTCATAAGTCTCGATTGGTGCATTATAAGAATACCTGACTAAAGGCTGTGCTGCCATGTGTATCAAAATATCGGGGTTAAATACCACCATACTATCGTGAAGAGCATTCTGATCTCTGATATCACCTATTTGTGAGTCAATTATTGAATCAATTTTTGCCTCATTAAACAACGAGGGTGTTGTTGGAGGATTAAGAGCATAGCCCTTCACCTCTGCACCAAGTGAGGACATCCATAAAGAAAGCCACCCCCCCTTAAAGCCAGTATGGCCTGTCAAGAAAACGCGCTTTCCTCGCCAAAAAACTTGATTAATCATACTTAACTACCAAACTCTCCATGGGGCCTTGTCTTCATCCCAAAGATTCTGTAGATATACTTTATCTCTCAAAGTATCCATGGGTTGCCAAAATCCATTATGTTTAAATGCAGACATCTCTCCTTGTTCTGCCAAAGCTTCCATAGGCTCTTGTTCCCATACTGAAGAATCATTCGCTATCAAATCTATTACCTTCGGTGAAAGAATAAAAAATCCACCATTAATCCTGGTCCCGTCACCTTTAGGTTTTTCCTTAAACGTTCGAACTTTGCCATTATTTAGATCTAGTGAGCCAAAACGGCCAGGAGGATAAACTGCTGTCAAAGTTGCAAGGGTTTTTTGTTGTTTATGATATTCAATTAAACTGCTAATATTTATATCGCTTAATCCGTCTCCATATGTAAGACAAAAAGCTTCCTCATTCTTTATATACTTCTCTATTTTCTTTATTCTGCCACCAGTCATAGTGCTTTCGCCTGTATCAACTAAAGTTACTGTCCATGGCTCAGAGCGTTTATGGTGTACTTTCATTTTATTGCTACTCATACAAAAAGTAACATCAGACATATGTAAGAAGTAATTAGAGAAGTACTCCTTTATTACATAACCTTTGTAACCACAACAAATAATAAAATCATTTATGCCATATGAAGAATAAATTTTCATAATGTGCCAAAGAATAGGCTTCCCCCCAATATTAACCATTGGTTTAGGGATATTATCAGTTTCTTCGCTAATGCGTGTACCTAACCCACCTGCTAAAATTACAGCTTTCATAAAAAACCTCTACTCTTACACTTATTTAACCAATAAATAAAATAATAAATATACAAACTATTTTTAATACTTACGGATACAAAATCAAAAAACGATTAATAATAACAGACATCAAAGAAACTTTGAGATAAATTATATACAATTATCAACATAAGCTAATGTATTAGTTCCTTCATGGCATTGAGCTCATCAACACCGTTTGGATTATTTTTACGCCATGTCTTTTTTTCTTGTCGGATTATCTCTAAATGGGAGTCAATATTATTTGATGTAATCTGCACTCCAAATTTATGATCGCCATCGCGACTGGTGTGGCGATATTCAAAAAGATCATCAAGCACCAAATCTCCTAACTCTTTCTTATAATGAGATGATTCCCAATACCATTGCATAATAGTCTCATGGTCACCAATGTCAGGAAGATTCTCCGTAGTATATTTATTGTACCCAGAAAAATCGAGCAACTTAAAAGAAGATTTTCCAGTATTGCTTGCCACTTTTTCATTAATACTAACTAGTTGTCGTTTCCATTTTTCAAAATCCGACCAAAGACCCATATTAGAAAAAATTTCTAACTGACGGGCATGTACAGGAGAAATAGCAATCTTTAAATCAATTTTATTTTTATGCGCCAATACGATAATTTTACGATAAATTGACCAATTATTACGATACACAGAACTAAAAGAAAAAGGTTGGTAGCTTGGCCCGCTAAAATAGCCTTTTTCATTAACCAAAAAGGATTCGTGATATCCATTAATATGGGCCGACCTAAAGGTAGACTCAATCATTCCATTGGTAAGATAAACTATATCTGAATAATCTTGATTAAATAATGTTTCAACACTAGAAACCATCGCATCAAATGACAATAAAGAAGTGGATAGATCGCTCCAAACACCTCCTTGCCTGTTACCTGTATAATCTGTCGCTAATCGTCGCTCTTCAAAGTCTTCTTTTTCTCTATTACCTATAGCGTTAAACATGACAAAATCTAACATTAATACCACTTCTTTTAATGGTTGAATCTCTTGAGCATGCTGTAGATATCGATATATTTCATAAACACTTGCATTGCCTAATCCCAAATTGTAGACTTTTTGATTGCCCCAAACAGGGTGCTTAGGGTCAATTCCATATTCGGCACGAGAATTACCCAATATAATAGAATCTGGTTTTTTACTTCTAATTGCCATAGATTTGGTCAGTCTAACATGGGTAGAAAGTACAGGCTTATTTGCATTAACACCAATAATCTTAGGTCCATTAAAAATAGCAAATGGGTCCATAAAAGCATTAAAGGTAGTTATTAGCAATAACATAAGAAAAATTAAAAAAAAAGTAAATTTAGTATATTGTTTAAAATTATACTTTTTAAGTGTCATGACAGCGCCTCAAGATGTTTTTAATCATGCTTAAATTTTCTGGACTCATTTTCTGCATTATCCATCAAATTACTATTTTTAAAATTGGAAATAAAGGAATTCACTAATTCTTACCAAAAATAGTATAGAGATAATAAAAATAGACACTGTAAATAGCATCCAAAATTTTGTAGGTCTCCACTCTATCCAGCTACGCTCAACAAAAAAAGAATTTTTTTTATCAAAATTAATAATATTATGATAGCGACCCATTAATTGCTGAGTATTGGGAAAAAACACGACAATTACAAACAAAAATATGATCCATGCAAGCCCTGTGACTTGATTAATTCCAGGAATTTCATTACTAAAAACTCCATTAAAAACGAGTCCATACTCTATCAGCCATTCTTCAGCAATACCAAATTTTCCAATTAAACTTTTTTGCAGAGAGATACCGTTCAGGCCGAACATACTTGATAACATATTTATTGCCCCTTCAATACTTTCAGATCGAAATGGAACCCATGCAATAACAACAACCAACATAGTAAGAGTCCAACTAAAAATTTTACCGGTTATTGAGTTATTTATCTGATAATGAATTACACTTCTCCATAGGTGATTAATGATTAAGAATAGTCCATGCAACCCGCCCCACAAAACGAAAGTCCACCCTGCACCATGCCAAAGACCGCCTAACAACATAGTAATCATCAAATTAAGCAATCGACGTGATTTACCTTTACGGTTACCTCCTAATGGAATATAAAGGTAGTCACGTAAAAAACGAGAAAGAGTAATATGCCATCTAGACCAGAAATCAATAATTGAAGTAGACTTATAAGGGGAATAGAAGTTCAAAGGCAAGAATATTCCAAACATTCGTGCAATTCCAATAGCCATATCTGAATACCCTGAAAAATCAAAATAGAGTTGCAAACTATAACTTAATGCCCCACTCCATGATTCAAAAAAAGTTAGAATTATTCCCGAATCTGAAGAATTAAATACTGGAGTTGAATAAATAGCGATGCCATCTGCCAATATTACTTTTTTAAAAAGCCCAATCACAAAAATTGTGAACCCAATAATCAAGTGCTTTGTACTTAACTTGTAGGTAGATTTTCGTAAAAATTGTGGCAACATTTCCTTATGGTGGACAATTGGGCCAGCAATTAACTGAGGAAAAAATAAAACAAAAAGACAATATTGAAGAAAGCTATATTCTCGTACTCCTTCTTTATACATATCAACTAAATAAGTGATTTGTTGAAAAGTAAAAAAAGAAATAGCTAAAGGAAGAATAATTGTTTGCAGTACAACCGAGTTTTCAGTAATAACATTAAAATTATCTATAAAAAAGTTTGCATATTTAAAGAATCCTAGCAGACCAAGATTTGCAATAATTCCAAAAATTAATATTAATTTTTTTTTATAATTTGCATGTGTTTTCCCTAAAAACACCCCAACTGCATAGTTAAAGAGTATAGATAGAAAAATTAGCTTAAGGTATGCAGGGTTCCACCAGCCATAAAAAAAAATAGATGCACCTACAAGCCAAGCAATAGCTGCACGGGCACTTCCTTGATTGCCAATCCAATAGAAAACTATTAATACAATTGGTAGGAATAAAAATAAAAATATGTAGGAGTTAAATAGCATTAGGTTATATTAAAATATGGGGCTGACACCTAATAACTCTCTTTAAGCAGACTTTTCAAGTCTACCAGTAGTTTGCTTGGCGCACCAATATTAA
>ENA-OREN01004803-OREN01004803.1-marine-metagenome-genome-assembly--contig:-NODE-4803-length-11552-cov-3.002440_pt1 | contig 11552 bp, 9 predicted proteins | sample MGYA00248624_ERZ508555 | MGnify/ENA primary metagenome ERZ508555 (study PRJEB26222, sample SAMN06267773) | marine metagenome | isolation source: Saanich Inlet, British Columbia, Canada | place...
TTAATTATTTAATTTTATCTACAAAATTTAGAGGTATAGGATTAACTCCTGGAGATCTTCTTACAGTGAGTATTTTTATTATAATTATAATATTGATTGATTTCTTTGAAACAAATAATAAATTGGCCAAAGCATTGGAAAGTTCGAGATTATTAAAATGGAGTTTTTATTATATTATACTTTTTTCAACGATAATTTGGGGTGTACAAAACTCTGCTGAAAATTTTATATATTTCCAATTTTAAACTTTGATAACCTACTATGCATAAATTTATAAAAAAATCAATAATCTTTTTTACGCCACTTGCTGTATGGGGGATAGTTATTCTTCTTATTGATCCTTTTAATTACTTTAATATATTTAATATAATACCAAAAAAATTAAAAATAGATAATGCGCGCTCAATTAATTTATTGCTTTATCAAAGCATAGAGTTTAATAACTCTCCCAATGAATACCTTATTATTGGAGACTCAAGAACCGATATCCTTCCAAGAGATAAAATTGAATTGATTTCAGGAAACTATTATGGTTCTCTTTGCAACAACGCGGCCAAATTAAATGAAATTATTGATTTGGTATATATGGCTAATGAGATTAATAAACTCAAACAAGTCGTTATAGGAATAAATTTTAACATGTTCAATGAATATGGGTATGCTGATAGAGTGAGCGATATAAAGAATATACTATCTAACCCATTAAAATACATTTATGGTAGAAATACTCTCCAAGCCTGTTATTATATCCTGAGATCAGCTTTCTTTGAACAGGATGTTATCTCTGATCCCCCCATGGCAAAGGAACAGTTTTGGAAATGGATTCTTGAGATAAAAGCAACCCATTGGTATGGAAGATATAAATTCCCAATTAAATTGCTTAAAGACCTAAAGGGTCTAGATACTTATTGCTTTGAAAATGATATAACATTAACCTTTGTGATAATGCCACATAATAGAGAGTTTCATGATCGTCTCGTTGAATTTGGACTTGAAGAAGATGAACAAAAATTCAAATCCTCAATGGGTAAATTAAAAGCCACAGTGGTTGACTATGATTATGACAATGATATTACTAGGTTTAAGAGAAATTTTGATGATCCAATCCATTATAATTCCGAAATAGCCAATCTAATCGTCAATGAGATATGGGGTAATAATTTAATTATTGGAAAAAAGCTATAGTATATTATGAATAGTTTGAATGATTATTTAATTGTTTTTGCTAAACAAAGTGATTGATTTAATGAAGATTATCCTTATTAAGGCAATCTTCATCTTCAAACTGCATATATTAAGGATTATTGCACAAAGAGGAAAAGTCTCTGTACTTTTTTCATGGGTTGTGTTTTATCCTTAACATATTTTTCAAAAAAAATCTCTCTCTAAAAAATAATGTGATTAATCAATGGATATATTAGTAACAGGTGGGGTAGGTTTTATTGGAAGTCATATAGTTAATTCGCTAGTTGAAAAAGGCGCACAAATTATTGTTTTAGATAATTTAAAAACAGGATTAATTAAAAATATAAATAATAAAGTCGATTTCATTGAGGGTGATATTCAAGATGAAAAGTTAGTTGATAAAATTCTTGATAATTGTGATACTATATATCATTTAGCTGCTTTTACTTCTGTACCAGAAAGCTTTACAAATAAAAAAGAATGTATATCAATTAATGAAATTGCATTTAAAAATATTCTTTCAGTTGCTGCAGTTAAAAATGTGAAGAAAATAATATTTAGTAGTTCATCCGCAGTATACCCAGATGATAGTTTAGGCCCATTTAATGAACAATCTAAAGTTGCGCCATCTAGTCCTTATGGCAAAAGTAAGCTATACGGTGAATCTTTACTCAAACAATGGTGTAAAGAGAATGGTGATAGAGTAGGAACGGCCCTACGTTATTTCAATGTTTATGGCCCTCGTCAAGAGGCTGACTCTGATTATGCGTCTGTAATTCCAAAGTTTATGAGTAGAATCAGGAATGATGAACCAATAGCTATTTATGGTGATGGGTCTCAAACAAGAGATTATATTTACGTCTCTGATATTGTTACTGCAAATTTAAAAGGGCTGGAATCTCTTGGTTTTAATAAATATGCAGTTGGAACAGGTGTTGAATATTCAGTGAATAAATTAGTTGATGAAATTTTAAAATTAACAAATAAAAAGGTAAAAATCTCAAGTAAACCTCTTCCTAAAGGAGATGCATTAAGAAGTTCTGCTGATTCATCAGTTCTGAAAGAAACAGGTTGGAATTCAGAGATTGGGATAAAAAAAGGATTGGCGTCCACGTGGAAATATTTTAATAATTGAAGCCTACAAAAAATATAATGAATAAAGAATATGAATGGGCTGTGATAGGAGGTGGGGTTGCTGGTATTGCCGTAAGTGAAATTTTATCTAGAGAAAATCATTCTGTTGTATTAATTGATAAAGATTCAAAACTTGCTTCGGTTACTACAAGAGAGTTTCATGAGTGGATACATACTGGTGCATTATATACTCTTATTCCAGATAAACTTAAAACATTAAAGTTTATTTTAGGTGCAATTGACGATTTAATTGAATATTACTCGGCATTCGATAGAATGAATTTAAAACCAACTAATCATGGTCTAAAAATTCAAAATAATAAAAAAGAACAATGGTTTAATTCTAATTATATTCATTTTAAATATCGGATAAGAAATAGAAAAATCACTTTTCCTTGGTTAATTGGTTTGTCTCGTTCATTAAGATTAATTGATAAGATTCATGAGCATGATTGGTTAAGACGAAGAGCCGGTGAATTAGAACCTTTTAAGAGAAATTATTTTAAAGAAATATTTTCAATATTGAAAGATGTAACATTATTTAATCAAAAATTTCTATTAAAAAAAACGCCTGATTTTACTACAAACTCTAGAGTTTTACTTAGAGATCTCGTTTCTACTAGCATACAAAATGGAATGAATGTTTCTTTAAACAATCCAATAAAAAATTATAAAAAAACTGAGAATGGTTATATAATTAATGGAGAAAAAGAGAGTTTTTTAGTTAATAAAATTGCTGTGTGTGCTGGAAAAGGTGTTGAAAGTTTCTCAGAAACCAAAGTTAAAACAAGTTATGCACCAATTGCAGTAGTTGAAGGATTGGATGAGAATGCTTTATCATTTGTTGAATTAGACTATTTTCCTAAAAAATGTATTAATATGTTAACGAAAGGAAATGGTATAGGTCTTGTGGGTGGAATTTCATTAAATAAAATTGAAGATTGTGAAAAGTACCTAGATTTCGTTATAGCTGAGCATAAAAAATATCAACCTAAAATAAAAGTTGTTGATCGTTATATTGGAGAAAAAAATGAAATAATTTTTAAAGGTGAGGATAGAAATTATTTATATCATATTCATAAAGATAAAAAGAATGATAATGTTTGGTCTATAATACCAGGTAAGTTTACCTTGGCATTTAGCCTAGCACCAGAGTTTTACAGAAGAGTTTATAATAAAAATCCAAGTAAGTCATACATTACAAATAAAGATATTGACCAAAATAAAAATTTAGTATCAAATACTTTTTGGGAAGATTCAATAAATAAAAATTAAAGGTAATAAGGATGAAAGTTGTCTCATATCCAGATGAATTAAGAAAAAATTTAATAAGTAAATTTAATGAAATGTTAAGAGATGGTTTTGTTGCTGAAGGTAAATATTATTCAGCTGAAAATGATTATATAAAAAATAAAAAATCAGTTCCTGTTGCTACCTGGGGTGCTGCATATATATCTTTGCTTGCGTATTATAAAAATGTTCATGGAAAGAAAAATGTAATTTTACAATCAAATACTATGAGAGGAGTATATACCTCATCGAGATTTATGAATATGAATGTATTTGTTTGTGATAGTAGTGCAGACCCAGGTTTTTTATCCATGGATTATAATTCTTTAAAAAAAATGTTTATAAAATTAGAACAAAACGAAGACTTGAGAAGCTTTGTATTAGTTTATTCTATAATTGGAGGATTTCTTTCAGAAGATTATTTTAAGATTGAAAAGCTTTGTAAAGATAAAAATGTTCCAATAATTGTCGACATGGCTCACGGTCATTATTTAGATGAATTAATAGAAAGTGAATACCCTGATTTAGCATTCTCTTTCTATGCTACAAAAATTTTACCTACAGGAGAAGGAGGCCTAATTGCTTTATCAGATAAGAAGAAATTTGAATGGATAAAAAAGTTTTTAATTTATGATAGATTTGATTATTCATTAGAGGTAGGTGTTAATCTTAGGACCAATGAACTTACATCATATTTTATTTATCATTTAATGAATGATTCTTCTTTGAAAAATTATTATAGAGATAAAAGGGTGTTGATTTCTAATAAATATCGGCAAGAGTGTGTGGATAAAGAAATCAAATTTTTAGATTATAAAGATGCCTCAGATTATAATGGTTATAAATTTGTTATTTTTGACTCTTTTGAAGAAGTGAGTAAAAAGAGTGACTTGCTAAGTAAAAATGGACAAACCTCTCCTGTCTTTAATTTTGATATAATAAATAAAAAACCGATATTGAATCACTGGTGTCCACCTACATATCCAAGTATTACAATATGAGATTATAAAATGAAGAAAGTATATATAGGAATGTCAGCTGATTTAATTCACAAGGGGCATCTAAATATAATCCATGAAGGATTGAAATTGGGTGAAGTAATTATTGGACTTTTGACTGATGAAGCCATTGCAAGCTATAAAAGATTACCACTGATTACTTTTAATGAACGCAAGCTGATTGTGGAAAATTTAAAAGGGGTAGCGAAAGTCATCCCGCAAAAAACACTGGATTATATTCCCAACTTAAAAGAACTAAAGCCGGATTTTGTTATACATGGTGATGATTGGAAAACAGGCGTTCAAAAAGAAGTGCGTCAACGGGTAATTGACACGTTGGTTGAATGGGGTGGTGAACTAGTAGAACCCAAATATACGAAGGGAATTTCATCCACAGATTTAATTAGCGCTGTGATGGCTCAGGGGATTACTCCCGGGAAACGAATGAAAACGCTTAGAAGATTAATTGGTTCAAAACCCATCGTAAAGATTTTGGAAGCACATAATGGTTTGACCGGTCTTATAGCAGAAAAAACACAAATTAAAAAAGAAGGAAGAACGCTTGAATTTGATGGAATTTGGGAAAGTAGCCTTACAGATTCAACCGCTAAAGGAAAGCCTGATACAGAACTCGTGGACTTCACATCTCGTTTTCAATCAATTGAAGAAATATTAGAGGTTACCACTAAGCCCATATTAGTAGATGGAGATACGGGTGGGAAGATTGAACATTTTAAATTTCGAGTAAAAACATTGGAAAGGCTTGGAGTTTCAGCTATCATTATTGAAGATAAAATTGGAGACAAGCGCAATTCACTTTTTGGAACGACGGTTCCTCAAGAGCAGGATTCTATTGACCATTTTTCACAAAAAATTAGTGAAGGTAAAAAATCTCAAGTCACTGAAGATTTTATGATCATTGCCAGAGTGGAAAGTTTAATTCTGCAAAAAGGTATGGATGATGCGCTCCTTAGATCTAAGGCATATATAAAAGCAGGCGCAGATGGAATAATGATTCACAGTAAAAATAAAGATGGAAAAGAAATTATTGAATTTTGTAATCATTTTAAAAAATTTGCAAAAAGAGTTCCTCTAATTGTAGTTCCGTCAACCTATGCACATATGACGGAAAATGAATTACAGGATTTAGGTGTTAATGTTGTGATTTATGCAAATCATTTACTACGCTCTGCCTACCCCGCAATGGTAAATACGGCAAAATCATTATTGGAAAATAATCGAGCTATGGAAGCTTCAAACGATTATTGCATGTCTATCAAAGAAATAATTACTCTTATTCCTTAGAATTATAATTGATGGCTATAAACCCGGAAAATTTTTACTATGAAATAGCTTCACATGGTATTGAGCTATTTACTGGGGTTCCCGATTCCTTGCTGAAAGAATTTTGTCTTTGTGTTGATGATAAAATGTCTAGGGAGCAGCATATTATCACTGCCAATGAAGGAAGTGCTATTGCCTTAGCTTGCGGCTATTATTTAGCAAAGAAGTCAATTCCGCTGGTATATATGCAAAATTCGGGTTTTGGAAATGCTGTTAACCCTCTGCTCTCACTATGTGACCCCGACGTGTACTCTATTCCATTGCTATTAATGATAGGTTGGCGAGGCGAGCCTGGAGTAAAAGATGAGCCTCAACATATAAAACAGGGAAAGATTCAAATTGAACTTATGGAGGCAATGGATATACCCTATGAAATAATTTCAAAGGATAGTCACGATTTTAAATCAAAAATATCTAATTGTATTGAAAGAACTAAAGATGAAAATCGACCTACTGCGTTGTTGATTAAAAAAGGGACATTTGGCAAATATAATAAGATGGTTTCATTGGATAAAAATCAACTAATGAAAAGGGAAGAAGCGTTAGAAATTATTTTAGGTAATCTTAGTGATGAAACAATTATCGTATCTACAACGGGAAAAACTTCCAGGGAAATATTTGAAATTCGAGAAAAAAATAATCAGTCTCATGAAAAAGATTTTCTTACAGTTGGTTCAATGGGTCATTGTTCTTCTATTGCACTTGGGATCGCTTTAGCAAAACCTAATCGGCAAGTGGTATGTATTGATGGTGACGGAGCTATGTTAATGCATTTGGGAAGTCTTACTTCCATCGCCGAGTTAAAACCGAAAAATTTTCGCCATATACTCATGAATAATGAAGTTCATGAATCGGTTGGAGGACAAGCAACAGCGGCAAAAGAAATAAATTTATCATCAGTTATTGAATCTTTTGGAGTCAGTAATATGTTTTTTGCAGAATCTCTTTCAGAGCTTAAGCATAAAGTTCCAGAGTTTTTATCAAGTTTAAGGACATCCTTTCTAGAAGTAAAAATATGTCCGGGATCGCGAGATGATCTGGGTAGACCAACTATAAACCCTGTTGAAAATAAAGTAAGCTTTATGAAATTTATTGAGGATTGATTTTCTCAGTTTTATATGGAATATTTTAATCCAGTAGAAATTATATATACTAACAGTTGGCTTAATGAATTAATAGTTAGTCAAAAGAACCTAGGTATTTTAAATCCCATACTTGTTACTTCTCCTGGTAATCGAAGGAGATTAAGACTTAATTCAGTATTTAATCCAGATTCAATTTTTAGTGATATAGGAGAAAATCCCAATTTTGATGATTGTGAAAATGTTTTAACATTTTGCAAACACAAAAATTATGATGGCGTTATTGCTTTGGGTGGTGGGTCTGTCATGGATTTGGCAAAAGTGGTTATGGCTTTTCTATCCACTGGAAAGACTAACATTGTTGATTTGCTTGAATTTAAAGGGGCTTACGAAAGGTCAATTCCATCTATATTTTTACCCACAACTCATGGCACTGGAAGTGAAGTTACCAAGTGGGGTACAGTTTGGAATATGAAACAGAAAAAGAAATATTCAATCTCTCACCTTGATCTTTACCCAAACATTGCCATTTTAGATGGAAATTTGACTTTATCCCTTCCAATGGCCATTTCAATTATAACTACTTTGGATGCATTGAGCCATAGTTTTGAATCCATTTGGAATAAGAATTCAAATAAAGAATCAACAAAGTATGCTATTGAAGCTATCACAAGTATTATGGAAAATGTAGATATTCTCAAACTAAACTCTTCTAACTTAAATGTGAGAAATAATTTAACTAAAGCATCCACTATAGCAGGCCTTGCATTTTCTAATACAACAACGGCTGCGGCGCACTCTATAAGCTATCCATTGACAATTCGGTTTGGTATTCCTCATGGTGTAGCATCATCCATTAGCCTGGTCCCATTATTAGAAATAAATGGAAAGCATATTAAAGAATCATTGGAGAAGATATGTCATAACCTAGAGTTGACTTATGATGAACTTATTAGAAAAATAAAAGCAATCCCTAAAGGAATTATTCCTTATACTCTTTCAGAATGGGGAGTAGCAAGATTAGATTTACCTCAATTGGTTGATGAGTCTTTCACTAAAGGTAGAATGGATAACAACTTAGTGGATTTGGAAGAATCAGATGTTTTAAATATTTTAAATTTTATTTATGAATAATTAGAATTAATATTAATTGTGGATTCAGAATAAAATAAAAAAAACGTTAAGTCAAAATATAATACAATGAATTTCATTAAAAATATATTTAGAGGTTCTACTGAAAAAAAATCATTAGGATATAAGTTTCGACAAAAAAGAATGGAATATTTTTGTAATTTATTACAAAATGTTAAAACTCCAATCAAGATATTAGATCTTGGCGGGACTGAGGATCTTTGGAGGCAGATTGGTTTTCATAATAATTCGAAATATGATATTACTCTTCTAAATCTTACTTATAATGAAGTCTCTTATAGTAATATTAAAAGCGTTGTAGGTGATGCTACTAATCTAAAACAATACCACGAGAATGAATTTGACTTAGTATTTTCAAATTCAGTAATTGAGCATTTATATACAAAAACCAATCAATTGAAAATGTCTTCTGAAATATTGAGAGTAGGCAAATACCATTATTGCCAAACTCCAAAAAAATATTTTTTGGTGGAGCCTCACTATATACTTCCTTTTATGCAGTTTCTCCCTAAAAAATTACAGTATAATATTTTAACAAAAACTAGATTAAGTAGATTAAAAAAGTGGGATAAAGAGTTTGCATTACAATACACTTCAGAGATAAGATTAATAACATATAATGAAATGCAGATTTTTTTCCCACATAGCACAATTTGGGAAGAAAAAATATTTATTTTTAGAAAGTCATTTGTTGCACATAATCTATAATATATTCAAAATATAATATAATATATACGAGTAAGTTTTGACTGAACAATATAAATATGGCGAAAAAAGCTTCCCGAATGGATATAATCCAATTGTAGTATTATTTTGCTATAGACCAATTGCTATTAAAATAGCATCATTGTTAAAAAATATTAATTTAATTACACCTAATAAAATTACAATATTAGGTTTGATAATATTTATGATTTCTACTTTACTAATTTCATATTCCATAGGAACATATAAAATTATTGGAATTGTACTTGGTCCAATTTGGATATTTATTGATTATTTAGATGGAAGTTTAGCTCGTTTAAGAGGAATTACTTCATCTTTAGGCAAAAAATTAGATGCATTACAAGACCATTTCGCTTTTTTCCTAATTCCAATAGGAATTTATATATCATTGGAAAATACAAATTCTATCAATATTTATTTTATAATTTTGACATTTATTTGCTTTAACCAATATTTATATGCCGTCGGTGTTAGAGAAATTTTTGATGATGGTCAATTACCATCATTAAATGGAACAGCACATGATAATATGAATTACATTCAAAGAACAATTTTACATAGAACAAAAATAAATATTGGTTTTCATACTTTTTTACAAGGAGATACACTTTTTTTTATTTATTGGATCACCTCTTTTTTTAATATTAGTCAAGTTTCATTATTGCATTTTTTATTGTGGTCTATTTTAAGAAATTTTATTCTTTTTAAAGAATATTGGTTAAAAATAAAAGATCAATAAAAAATGAAATTTAATCATAAAACAATCTGCTATGTTTCACATTATTTAATTGAACATGATGAATTATTTTTAAAATCTTTATGCGAAACCGGATATAAAACTCATTTAGTTGCTTTTACAGAAAAAGACCTACCTCAAAATATTTTATCAATTCCCAATTTAGAAATTCATTACAAAAAAATTCCAGATATATTTAATAGTAGGAAGTATTCGTATCCATTTCTTGTTTCTAAACTAAAAAAAATAATTAATAACATTAAGCCAGATATTTTGCATAGTGGTTGGACGCCTAAGGATGGTTTAATGGCAACTTTGTCTGGATTTCACCCTCATTTATCAATGCCTTGGGGTTCGGAAATAATGATTCATCCTTATGAAAATTATTTATACAAACTCATAAATAACTTTGTTTTTAATAAATGCGATCATATCACTTGTGATTCAGAGCATGTTAAAGGACTTATTCTTAAAGACTATAATATTAATAATGATAAAGTAACTGTTTTTCCTTGGGGAATTGATTTAAATATTTTTAAAAATAATTTTAATCAATCAAAAAGATCTGAATTTGGCTGGGAGGATAAAACAGTATTAATAATGACTAGAAAGTTTGAAAAATTTTATAGAATTGAGGATTTTATTGATATTTTCAATGATTGCTTAAAGATTAATAATAATTTGAGATTATTTTTATTAGGATCAGGTTCTCTTGAATCTAAAATTCTTTCTAAAATAAAAGATTACAATATCCACGAATATATACATACCCCTGGTTGGATTAATAGAAATGAAATGAATAATTATTTGAACTCAGCAGATATATATATCTCCAATAGTTATACAGATGGCTCGTCAGTATCATTGCTTGAAGCGATGGCTTGTGGATTAAGTCCTATAGTTACTAAAATTGAATCTATTGAAGAATGGGTCGATAATGATTCTAATGGTTATTTAATTGATATAGATAAACCAGAACTGATGAAAAAATATATTTTAGAATTAGCAAGTTCTCCTTTAAAGTTAGAAAGCTTTAAAAATGAGAATCTTACTATTGCTAAGAATAGACTTGATTGGAATAAAAACTTTGATATTCTTCAGTCAATTTATTTAAATATTTTAAATGAAAATGAATGGAAAATTTATCAAACAATACAAGCAGATAGAGAACTATCACCAATTGATAAATTATTGTTACAAAGTTATGTTTCTTTAGATGCAAGATTAATAAAACCTGAAAATTTTAGAAAAAGTTCAAGATTAAGGGAATTAGTTGAATCAACTTTTGAGGGAAAAGAAGATTTATTAGAAAATTTAGGTAATCCTTCAAGATATGAAGTTCTTGAAGATTTAATAATTGATATCCCAAATGGAGAGAAGTATATCATTTTTTCAAATTATACTAAAGGTGTTACTGGACCAGTTACAGAATTTTTAAGAGATATGGGTAGTAATGTTGTTGTTGTTGACCAAAGTGTTTCTTCTACAAATAAAAAAATTAGATTAAGAAAAAAAGAGATTAATAAATTAGAGAAAAATGGAGAATTTAGAGGACAAAAATATAGAATTGACTTAAGAAGATCACAAAAAGAATTATTAGATTTATTAGATAAACCTTCATTACATTATTCTGAAAGAGATAAAGTCATTTTAGAATTTCAAACGAACCCAGATATAGATGGAATTGTTACAACCTTTGGAACATTAAGAGAAGGAAGAGATTTGTATGCAGGGAACCATATTGTAATGTATGATTGGTGTTGGATTCCTGGAGTTTTAAAACAAGCTATTGCAAGAGCAGCAAGAAGTGGGCAGAAAAAAGAATGTTATGCAACTCAAATTAGAGCAACTGCAACTGTTGAAGATGGAAAAAAAGAACATGTACGTAGAAAAGAAGTAATTATT
>ENA-OREN01004804-OREN01004804.1-marine-metagenome-genome-assembly--contig:-NODE-4804-length-11551-cov-3.670560_pt1 | contig 11551 bp, 3 predicted proteins | sample MGYA00248624_ERZ508555 | MGnify/ENA primary metagenome ERZ508555 (study PRJEB26222, sample SAMN06267773) | marine metagenome | isolation source: Saanich Inlet, British Columbia, Canada | place...
GGAGTTCCCGGTCGAGCCGGACGAGGGGCTGCGCGACAACAACACGGCGGCGTTTCACATCGCCGTGCGCGTGGTCAAGCTGACCGTACTCGTTGTCGATTCGCAGCCGCGCTGGGAATATCGATATCTCCGAAACGCTCTCGCCCGCGACCCCGGCGTGGCCCTAAGCTGCATGTTATTTCACCCGAACATCGGCACCGGCGGCGGGCGCGACTACCTCTCCGCTTTCCCCGGTTCGCGCGAAATGCTGTCGCGTTATGACGTGATTTTTCTCGGAGACGTCGGCGTCGGCAAAGGACAGCTGAGCAAAAAAGACGCCGAACTGATCAAAGGCCTCGTCGAGCAGCAAGGCAGCGGGCTGGTCTTCATGCCAGGGCGGCGCGGCAACCATCTTTCGCTGATGGACAGCCCGCTCAAGGAGTTGATGCCGGTCGTGCTCGATGACGCCAAGCGCACCGGCGTCGGCCTGCAAAACGAGTCGGCACTCACACTCTCCAGCCGCGGGCGCGGCCATCTGCTCACGCGGTTCGACGCCGACGAAATGGTGAACGAACAGATATGGAAAATGCTCCCTGGATTTTACTGGTCCACCGGTGTGATCAAAAGCCGGCCCGGCAGCGAAGTGCTCGCCGTGCACTCGGAGTTGCGAAATCAATTTGGCCGCATCCCGCTGCTGGCTATTCGCAACGCCGGACGCGGCAAGGTGCTGTTCATGGGCACCGATAGTGCGTGGCGTTGGCGGCGCGGCGTCGAGGATAAGTTTCATTACCGCTTCTGGAGCCAGGTCGCCCGCTGGATGGCACACAAACGGCACCTCGCCGAGAAGGATGGCATCCGGCTGAGCTACACGCCCGAGACGCCCAAGGTCGGCGACCGTGTTTTCCTGCAGGCAACGGTGCTAGACGAGGCAGGTTTCCCGCTGGAGAACGGCGAAGTCAACGGCTCGATCGTCTCGCCCACCGGACGGGGCGAGCAGCTTGAACTGACAGAAGTCGAGGGCGGCTGGGGTGTTTACAGCGCGGAGTTTTCGCCGCAGGAAGGCGGGCCTTTCGAGATCGCGATCGACGCCCCCGAGCACGATCGCGAATTGGAAACCAAGCTGACCGTTTCGCTGCCCAAGCGCGAAAAACTGGGCCGCCCGGTAAACCGCCCGGTCCTCGCCGAGATCGCCTCAATCACCGGCGGCGAGAGCGCCGGCACCGATCAACTCGACCAGCTCATCAAAAAAATCTCCGTTCTCCCCGAGCCCAAACCAGCCGAGATTCGCACGCGCCTTTGGAGCAACCCATGGTGGGGCGGTGCCATCCTCCTGCTGCTCGTCGTCTACTGGACCGGCCGAAAACTCGCCGGCTTGGTTTAGGGGAACACACGCGGCTCGCCGAAATACGCCTTGGCGAGCCGCGTGCGCTCCCCATCGTCGATGCGCTTGGCCAAGCGAGCGTTTAACTCGTACTCATCCCTCCTCCCTCGTACTCGATTGGTTTCCCGATGACGAAGGGCGAGGGCGAAAACGGGCCGTTGAAATTCGCGGCACTCGGACGCTTAACTCTCGGTGTCTTCTGGGGCGGCGTCCTCGTCGCCTTCGTCTTCGCTGATGACGGGGGCGATGGCTTGGAGCTGGTCTTTACCGTGGAGATTGATGAGTTTGACACCCTGCGCGTTGCGGCCGGTCATCCGAATGTGCTCGACCCCGGTGCGGACCATCTGGCCACCGACGGTAATGAGCATGATCTCGTCGTTCGATTTCACGGCCAATGCGCCGCAGACCTCGCCGGTCTTGGCGGTGGTCTTCATGGTGATGATGCCTTTGCCGCCTCGTGTCTGCGTGCGGTACTCGTCGAACTGGGTTCGCTTACCGACGCCGTTCTCGCCGGCGACAAGCAGTGTGGCGTCCTTGGTCACGATGGCTGCGGCAACGAGGCGATCTTTTTTGCCCAAGCGAATGCCGCGCACGCCGGCGGCGGTGCGGCCCATCGATCGGACGTTTTCCTCGTTGAACCGAATGCTTTTGCCGTCGCTGGTGATCAGCACGACCTCGTCGTGGCCGGTGGTCAGCTTGACGGTGATGAGGCGGTCGCCCTCGTTGATGCCGATGGCATTGATGCCGGTGCGGCGAACGTTGGAGTAGGCGCCCAGCGCGGTCTTTTTCACCGTGCCGCTCTCGGTGGCGAAGAAGAGGAAGTTCTCCTGCTGCCACGTGAGGTTTTCCTTATCCGGTCCCAGGTGGGACTCTACACGGATGAGCGCGGCGATTTTCTCGCCGGACTGCAACTCGAGAAGGTTGGCGATGTTGCGCCCTTTGGCCGATCGGCCCATGTCGGGAATCTCGTGCACGCGCCGGACGTACACACGGCCAGTGGTGGTGAAAAACATGAGGTAGTCGTGCGTGCTGGCGGTGAAGAGGTGCTCAATGAAGTCTTCGGCCTCGCCCTGCACGACGGAGTCTTTGCGGGTGCCCATGCCGATGACGCCTTTGCCGCCCCGGCGCTGGGCGCGGTACGAGCTGACGTTGGTGCGCTTGACGAGGCCGTTGTGCGTGAGAGTGATGATGACGCCTTCGTTGGCGATGAGGTCCTCAATCGCCATGTCGCCCTCGTCGGGGACGATGTCGGTCCGGCGCGGCGTGGCGTACTTTTCTTTAATCTCTATGATGCCTTCTTTGATGATGGTCAGCACGCGATCTTCGCGGGCGATGATGTCCATCAAATCCTCGATCTTGATGAGTAATTCGTCGTACTCGCCCTTGATTTTGTCCTGCTCAAGACCCGTCAACTGGTACAAACGCAGGTCGAGAATGGAGTTCACCTGCACCTCGCTGAGCAGATAAAAACCGCCCTTAATGCGCTCTTCATTGCGGATTTTGATGCCCCATTTTTGGAGCACTTTTTCCGGGAACTCGAATGCCAACAGCTTGATCCGGGCTTCCTCGCGGTTGTTCGATTTGCGGATGATACGGATGAACTCGTCGAGGTTGGCTAGGGCGCAGAGGTAGCCCTCGAGCGTCTCGGCACGGGCCTCGGCCTTGGCCAAGTCGAAGCGCGTGCGGCGCAGGATGACTTCGCGGCGATGCTCAATGTAGGCATTGATCATCTCTTTGAGGTTCATCGTCTTAGGCCGACCGTGGTCGATCGCCAGCGAGTTGACGCTGAACGACGTGGCCAACTGCGTGAATTTGTACAGCTTGTTGATGACCACTTTCGGCACGGCGTCGCGCTTTAGCTCAACGACGACTCGCGTGTTTTCGTCCGACTCATCGCGCACGGCGGAGATGTCGGTGATCGTTTTTTCATTGGCCAACGACGCGATCTTTTGGACCAGCGTGGCGCGGTTGACCATGTACGGAATCTGCGTGATGACAATCTGCTCGCGGTTGCCTTTCATCTGCTCGACGCCGACGCGACCGCGCTGCTTGACGCTGCCCCGGCCAGTTTTGAAATAGTCGCGAATCGGGTCCAATCCAACGGCGAGACAGCCGGTCGGGAAGTCCGGCCCCTTGATGTATTCCATCAGCCCTTCGATGCTGATGTCAGGGTCGTCGATCTGCGCGCAGATGCCATCAACAATTTCGCCGAGATTGTGCGGTGCGATACTTGTCGCCATGCCAACGGCAATGCCAGTGCCGCCGTTGACGAGTAGATTCGGGAACGCCGCCGGGAACACTGTCGGCTCCTCGCGGGTCTCGTCGTAGTTGGGCGTCCAATCGACCGTGTCCTTGTCCATGTCGATCATCAGCGCGTGGCCAAGGTGCGTAAGGCGCGCCTCGGTGTAACGCATGGCGGCCGGCGGGTCGCCCTCGACGGAGCCGAAGTTCCCCTGCCCGTCCACGAGTGTGCCGCGCATCGACCACGGCTGCGCCATGTTGACCAGTGTCGGGTAAATCGTCGCCTCGCCGTGCGGGTGATAGTTGCCGCTCGTGTCGCCGCAGATCTTGGCGCACTTGCGGTAATGCCGACCGGGCGAGAGGTTCAGGTCGTGCATCGCTAGCAGGATGCGGCGCTGCGACGGCTTGAGCCCATCCCGCGCATCTGGGAGCGCGCGCGAAATAATCACCGACATCGAGTAGTCGAGAAACGAGTTTTTGATCTCGTCCGAGACGTTGATAGTCTTGATTTCTTCGCTGGCTGCGAACAGCGGCGTGTTGGTTGCCGGAAGTGAATCTTTGTCCTTGGAATCTGCCATGGGTCTCTAAAAAATTTCTGCGGGTTGCTTCGAAGTCAGACGTCGAGGTTGCGGACGTTGAGCGCGTTTTCCTGAATAAAATGCCGCCGAGGCTCGACCTCCTCGCCCATGAGCCGGGTGAACATCTCGTCCGCCTCGACGGCGTCCGTCTCCTCCACACGCAACAACTTGCGCGTCTCCGGCGACATAGTCGTCTCGAAAAGCTCCTTCGGGTTCATTTCGCCCAAGCCCTTAAAACGCTGAATCTGCAAGCCCTTCCGGCCGACGTCCACGACGGCATCGAGGATTTCCGCAATCGAAAACAACCGGCGCGCCGTGGCATTGTCGCCCTCGCCCTGGATGATCTCGAAAAGCGGCTCGTCCTGCGCCGAGTAATGATCGACGCTCAGGCCTTTGCGATTGAGCTTGGCCAAAATCTCCTCGATCGCCGTGTGCTCGTGCAACTCCACGTGGCGTGCGCGGCGATGCGGCCCTTCTTTTTTCTTCTCCTTGCGGTCGAGCTTGGCCAACTCGGCATCTTCCGCCGTGGCCTCTCCCTCCGCTTGGCCAAGCGACTCTTCCTCCTCATCCTCATCTTCGCCGAACAGGCCAAGGTCGGTGTTCGCTTGGCCGAACTTGGCCAAGGTGTCCTCGCTTTGAAAATAATGCACCGTCTCTTTGTTGCCTTCCCAAACGCGAACCAAGTGGCTTGGGAGCAATTTCTTTTTCGCGTCACGCTGCTCGAGGTATTCGGTGAAGTCGCCGCCGTGCCGCCGAATCGCCCGAGCAAACTTGTTGAGCGACTGCAACAACTCAAGAATCTCGCCGAGCTGTTTCTTCGCCACTTCTTTGCCGCTCTCGAGGCTGCGAAGCCGCACATCATCCGAGCCAAGGCCGAGTAGCATCTTCGTCATCTGCGCGTCGTCGTCGATGTACTCGACCCGCTTTTTGCGCGTCACTTTGTAGAGCGGCGGCTGAGCGATGTACACGAAACCTTGTTTAATCAGTTGCGGCATTTGCCGGTACAAAAACGTCAGCAGTAGTGTGCGAATGTGCGAGCCGTCCACGTCGGCATCCGTCATGATGATTATTTTGTGGTAGCGCAACTTCTCAATGTTGAACGCCCCCTCGCCCTCGCCGGTGCCGATGCCGGTGCCGACCGCCGTGATCATTGTGCGGATCTCAGTGTTTTGCAGCACCTTGTCAAGGCGCGCTTTTTCCACATTAATCAGCTTACCGCGAATTGGCAAAATCGCCTGAAACTTCCGGTCGCGCCCCTGCTTGGCCGAGCCACCGGCGGAGTCGCCCTCCACGATGTACAACTCGGTGTTGGCCGGATCGCGATCGGAGCAATCGGCCAATTTGCCCGGCAAACCGCCGCCGGTCATCGCCGTTTTGCGGACAGTGTCGCGGGCCTTGCGCGCCGCCTCACGGGCTCGGGCTGCGGTCAAACACTTGTCGACGATCTTTTTACCAAGCGACGGGTTGGTGTCGAAATAGCCCATCAAGCCTTCGTAAACAATTGACGACACGATGCCCTCTACCTCGCCGTTCACCAGCTTGACCTTGGTTTGCGACTCGAAGCGTGGATTCGGCAGCTTGACGCTCAGGATGCAGATCAACCCCTCGCGCACGTCGTCACCAGAGAAGCTCGGATCCTTCTCCTTCAGCAGCTTGTTCGCCTTCGCGTACTGGTTGATCGCGCGAGTCAGCGCCGTTCGGAAACCGGTCAAGTGCGTGCCGCCGTCCGAGTTGGCGATCGAGTTGGCGAAGCAGAGAATCTGGTCGTTGTAACTCGAGTTGTACTGCATCACACAGTCCACGATGACTTCGTCCTTGGTCGAGTGGAACGAGATCGGCTTGGCGTGGATGACCTGCTTGTTCTCGCCGATCTGCTTGACGAACTGCACGATGCCCTCCTTGTAAAAGAACGTCTCCGTTTTGCCTTCCTCACGCTCGTCCGCCAACACAATCGTGACTCCTGGATTCAGGAACGCCAACTCGCGGAGCCGATGGTGCAGAATCTCCGCCTTGTACTCGGTCGTGATTGTGAAAATTTCCGGGTCCGGCAGGAATGTGATCTTCGTGCCGGTCTTCTTCGCCTTGCCGATAACATGGAGTTTCTTGATGGTCTTGCCCTGAGCAAACTCGATGTAGTGCACCTCGCCGTCGCGATAGATCTCCGCCTTGAACCAGATCGAGAGCGCGTTCACGCACTTGGCGCCAACCCCATGCAACCCGCCGGAGTACTTGTACGCCCCCTGGCCAAACTTGCCGCCGGCGTGCAGATTAGTGAGCACCAGCTCGACCGCCGGCATATTGAACTTCTTGTGCGTGTCCACCGGGATGCCACGGCCGTCGTCCTCCACCGACACAGAGCCATCCACGTGAATCGCGACCTTTATCTTGTTACAATAGCCGGCCAGATGCTCATCGATCGAGTTGTCGAGCACCTCGTAAACACAGTGATGAAGTCCGTTTTCGTCGGGGTCGCCGATGTACATCCCCGGCCGCTTCCGCACGGCCTCAAGACCCTCGAGTTTATCAATTTTGGATGCGTCGTACCGGTCGGTACTAGCTGTTGTTTTAGGCACTTTTTTCTATGTAACAGGATTCAAAACAGGGCCGGTGGGTTGCCGAGATTATGCTTAATAACGGCCCTCCCCGTAAACGAGAATTTATACCAAAAAAACCCCTCACATTACAACCCCTAAATCCATTATTATCCAACAATTAAAATGCAATATATTGTGGTTACATCCATTCATACAACACTAGATATTGTGTTTCCTCCGGTTTACCGCTCAAGCCCCGCCCAGCGCTTGGCTAAACAACGAAAAAAAGCCCGTATTCTGTGACTTTTCCACCAAACAGGAAGCTAAAAAATCGCCTCTTGGCCAAGGCGGCTTTATTCGCAGATTTCGCAGATCAAAAATCGCCAATTCATCTGCGTCATCTGCGGATTCCATCCGCATGGCCAAGAGGTTGTGGACAAGTTATTTTTCAATTGTCAAAATATCCCCAAGGCGGCATTGATGGTTCGCTGAAAACCAACACGACCGATGAACGATTCCAAATACCCCAAATCGCTTTCCATCCTGCTCGCGCTGAACCTCTGCGCCCTGCTGACGATGCTGCTCCTTTCCATGGACGAGATCGGGGACGGGACTCGTTTCGTGTCGGGGATGACGGGGATGCAGTCGATCGTGATGGCTCTTGGCCTCGGGCTGATGGCCCTGCCCAAGGCCAAGGGCAAACGGCTCGGAATGCTCGGCATCCTAGGCATGGCAATCGCCGCCCCGGTGATCATTCTCTATTGCGGCCATCTTCTTGCGGAGTCCGGGGGCATGGATAGGACAGAGCAGCGGGTGTTCACCCTGCTCTGCTTTTACGCCGCCGCCATTCCGCTGCTGATTCTAGGCGTGGTCGTCGTGCATGAGGGCTGGGACTCGAATCCGAATTCCGTCCGAAGGCAATGTTTTCTGTATCTCTGTTTCCTGCTGGGAGTGGCGGGGGTGGTCGTGAACGATACAGACGTGGGGCTCCCTGCCTTGTTTGCAATCGTTTTTGCCATGATTGCGCAGTCGCTCCTTCTCCTTTGCCTCCCGATCATGAAGGGATGTCGGCTGCGACTGATCGGAATGGGCATCGTGACACTCATCGGCCCAATCCCATTGACGGCAGCCATCGGCTCTATAGCAAAAGACCAATTGAATATTAGGAGCAGAGACGCCGCTGGTGAGTTGTCGATAATTGTTATTTTTACGACGGCGATTGTGCTGAGCCTCCTCGCACTATTCCGGCTGCGGCACGGATGGATCGCGGAGGAGGCCAAGCGCAAGGTTGGCTGGTTAGGCAACGTGCTTCTGGTGCTGAACCTTTTTGCGCCGATTGGGCTCTATGTTCTGGCGATGGGCCTCACGGACGGGGGGCTCCGTGATGAGGAATGGCTACTGCTCGTTCCCGGCTGGTTGTTCGCAGCCGGCATCGCCCTAATGGCCCTCGGGCGCGCCGTGGGCAATCTGCAGCCGATCAAGCCGCTGCTCGGCACCGGTGAAATGTCATTTCTCGTAGGTGCTGGAATGCTATCGATGGTTTCCCTCATCCAAGAAAACCCTGACAATAAAGGAATTTTTTACAATGCTGTCGAGTTTGGGCTCATCTTTCTTGCGTTTCACCACGTGACTCGCGGGTTCGTCTCGCGCTGGGTTCGCGATTCCGTTCAGCGATTCCTGTTCAAGTGGACGGTGCGCGGCGTGCCGGCTCTCATCGTGCTGGCCATCGTCGGGGTGTCCGCCTACTACGCACTCGGCAAAACCATGGCGAATAGCGCCTTGGCCAAGTACAAGGCCGCCAGCGAGGCGGAGGGGTGGCACTACGACTTCAAGGATTACGTGGGTGAGGCACCAGCCGATGAAGAAAACTTTTTCATGGCCAAGCCGTTCAGCGGTTCCCTATACACCCAGAATGTCGGCGAGAAGGCGGTCTACCTCAACCCTTCCATCAAGACAAACGTTGAAGCCGTTCTGGATTTGAGGGTTTTTCCAAGAGATAGGATACGAAAAAGGACGAGTCCGCATTTGGGGGATTTTGCCAACCAACTTCGGACGGGCGGAAGTGGAAGCTTTTTGAGCGCACCCATTCCCTCCATGGAGGGTACCGACCAGGAGGTCATCGATCAATACTTCGCCCTGTTCGATGAACTATTGCGAGACCTGCGCAAGGCGGCCAAACGACCGAAACATCAATTCCCTTACCCTTACGAGAACGGGCCTAATATTGAAACGGACCACTTGTCCAAGCTTAAAGGTATAACACAACTGCTGAACAACTTCGTCAGGGTCAAACTGACCCGCGGCGAAGCCGCCGGGGCGATGGAGCATGCTCGGCTTCAGTTTCGGTTGTTCGAAGCCTCGGGAAGTGACCCGTATTTAATCGGCCAACTGGTACACATCGCCAACGGTTACATCAACGTACATGGGCTCAATGTTGGATTGCATTTGAACCAATGGAGTGACGAACATTTGGCAGAATGGGACACATTCCTCACTCTGGACCGGGACTACTTAAAGCAATGGGAACGCTGCATACAGGGCGAACGGTTGAGTATTGTTCATCTAATCGAGGAAATCATCAACGGTGAGGAACAGACTGCCGCAGACGAGTTTAAAGATATTCGTCTGATCCCCAAACAATGGCTAGTGAAGGATTTGATTCATTACGATACCACCATGAAACAGTTTATCGAGTTGATCCGGAAGGCCGGAGAAACCGGTCGGATAAACCAGAGAAACATCAGCGAGCTTTTCATGGATGCACAGGCGAGTGGCGGTCTAAATACAATTCCATTCAGCGATATGTTGCTCTCTGCCAATAAGATCGTCCTGTCCAAGGCAGGACGAATGATGAACCTCTTTTCCGCCGCACGGCTGGGTATTGCCATCGAACGGTATCGTCGAACCAAGGATGCCCTACCCGGCAATCTTAGCGAGTTGGTGCCGGACTACATCGCCGCTCTGCCGAACGACATTTTTACCGGCAAGCCGTTGGAGTGGGAACACAACGACAGTCCGCGATACAAAATCGTCACAGAAGAACTTGATTCGTCATCATGGACTTACGACGCCGTCCTCGCAGCGATCCAAGCGGGAGATCTGGATCAACTCAAGGCTTACACCGAAGGCGGCTGGTCGGTCACCAAACCCGGGAAGGAAGAGTCACCAGACGAGGATCCCGGCATGGCTGGGTTGATGCCGGGTATGGGCATTTTTGGCGGGCCGAGAAAGATCGACTTCAACGCATCCGAAACTGAAATACTCACACAACAAAACGCGCTGCACCACGCCGTCCATAGTGAAAACACGGAACTAGTGCGATGGCTTATCGAGGAGGGCCTTGACCCGGACACCAGCGCCAACGTTTGGATCCCTAAAACGGTGGAAGAATTAGATGCGGCGGACGTCGACATGATGATGGGTATGGGCGGAAACGATGATAGTCAACGAACCGTGCTGGAGTTTGCCGTCAGCGAACAGGACGCCGAAATGGTCACTGCGCTGCTTGACGCCGGGGTGCTCCCCATCGAGGCCGACAAGGAGCCGGAAAGCCCCGACACCCCAGCCACCCCGCTCGGCATGGGCCTGCCCGGGATGATGGGCGGCATGCCGGGCATGATGCCAGGCATGATGAATCCATACGGGATGATGGGCATGGGCATGCCGGGGATGGGGATGCCATTCCCAGAGTCGCCGACGGTATTCGAACTGGCCAACGCGGAAATCCTGCCGCTGCTCCTGGCCAAGGTGCCGGAAGCGTTGCTGCCCAAGGCTCTCGAGGAGGACGGTGAAGTCTCGCTCCTCCGCAAGACCCTGGCCAAGCGCGACCTCGCCAAGGCCCGCCTGTTGATCGAGCGCGGTGCCAACGTCAACCACCCGATCCCCGGCACGGAACCGGCCAAGCCCGAGCTTGGCAGCTTGGACGACCCGGGATCGCCGCTTGGCCAAGGCATGATGCCAGGTATGATGCCTTACGGCATGGGCATGCCGCCGGGAGGTGGCACAGGGGAGCCCGGGAATCCTGCGGGGGGAATGAACCCCTACGGCATGGGTGGCATGGGAATGATGGAAGACACCAACAAGGTGGACTTGGCGGCCTTGTCCGTCTTCTCGCAGGCGGCCCGGGTCGGGGAATGGGATTTATTCAAGCTGGTGATGGATCGGGGCGGCGATCCGAAACGGAGCGAGTCGGACGGGAGCACCCCGCTGCACCACGGCGCCGCCAACTCGGACGGCGCCATCCTCAAGCATCTGTTGACATTACAACCCGACATCAAGGTCCGGGACGATGCCGACCGGACCGCGGCCGCGCACGCCGCCCAAGCCGGCCTGCTCGAAAACCTCCGGCAACTGGAACAGGCCGGCACCGACCTGAATGACAACATCATCGTCAACGCCGCGATCCGCAAACTGGACAAGGAGTTCATCGCCCACCTTATTGACAGCGCGAAAAAGCCATTGGACGAAAACTGGAGCCAAGCCATGCCCGAACTGGAGAAAATCGTCTGGCCCGGGAATCCCGGCCGAGGAATGATGGGCATGGGTGGCATGGGGATGCCGGGTATGGGGATGATGACGGATCGATCCCCGTCCAAGTCATTCTCTGAAGAAGAGCTGGCGAACATTCGGGCCATCGCAACGCTGCTGCTCGAGAACGACCTCACGTCAACCAAACTCAAAACCACCGACGACATTGCCAATCTCACCAAGGAAAAACTGGAACATTAACGGGAGGAGGCCGACGAGTTCAGCACCGCGGAGGACAGTGACGGTGATGGGTTTTATGATTATGAAGAAGAGCTGACCGGCCACGACCCGAACGATCCCGACAGCAAGCC
>ENA-OREN01004815-OREN01004815.1-marine-metagenome-genome-assembly--contig:-NODE-4815-length-11534-cov-24.199441_pt1 | contig 11534 bp, 13 predicted proteins | sample MGYA00248624_ERZ508555 | MGnify/ENA primary metagenome ERZ508555 (study PRJEB26222, sample SAMN06267773) | marine metagenome | isolation source: Saanich Inlet, British Columbia, Canada | place...
ATGATGAATTGGGAATTGACTTACTTGGCAAGTAAATTACAATTAATTTCAAATGTGTTAACAACAAAAAGATATGCCGCCATTGCAATAATTAGCGGTACAGGATTAGGAATAATTTATTACTTTTTGACAATGTCAATGCTACCATCTCACTTGAGCACTACAATGGAAATAATGCCGTACTACATTTTGGCATCAGTTGGATTAACAATAGGAATTTCAGCACTAGCTGGAATTAATTTTGCAATGATGGCATTTAAGATAAAGAGAATGAAGATGATGAATTCTGTAAAATCAAATTCTTCAGCAGTTCTAGGAGGAGCATTTGCAGCATTCACTCCAGGATGTCCAGCATGCACAGCGCCTTTAGCAGTAATTTTGGGTGCAGTTGGAGGATTATCATTATTCCCAATGCAGGGCTTAGAATTAAAATTCATTTCAGTAGGAGTTTTAATTTTTTCAATTTGGTGGATTGCAAGAGGGCTACAAAGTAAAAGCTGCTGTAAAATAGGATAAAAATAGGCTACGGGGATTCACTTACCATTTTGGGGATGAAAATGGACGCAGTTAAGTATGAAAATGCTTATCTGAATTGAATTCATGAAATTCTGTAATGGGTTTGTTGGATAGATTTAGTCGTACGTTTGACAAGCATGGATATGACCTAGACGGGTATGATGAAAATGGATACGACAAAAAAGGATATGATAAGGATGGATATAACAAAAAAGGATATGATAAGGATGGATATAACAAAAAAGGATATGACAAAAACGGGTTTAACAAAAATGGGTATGATTTAGACGGGTATGACCTAGACGGGTATAATAAAAAAGGATATGACAAAGACGGGTATGATGAAAATGGGTATGGTAGTAACGGGTATGATGTACTAGGATATGATCACCTAGGTTACGACAAAGAAGGATACAACCAAGAAGGATACAACAAATTCAATAAAAAGAAAAACGAAGTACACAATGATTAAAACAAATTATTGTCTAAATACATTCAACAAAAATGTGCATCCTCACTGCTAGTCTATTTGCTGAACCTGTTTTGGGGATTAATTCAAATTATTTGTAAATGAAGTGCAGATTGTTCAAATCCCAAATGCTTGTAAAATTGATGAGATTCTTTTCTTTGATTACTAGATTCTAGCCTAATTCTATGACATTTGTTCTTTTTTGCAAAAGCAATACAAGAATTGACTAGTTTTTTACCAATTCCATGATTTTGATATTTTTCAAGAACAACTAATTCTGGAATATACATCTCCAAAGTATCACGATTAAGTCTTGGTAAAATATCATGCTTACCATACCAACAATTTTCATATCATCAAGTTCTGCAACAAGAATTCGTTTATCAGAATCTGAAACATATTTTGTTACTGATTTTCTAAATGTATCAACATCAGAATCTTTTTGAGGTTTTGGACGTCCTAGATCATATAACAATCCAAGAATAATGGGAACATCTTTGTTAGAAGCTTCTCTAACTGTTTCATTATCCATGATTAGATTAGCCTATCATGTCTTAAGAATTGAATCTATAGAGGCTTGAACCATTTATGGAGTTTGAAATGGATACAGATAGATGTGAAACCTAATTTCAATAATGAGATTCAAGTCTAGGTTTAACTAGAGACATTTCACATCAAAAAATAGTTGTCATTTTTTAAAACTATAGAAAAAAGACGTTCAATTAGATCATATTCTAATAAAAAAATAGAAAAATCAAAGATTCAGAAAATTTTGAAGGCATCTTGGATGAGTCCATCAGCTATGGGAATGCAAAATTTCAAAATCTTTGTTGTGGAAGATCAAAGGAAAAAAGAAAAATTAGTTAAAGCAACACATGATCAAGAATATGTCAATTCCAGTCTTGTTCTTATATTTTGTACAGACCCCAAAAGAATAAAGTTCATTGGAAATCGTGGCAAACAACTACTTTCAGTGCAGGATGCAACAATTGCAGCATCTTATTCTCAATTAGCAGCAACTGCATTAGGACTATCAAGTGTATGGGTTGGACATTTTAAAGAAAAGGCAGTTGCAGAAATCATTAAAACAAAACTTAGACCAGTAGTGGTTTTACCCATAGGGTATGCAAATGAAAAACCAAAACCGAAGAAAAATCAGAAAATGAAAGATTTGATTAAAAAAATCTAAGAAATTAGATACAGATTCAAACCATTTGAGACTCAAATCTTGATTAGAAAAAGTTATCTTACTACGCACAAAATCTAGAAAATTTTGTACCTAAAATGGTAAATGGGCCCACGGGGATTCAGCCACCAAATTGGGGATGGAAATGGACGCAGATAGGTAAGTAATTTGAAATATCAGTAAGAAAATCATAATGTTCTTGACATTTCTTAACTATTTTCCATCAAAATACACTCCCAGAGACATGCAAGTGAAAATAATTAATGAAATAGAAACAGCTATCAAAGAAAAAAAATTTAAAAAAATTTTAATTTGTGCCCCAACTGGGAGTGGAAAGAGTCACATTACAGCAACAATTGCAAAAGCATTCGAATCGTCAATTACAATAACAGCACAAAAGATCTTACAAGATCAATATACCGAAGATTTTCCATGGATTCATCCAATGAAAGGTAAAGGGAATTTTCCTTGTTTATCATTATATGATTCTCAAAAAATTTCATATGATGAAGCATTGAAAGATAAATCATTGACATGTAATAACGGAAATTGTTCATGGATAATCAAAAAAAATGGAAAAAATAGAATTGAATTTTGTGAATATCATTCAGACATAACACAATTTGAAGTAAAAGATCAGGGTACCGAGAACGAAAAAGTAAACAGTCCTAAAGACAAGTGTTATTATTATAATCAGAAATTTAGTGCATTATTTTCATCACATTCAATTTTTAATTTTTATTCATTTTTCCAAACAAAATTATTTAATTCTGGATATGAGAATTTATTAGAAAAATCATGTCTAATAGTAGATGAAGCACATGAGATTGAAGACCAAATAATTAATTTTTTAGAAATTAAAATAACTAAATATTATTTAGATGAAGTTAATTTTAAATTTTCAGATTATGATTTAAAGGGAAATGAAGAAATCATTGATTTTTTAGAGCAATTAGGTTCAGCATATCAGAAAAAAATATCAGAAATGGGGGATTCAAATCAAGAGGATTCACGTATATCATCATTAAAAAATAAATTACAAAAAATTGATTCGATTGCTATTCAGATTAAAGAGGATTCTGAGAATTTTGTAGTAGACATAATGAAAAATATCAAAACTAATGAAATTGATGGTATATCTATTACTCCTCTACAAATATCTAATTATGTAGAATCATTTTTTGATTATCCAATCCAAATTTTTCTTAGTGCAACAATGAATAAAGAAATGTTTTGTCAAACAATGGGATTTTTAGAAGAGGATTGTTATTTTATAGAGATTGAAAAATCGCCATTTCCACTTGCAAATCGAAGAGTTGAATTTTTAGATATAACATCATTATCAAATAAGCCACCAAAATCAGAATGGCTAAAAATTTATCAAAAAATTCATGAAATTATGAGTCAGTTTCATGATAAAAGAGGATTAATTCTAACTTCGTCGAAAATTCAATGTAAAGAAATTTTTACTAATATGCCTGAAGATGCATCATTACGATTATCAATATTACATAGTAGTATAGAAGACAAAAAAGAAGAAGTGTTAAGGGAACATGAAGAGATGGATACTGATGTATTGTTATCACCATCATTATGGTATGGAGTTGATCTAAAAGATGAATTATCAAGATTTCAAATAATTGTTAAAACACCATTTCCTTTTTTAGGGGATAGACGAACTAAGATTAAAAAAATGAAAAATCCACTATGGTATAATTATAAAACATTAGTAAAATTACTACAAGGATTTGGAAGAAGTACTAGAAATAAAAATGATTTTGCGGTAACTTATGTTTTAGATAGTGATGCAAAAAAATTACTTAACAGTATGAAAAAATATGTTCCATCTTCATACTATGACATTTTAGATTGGGAATAGTCATCCTCTAACTCTTACTCTTGGTTGAATTTCTTCTGCAACTCTTTCAGTTATTTCAGTAACATTTCTGGTACGAATTTCAGTATACAAATTATTATAATTTTGATGTTTTATTGTGACTACTACTGCAAATGGTTGAGTAAAACTTTCATCTTTTATCCATCTATCTTTACAGACAATAGCTAAAACTAAAGGATCTTTTAAATTAATTTTTGTTTTTCCAGTAAAACTAGTGTGTCCTTTTAGATGAACGCCTTTTGCACGTAATCGAGTTCCAGGTTTTAATTCTATTTCATAGTTAGATAATTCCTCAGGAACAGGAACTTGATCGTTGTTATCTTCAGGAATACTGTATGTATTTGCAATATAATCTGCAGTTTTATTTTTAAATAAATGAAAATCTACAAAATTTCCAGTATAACTAGTGTGATTTCTATTTACAGGAGGATCATAAACTAATGTAACTTCAATTTCTTTTTTTCCTTTGATCGTAAAGAAATTTTTGGGTAAGTTTATTGGAAAATATCTTACTTGATCTAATCCAATTTCACCATCATGTTTTAACACAACACGATGTTCGCTAGAAAATAATGCATTTTCTAAATTAGGTTTTCCATATCCATAGATATTGAGAATTGTTTTCCAATCATTTTGTTTACTACTTTTTTTGATATTAGGTAATGGAGATGGTTTTTCTATTGGAACTTGAGAGGATGAAAGTAACAAAGCTTTTATCAAATTTCTTGAAGAATTAGGGAATCTATTGTATAATAATGCAAGATAGTGTGAAATTTTTGGAGCACTTACACTTGTACCATAATCAATTGTGAAATATCTAGCATTTGGAATCCATTGAAAATCTGCACCGTAAATGTCATGTTTGTCATCACCACCAAAATCTACTAGTTCAGGTTTTATCATGTCTTTAAAACCAGGACCAATTCGAGTATATTGTGCAGGATATTCTTTTCCATAATTCAATTCATTATCATTATCATAATTTCGTAATGCACCTACTGTTAATGCATGTGCAGCGGTTCCAGGATCTATGACTCTAACAGATTTGTTATTTTCTAATAGATGTTCAGGGTATTGTGAAGGAAGTATTGGTTGATAATTATTTCCTGCAGAAATTACAAAAATAAGATCTTTGTATTTATTTGAAAGAATATCAATCTCTGTTGCTAAAAGAAATTGATTTTTTGCATCATAGATAGATTTTTCAGGATTTCCAATAGAACAATTAATTATCTTACATTTTGGACTAGTAGAAATTATTCGTTCAATTGAACGTTTTAGTTGATTTTCTAAAAGTTCATTCTCATCAAAGGTGGGCCAACCATCTTTATCTTTGTACAAAATTTTTGAAGAAGAAATTTTTACTTGAGGTTGAAAAGAGGATTCATTTTTACACTTTTCTATATCTCCAAAGAGAGCAACACTTGAAACAAATGTTCCATGTCCATCATCATCATAAGGATTGGTATTTTTTATATGTCTACTATGTTCACTGCTAATTGCAAAAATATCATCTATTGCGGGTTCTAAGACAGGATGTTTTACTATTCCTGAATCTAAAATTAAAATTCCATGTGCATCTTTAGGAGGTTCTAAAACTTTAGGAAGTTCTTTGGTTTCATCAATTTTACGTTTTTTAAATTCAATGATAGGAGCTCTGTTAATAGAAACTATACGATCAATTGAAAGGATTTTTTCAAATAAATTATTGTCTGCTTTTATTCTAAGAATACAAAAATTATCATTAATAGCTTCATCTGTAACATTTCCTTTTTCTTCAACAATAAAACTACGAAATCCATGTAAAAATTTGGTAAATTCTTCTTTGTTTTCATTTTCGATTTGTTGAATTTCAACATCTAAATTTGCTATTTCGTTATCTTGAAAGGGTCTATTGAGTAAAGATGAGCCAATTTTTTCTTTTTTTGGGATTTTTGATATATCTTCAAATGCATCTACAAAAGTAGATCTTTCATTAACTACACGATCTTTTAAATTTGATTTTAATTTAGTAAAACTAGGATCTTTTACATACCCTAACCATTCACCATTTCTGCTTGATGATGATGAAACGATCTCAATTCCAGATTCTTTTAGATCTTCTCTAAATTTTTCTTCAATAATGGGTTTTGTTGGATCTGTTTTTATTTGAAAAATTAATTTTGGTTCAAAATATTTAGAATATTTCTTAGTATCTTCACCAAAAGAAGATTCTATTTTGTTTAGTTTTGTTACTTGCTTTCGATAAAATTTTGTGTGATCTCGATCAGAAGAGAAATAACCCAATCGACGTTTTGAAGTTTGTTTTTTATAATTTTTAGAAACTTTGTTAAGATTAAGGTGCGGTAGGCTCGGAATTTCTTGGTGTTCTTTCTTTTGAGAGCCAGATTTATCTTCAGACATGTGTACTAAATCACATGTTTTAGATTATAAGTTTGATCTATAGTATTACTTTCATAAAAATTATGAATTTATTCTAGTTTTTAATAATTTGTTTTCGACGTTTTTGTTCAGATAAAGCCCATTTAAGATCATTGAGATTTATTTCGTTTCTATCAGATACGATCGCTTTCCTAATTGAATCTGCACAGATCTGTGAAATTTCTGCACCTGAATAATCTTTAGTTCTTCTTGCAAGTGAAGAAAAATTAATTTCTTCAGATTTTTTTAATATACTCAAATATTTTTTGAAAAGCTGTTTTCTTTGTTTAGTATCAGGTAAATCAAAAAATAAAATTTCATCAAATCTTCTCCAAATTGCAGTATCTAACATTTGTTGATGGTTTGTGGCAAAAATTAAAATGCTGTCTCCATCATAGGAATCAAGCATTTGCATAAAGTTGTTTACAACTCTTTTAATTTCACCATGCTCATTTGGGTCATCTCGTTTTTTTCCAACAATATCAAATTCGTCAAAAAGTACAACATATCGTCCATTTTCAATAAAATTAAAAATTTTTCTTAGATTTGTTGCAGTTTCTCCGAGAAATGATGAAACAATAGAGTCAAACATTACATAAACAAATGGAAATCCAGTAACACTACTTACAACTTTAGAAGCTAATGTTTTACCAGTTCCAGGAGGACCACAAAAAAGAATTTTTTGTTTTGGTTTTAGTCCCAATTCATAAAATCTACTTGTAATTTTATTTTCTGTAATAACATATTCTAACTGTTCCTTTAATTCCTTCGTTAAAATTAAATCTGAAAATGAAAAATACTCTCTACTTAAACGAAGTAAAGGAAATCCTTTTTCTGCATCTACAGGGATTTCTGGTCGATATTCAGGATTATTACTATATTCTCGAAGAGTTTTTTTCATTTTTGGACTTTCAAAATTAATATTTTTTTCCATTTTTCTAATTGATGACATCCTGTTATTGTATTTAATAAAAGATTAGTTAAGTCCAAGAAGTGGTTTTGGTTAACAGAATACTCAGCATCTTCAAAATTTCAAATTCTTTATTAGTTATCGACTCCTACAATTCCTATGGCACAACGATGTAAGGGCATATGTAATAGAAAAGAATACTTTCCACACAGTATTAGAGGTAATCAAGCTTTCTGAACTAGTAAATACAAAAAATGTCGTTTATGTGAAATATCTATGATATGAACCAAATGGAGATGTCCTTGTTGTGGAACATCATTATCTACTAGAGCAAATGCACGTATAAAGAAAAACATCAAGAGGTATTAGAAAAATAAGTTTAACACTAATTCATTTTTTATCTTTTAAAAATACAACATAAAAAAGATGAATCGATATCAAGTATTCATGGCAAAATAACTTCTTATTTAACTTGAATATAGTAAGTGAATGAAATATTTTGGATATGGTTCAAATTTAAATCTGAATGATTTAAAAAAATGGTGTGAGAGAAATAATGAAAGGATTCCAAAAATGGAAAATCCAAACATGGTGAAATTAGAAAATTATGTTATAGGATTTACACGGAAATCTATTACAAGAGGAGGAGGAGTTGCAGATATTATTAGAAGCAAAAGTGAACATTGTTTTGGAGTTGTTTTTGACGTATCTGAAGATGATTTCAAGATTCTCGATAAGAAAGAAGGAGTAAAAATTGTGGGTGGAGCATATCAGAGAATATCGTTACCCAATGACATGATTTCTTATGAAGTAGTCAATAAAGAATCTGATTTTGTTGCACCTACAAATGAGTATTTGAATGCAATAATTGATGGTGCTAAAAATTTTGGACTTCCACAAGAATGGATTGGAAAATTGGAATCATTCAGAAAAAAATCAGAAAGTTAGAGATCTAGATTACAATTCATACAATACCATTGTCCATCAGAAGTTTTATCCCTCATTTTCTTTGGATGTTTGCAGTTTGGAATTAGTTCTTTTTTGATATTATCCAAAATATGCACACTATCTCCATGAGAATCTGAAAGTGTCTTTGCCAAATCCTTAATGTTAGGAGTTCCAATATTCCAAGACTTCGTAGGATCAGCCATAGCATCCTGCATTTTTTTCTCATATACCATTAGAAAATCAATCATTTCAAGTGCTCTTTTGACTGTCATCATGACTGACATTATACACTATTAAAAAAAAGATGTCTAAGGTTCAAGTCTAGCTGGACTTGCACGGATTATGGGCATAGTTAGGATCCTTTTTAGAGTACCAGAAAAATAGTCTATAGATTTGACCAATGTGAATCCAGAAACAAAACATCACGAAGAAGAGATTGAAAAATTTCTAACAAAACTAGGATTTACACAAATAATGTCTAATGAAATAATTCTAGATAAAGAGATGCAGATAGGAGAGATTGATTCTCTTTTTGAGTACAAAGATTACCTATTCATAATTGAAGTAAGTACAAAGAAAAAGCTAGATAACCAGAAAAAGAATTTCTTTTTTTCTAAATGGTCAGATGGTTACAACCTTAGAAAACTCAGAAAGCAGTGTAATCTCAAGGTAAAGAAAACCTTCAGAGTTTATTTTGACAGAGTTACAAATACACCTGAAAATCATGCAGGATTAGATCATATTACATTAAGACGAAAAGGAAACAAGGTTATCTATGCTGAAAAGTATGAAGAATTTAAGAAAGACTTGAAGAAAAGTGCACCATTAGCACGAAGGCATTTTCTAAAGTGGATAGAAACATCTTAAACAAAATACTTGCGAGCCAAATTGGCTCGAGTAATTTAGGTACAAATCGCCCTAGATAATGCCTTCATTTCTGGTATGAAAAATTGCAGAAGAAGTTAAATCGTTATGAACTAAAATCATGTAGATTTGGCAAAGAATATCTCATCTGAACTCATTTCATGCTACTCTGAAATTCTTACATTATTCAATACAACTCAAGTTGCATCAACAGATGGAATAGAGGTATTCGTTATTGTAAAGAAAGCTGGAGAAAGTGATTCCGTTTTCCCTAGTCTAAAAAGAATAAAAAAATCAATTGATATTTTGAATAAACATTCCGAATTAAAACTAGATTCGATATCAGAAAAGATTGAAGACTGGATAGAATATCTAGATGAGCATTATTCATCAAAATCAAGATGGCTTAAGGAACCAGAAACGCTTCGAGAAAATGATCTTAAAAGATTAACAAAAGATCTTGGAAAATTTGAAGAAAAGATTTATCAGATTATTGAAGATTCCAGTATTTCATTTCCTACAAGTAAAAAACAACAGATTGCTTCAAATCAAACAAAAACACTTGACAAATCAAGTAAGGAAGATCTCAAAGAAGGAATCAAGGCCATGGATTTAGGGCTAACAACTGCTGCATACATGTTATTTTTCAGAGTTGCTGAAAGTCAGGTAAAATCATACTATACAAAAATCACAGGAACAAAACCTGTTGGAGAAAAATCAAATTGGGGAAATATGTTACATGTTTTGCTAGTAGAACATCGTTCCAAAGTTAACAAAAATCTGACAAATTTACTATACTATCTAAAAGACAAAAGAAATGAGGCACAACATCCAGGAAAGAGATTCAAACAAAACGACTGTGAGAAAATATTACACTATCTATCTGATTTACTAAAAGAGATTTCAAAATAATCAAGAATCAGAGTCATTAACTTTTTTCTTGAGGATAAGCAATTTTGTAATGTCTAATCTTTTTCTTTTCAAGAATTCTCACTCTCTTTAGGCTCATTTTCACTGTCATTACATACTGCAGAGGATTCTGATTCTTTAATTTCTTGTAATGTTTTCTTTATGTTTGAAAACATATTTCCAGATTTTCTGTTACTTCCTGCCCTCATTTCAGATAACATACTTTCAAAAAATTCCACCTGTGAACATGGTTTCCAATAATCCATTCCAGATTTGGTAATCTTTGTTTCACATTTCATACAATAGTATTTCTTTCCAGTATTGACACGTGCAAGGAATCTCTTATGTTCGCCACACATACAACAGACTTTTTCTTCTGAATTATCCAGTTTGTTCCACCTCATATCCACAATCTTCACACTCTTTGAATGGAATTAATTCCTGAGAGTCAGACTTTAGAAAAGAACTAGTCTTTGAACTGCCACATTTTGGACAGTTCATTATTTCCCTCCCGTATCAGGTGCAAGTTCTACCATACTATCCAAAGTGATACTCTCAATTCCACTTGAGAGTTCATTGTATGCTTTGAGTAAGTCTTCCTGCAAACTCTTTCTATTCTTCCACAATGTCTGATGGTCTCGCTCTTCTTTTGATTGAAGATGGAATAGTTTTTCATTGAGGTCTGACAATGATTTCAAAACCAATGAAAACTCTTGACTCATAATGTAAGAGTAGAGTTTGTCTTGTTTTTCTTGTCTGTCTTCTTTTCCCAGTGAGAGTTTTGATATCTCTATCATTCCATCACGGATTCTTTTTGTTACCTCAACTACAATGCTTGGATGAACTAGAATGATTCCATCTTTTTCACCTAGCAATCCATTTGGAACACTAATCTTTGGAAGATTGTTTCCTACAATCAAGACATATGTTGTTCCATGCATCTTTTGGTATTTTTTGGCTTTTGTAACATCTGCTTTGGTTACGGTGTTTGCATTTTTGTTGTCATAGACAATTGGTGTATCTAACACTGAAGAACCTATACGGATTCTTTGTATCAAATCACCACTTGATATTCCCCTTTTCTGACGTCTAAAGTTGTCTTGAGGAAATGCATCAGTTAATGTTACAAAGAGATCCAACTCTCCTGCTTCACCTTTGAGTTCTGCCTGACTCTGAGTTAGTTGTTTTTTCAAACCATCAACTTCATCTTTGAATCGAGAAATCTGTATCTCACGTTCTCTGAGTTCTTCGTTGAGTTGGCCTGATTTCAAATCAAACTCTGCCTTTGTTGCATTGACTATGGATTTCTTAAAGGAGTCTTGTTCCTTTTTGATCAATTTGATTTGCTTTTCTTTCTCAATCAAGTCTTTTTTGTGACCAGATTCAAGTTGTTTTTGCAAGTCTACAAACTGTT
>ENA-OREN01004817-OREN01004817.1-marine-metagenome-genome-assembly--contig:-NODE-4817-length-11533-cov-91.810667_pt1 | contig 11533 bp, 20 predicted proteins | sample MGYA00248624_ERZ508555 | MGnify/ENA primary metagenome ERZ508555 (study PRJEB26222, sample SAMN06267773) | marine metagenome | isolation source: Saanich Inlet, British Columbia, Canada | place...
TGAATGCAGCCAGTAAGAGAAGAATTTGATTATCTGTATTAACAAATGCTATGATGAACGGTATTGAAATGATTGAAGATATTATTGATACTGGCCTGGCCCATCTTTTGCCTTTAGCCACACATATCCCTACTACGAAAATTAGTAACCCTAAAATTATTTCAATGGCTGCGATGATTGCGGCCCCTTCTAATATTTCCATTAATACATCTACATTTAATGTACCTGATGAATTCATTCTCACCTCTATTTCATTTGCACTTAGTGATCCTACAATTCTATTTACATCAACTATGCTGTTGAGTGATGATTTTGTTGATGCGTCAATACCGCCCATCCCTGGTAACATTGGCATGTTTCCCATACCTCCTCCAATTCCTCCTAACTCGCCCATTGCATCAGACATTATCAAAAACATAACTGCTGAAACAAAATTATTCCAAATAACATTAAACAAATTCCAAATACCATGTAAGATATACTGATGAATTTCACTCCTGTTGGTCGAAATATTTTATTTTTAATTATGGCGGGTTCTTGTATGGGTGAATCCCTTTCAATGTCTTTTTTATCATTTACTTTAGTTGTATCTGGTTCGATAGGTTTGTTTTTCTCCCAGCCACATTGTGGACAAATATGGCTAGCTTTGATGAGCCCTGCTCCACAATTGACACATTCATCCAGATTCGCGTTACTCAATAGATTATTTCCAAATATTTCTTACTAGAGTATCTGTATGTAATATTGAACAATTACCATTTTTTGTGCCTAAAAATGATCAAAAAATTAGCATATTTTATCCTAAACCTGAAAAGCAGAAAAGAACTCTTTTGCACCTTTTTTGGATAATTCTTTGTTTTTTGTTTGACAATAATTGGTAGTGAATGTACATTTTGGACATCCTCCCCAATTCTCTTCTTCTTTCTGATTCTTGTCCTTTGGACAATCACAATCATCTATTAACGAATTACCTGTGTTGAGTACTTTTTCAAATTCATCATAGATAATTTTACTGCATCCATTAAACCCGTCTGAAGAATTATCATAGATGTAGATTACTCCCTTTTCATAATATACGTCAATATCACTTGATTCAGCTTTTGTCAGGATTTTACTTGCGTTCACTAGAACATGGGATATTGTGTGAACTCTAGAGTCATTAACTATTGGACTTTTTGAATCTGAAATATGTTTTGAGATAAATCCTGTGGGAAGTGCTATGCTGACTGCTGAATGTTTTGATTTCCAATGAAAGTTTTTCCAAGATGACGTGTTACTATGATTATGCATTTCATATTGGTCTGTTGTTTCATTATAGTTTCCTTTCATGTATCCTGTAATTGTTCTATCTAGTGAAATTATTCCATAACGTAGAGATAATTTTTTGTCATTAGAAATAATTTCTCTGTGAATTGCTTTACCTTCAGATGTCTGAATGATTGAAGTTTTAACTATTGGAATTGTTCTTTTTTGTTTTTCATATGATTTTACAAGATATGCCCTTGCCCCGTTTTGAGATTTTATGAGGGAATTTACTTCATAGTTTTGTTTATTGAAATGATAAATTGCCTTTTGATGTAGTTGATAATATCCTACAGGAACCCCACGTGTTCCTATTTTTCTTGAATTATAATATATGGCAATTTCTCCAGATGCACCTCTCAAGTTTACACTATTTGCAAAATCAAAGAACTGGGATTTGTCTGACTCATCCATAGCTTGGTCTTCAATCTCTACTGATTCCTCATGTTTTTCAGAAATTATTGGGTTTTTCTTGTTAATCGGAATGATGTGATCTTGTGAGAGATATTCATCAATATGACGTGCAAAATAGTGACATGCTGCATCATCAGGATCAAATACACAGATAGCATAAGATTTCTGACCTTTTCTTCCTGCTCTACCTATTCTTTGAATAAAAGAATCAAACTCATTTTTGAATGCAGAAATAACTACATCCACATGTCCGATATCAATTCCCAATTCCAAAGTTGGTGTACATGATAGTACGTCTAGTTCGCCTGCCTTCATTTGAGATTCGTATAGTTTCCTATCTTTTTGATCGAGACCTCCTCTATGAATTTGAATCCTAATTCCGGTGTTTGCCTCTTCAACATTTGATCCCAAAAATTCTGCATCGTTGTGAGAGTTGCTAAAGACTAGTTGTGTTGTATTATTCTTGTAGCAAATTGATGAGAGCATCTCCATTGTTGTTCTCTGTTTAAATTTTCTCGGCATTACAAAAAACATGTGCATGTTTTGTTTTCGTCTAAATTTACTTTTGATGTAAGTGAATGAATCTTCTGGCAAATCAAACATGTTTGAGAAAAATTCTTTTGAATTATCCAGTGTAGCTGACGAGCCCACAAATTGTACTTTGCCCATGAATCTTTTCATTCTTTTTAACACATGATACACGTTGGAACCATGAAAACTAGTGTAGGAATGCGCCTCATCCATTACTATAATTTTTGCATTCTTGAATAATTCATTCCATTTTTTATCTTGTAAAATTAAATGGTAATTGATAAAATCAAAATTTGTTGCAATGATTAGAGATTTTTGACTTGCATCTGAAATTATCATATCTTTGTAATCCGTACTTTGTCCACCATGAATTGAATAGATTCCAATTTTATCTGATAGCTTACATTTTTGAATTAAATCTGAAATCTTTGATACTTGATCATCAATTAGTGCATTAAGTGGATACACGAGTAGCGTAAAAACCCCTGGAGTTGGATTCTCTGAAATTTTTTGTATTACTGGAATTGCAAATGCCTCCGTTTTCCCAGAGCCTGTTGGCGCTGAAATAATTGAATTTTCACCCTTTAGGATTGCTCTTACTGACTCTTCTTGGAACGGTAGCAATCCTGTAAATCCGTATTTTATCAATCCCTTGACGATGTTCTCTGATAATACATCACTTAGTGTTTCAATTGGAATCTTTTCAGCTTCTGGTGCGATTAATCTTTCATAATGAATTAATGCAAGGGATTCTTCCTTGTGACCTTGAATTATTTCTCTCATTATTGGATCATTATCAATTAATGATTTTGGAATTTTAGAAATATCATACATGATGCTTTCTGGTAATGGAATTTTGTTTTCAGGTTCCTTTGGTTTTGGTTTTGCATATTTTTTTATTTCATCTGGATAGTATGACATTCCTGATTCAGTTGGACCGTCACATCTGTGGGGTTCATCTGTCCTTGAATCAATTGGAATAAATTTTCCACTATCTGATTTGAATACCTCATCCCAGTAAATTTCTGCACCGCAACCTTTTGAGCACTGTTTAGTTTTTCCTGAATAATTAACTCCATAGGTTGGTGTTTTGACCAGAATTTTTTCAGGGTTACATTTTGGACACACCCATGGGCCTCCAACATCTTCATAGCTTTGAACAAGCCTAGAATCACAGTTGGAACAAAATTTCATGAATGAATTATTGGACTGATTCACCATTAATGAACCGATGAGATCAAATAACTTGTCATTATTTTTTCATTTGTAACTCCAAAATTGACATAATTTAAAAAAATTGAAATTAATCTATTCTCTCAGATTTAAAATTCTCACATCAGGCCATTATCAAACGATATAGTATGATTACTACGATATGCTTAAAAGATAAAAATCGAAGTCTTTAGAATGGGTAAAATTGGAATAAACTCTGGATTATTATTTTTCAGCATTGCAATGCTAAGTGCAGTCATAATTGTTCCTAGTTTTGATAGCGTTTATGCCCAACCTTTGCAAGAAGTTAATGCAGATGTGCTTGAATTTGATGGAACCTTTGCCACTGTAGAGATTTCTTGGAATGATAATGGCGCATCATATTATGAATCTGGATGTGTAAGCTGTATGCCCAACTTGTCTGATACTACAACTGAGAATTCACTGATTTTAAACAATGTGACTTCTTTAGCAAGTGGCAATACACTGTTGTATGTAATTGCATATGATGAGGCTGATGAAATAATTTCAGCCAAGCAGATAATGATACAACTACCATAATATACGGTAGTCGATGCATTATGATATGGTCAAAGTAATAATCAATGCAAAAGAAAATGGTCCATTAATTGTAGAAACTGATGGAAAGAGATTATGTGCATTATGTAGATGTGGTGCATCAGAAAAAACACCAAACTGTGATGGTTCACATGCAAAATCTGGTTTCAAAGCAGATGCGTCTGAAATCAAAGTCTGCGATTAGTTTTACATTTTTTATTTTCCCCTTATCTTTGTCTATTTGATACACAATTTTGTATGAATCTCTGAGGAGTTGAATTCAAGAATAGAATGTTTTATCAACATCAATTACTAATTTAGAATTATGAAGCGTTCTACTGTGTTGGTTGGAATTGGAATAATTATTTTAGGAATTAGTATACTTGGTGGATTATCTTTAATGGATTCTGAGTCAATTGAAAAAACAAAAGAATCGCTACCAATAGAGCCCGAGTTACAGCAACAAGAAAAAGTTGTATCTAGTAATGTAAACTGCTCCCCAACTGCGTTTGGCGGTGTAAGATGTTTACCGTAATTTAAAAATCTAATTACTGTCTTCTTTATGTCTAAAATTGTAATGACATCTCTTGTTACAAAACCAATCTAGTCCTCCTAGATATTCAACACGATCTGACTTGCCGCAAAATGTACATTTTATGAAATGTTTCATGGTTTTTTCTTTGTTCATAATGGTATCATTTTCCTTGATTTATCGTACAATACATCGTTTATAGTATAGATGAGGTATAATAACACAGAATGACTTTTTGCTATTTTGTTCGATATGGAGTGTTTGAAAAATAAAATGATCCGTTTTGATAATGTGAATGAAAAGGATTATGTAAAAATCAAAAGAGGATTGAAAAAATCATTCAAAACTATTCCTTGTTTGAGTGATAATAGATCTGTAATTGAAACTTTTGATATCCTTTCAACAAAATCTAAACTCTCAATCACATATTTTAAATCAAAAAAACTGGAAATTCCATCTGACTCCTCTAATGTTTCAAAACAAGTTATTGAACTGGTGCAAAATGTTCTGAACCGTGCTTAGAAGATAATATTCCAGTTTATTGTCCAGTAAATCTATGAAAACCTAAACCTATAAGACCAAGTTTTGTGTGCAATAATTATGGGATGGAAAAAGACCTTGAGCAAATTTTGCATCATGAAGAAGGTTAGAGACAAGGCAAATGATTCTGAGGAAAAATAATTTTAAAAATTATTAATTAATTTACAGCAATTCTGATTATGCCCTTAGATAAGATGCCAGAACCTGATGAATTTGTTCTAACACACAGTTCTAAGGTATTGCACACAGATGGAAATCCTGTTGCATGTATAATTGACAATCAAAATAATTCTGGATATGCCTCACTACCTAACGATCCTTCATTGAAAGCAAGCTTGATTGGATTTTTGAATAAACATGATGATTTGGGATTGCTTATGGGATTCCAGTTAAAAATACAAACTGATATTGAATCTTTTGAGTATACTGTGTATCCTGACGAAAAATTCATTGACACGGTGATTTTTGATGAAACAATTCACATCATCAATGATTTAATGGAAAATCTTCTTTCACTGAGAAAAATTAACACGGATCAATTTGTAAAAACAAGATCTGAATTTGAAAAATTTAAAAAAATGATCTAACATCAAATGATTCAATAACTACTAGTATCAAAAATCCCTAGTGGCAAGTTTTACACAGATGTTAAAGGCTAGAGAGCCAGTGCTTTTGGATAGGGAGGATGGACATTGGTATCAAACAAAATTTGATAAAATTTACCCTTCAATCAGCACTATTCTTTCAGCAACAGCTCCTGAACACAAGAAAAATGGATTAAAATCATGGAAAGAAAATGAACCTGCACATGAATACATTACAAAACAAGCACAAGACATTGGAACTCAATCCCATAAAATTATAGAGGATTATCTTAGCAATAGCCTCGCAATGGAGGAATTTGATTTGCTACCTATTGCGCATTTTAATAATTTGAAACCATTCCTTGAGAATATTTCTGATGTTACTAGCATTGAACAAAGAATGTATTCTGATAAATTGCAGGTTGCAGGTACTAGTGACTTGATTGCAGAATATAATGGAGAATTATCTATTATTGATTACAAGACAAAACGTAAGCCTCAGATTGATGAATACATGTATGAATATTATCTACAAACTACGTGTTATGCCCATATGTTTGAGGAGGCAACTGGTCAGAAAATTAATCAGGTGGTGATCTTAGTTAGTAGTGAGAAAAATACTAGACAGGAATTTATCAAAACATGCGATGACTATGTTGAACCTATGATGAAACGAGTCGAGAAATATTATTTGAATAGTTTGCAATAAATCAAGACAAATCTTCTAGTTTTTTATCTAGTTCTTGTACTTGCTTTGTTAAATCATCCACTAAGCCATCTAGACTATCTGGTTTTTGCTCTGTTTCTGTAGTTTTTCCATTTGACCAATCAAACATTGCTGCTAGTATCTCCATTGCTTGTGATGAATAATCTGCCAAATCTTTGATGTTTAATTTAATTTTATTTTCATTTTTATGATTAATTATTAAATTGCCTGTTTTTTCAATTATAAATTGCTGCTGTATAGTTGCTTCTCTAAAATCTAGTAAGCATAAGCCTCTGATTGAATTTTGTAATTTTTCATTGTAATTCATTTTTTTACAAATCCGCTCTACCATTTGTTCTAATGTGGTATGTTTACCAAAACCCTCTTCTAATTTTATTGGGTTGATGATGATCTTTAAAAATTTCTTTATTGCATCTAGGTGGGAGTTAATGAATGATAATTCTGAATAAATGATAAAATTTGTTAATTCTTCATTTTTTGTTTCAAATGTATCTAATTTACTGATTAACTCACTCATTGAATGTGAAAATGACTTTCTAAATTTTATGAAATTCTTGAAAAATTCTTCATCCAAGTATTCTTTGTTAAACTGCACTAGTCCTTGTGACTCTATGTCTTTTAGAATTGTGAATGTTGCTTTATAGTTTGGATCATTACTCAATAATTTTTTGAAATTTCTGTGAACTTAAGCGTATTGGCGTTTTGATTCTATTCTTCTATTTCATCATACTTTTCGTCTTGAACATATGATTCTTGAAATTCTAGTTGGTGGGATTCTTCTCTTATCTTTTCTTGATTTTTTAATTTTTTTTCAGATCTATTGGACATGTTGTAAATCCTTACTTGTTGCATATTAGGCACGTCTTAATTTTCAGATATGATATTTTGATTCCAGTCTAACTTTTTTTCCAGCCTTTCCATCTGCTATTGAATTCTATCTCTTCTTTTCTTTCTATTATTTTTCGACGATTCATTTCAAGTTGTTTCATATTTTTTTGCAATTCGTCCCATTTTTCTTTAATTTCTGCTCTGAGGACTGGATCTTTTGTACTTCGGTATTCATGTTTTAAAACTGTCCATTGTTTGGTAACATCATCGATCTCATAATTTGCTGCTATCAATTCTTTTGATACCTCTACTATTGGTTCATCCATTGAGTAATTCTGAGATGATCTCTAAACTTAAGCCTATTGATTATTTTCCATTTTTGGAATTCAAAAAATGAATCTGGTGTTAGCTGTTGGTTTATGGTATTTGAAAAGAGAGGATTATTTCTTTGAATATTCTATATTGGTTTATGATGATTGAGAAAGAAATTCAAATGTTAAAAAAAGAATTACTTGAGAAAATTAATTCGGGAGATAATTCCTATTATGGATTGTCTTTAGAAAATTTGGTTCTCAAAAATTAATTTTTTTGAAACTAAAATTAGTTGCAACTAATTAGAAGAATCTAATTAGGGGGCTCTAATTTTACTAGTGTTTAAATCCGTCAGTGTGTATGCTATACTATGAAACAAGATTCATGCAGACGATGTGGTACAGAATTGGAAGTTAACAAAAAATGTAGCATTTGTAATAAAGAAAATCAATTCTATTGTCACGAGTGCGGTGATGTAACTCTAGAACAAATTCACTTTGAATGTATGATGACTAGTCTTGAAAAAACATCTGTTGCAAATTAAACAAAATAATATTAAATTAAAAATAGATTTGTTCATTAAATCTGTGTTGTTTTTTATTCATTCCAAATTGTTTGGGTTTTAAGCCATGCAATCAAATCCTTGTATAGTTTGCTTTTTTGCATGTTTAGCACTCCTATTTCTAAATTAGTTGAGGATTTTACTGTCTTTGTGTAGTTCTCATAAACTGCAAAAATTATCTTATCTAGAAACATTTCATTTTGCATTTCTTTTTTTGCCAATTCTTCAGATTCTGTCATTGCAAAGCTTGCAAATAATACGCCGTCCACCCAGTATGCGTTTGCTGCATCTAATGATGACATCATGCCTATTAGATCATCAAGATTCAGCTTTATCATATCTCTAACGTAGATTTTATCATATGGTTTGTGGACAAATTCTGTCATGTCGTTTCCTTTTTTTCTGGTTTAAAGAACATTTTGGAAATTTTATAACTAGTTTTTTTGAAATAATATCATGAGTGATGAAAAATCTTCAGAACATGAAATGTTTGTGACAGAATTTCCAAAAACAGGTTTTGGAATTGTTGATTACCTTCAAGGCAGGATGAATTTCTCTATAATGGATCAGATGAAATTAATGCACAAATCTGGAATGAGTCCAGAGGAAATTAAAAAGACCCTACTTGCTACTGTTACTGAGATTATAGATAATTTTGAGCCTGAATCAAAAAGTCCTTGAGTCTAGCTTTGTAGATTCTGCCATGATGATTTTGTGACACTGACATGTACAATTAGTATGGGGCATATCATTATCCATTCTATATTTGCATTCTTTGGTGTGCTCTAACATCATTTCTCAAAATCCACCTTTAACACATCATGATATTTTCCATATCCTGGAAAAGAGTTGAGTTTTTTGAAGAAATAATATTAAAATCAAGATTTTGCAATATCATAGTCTTCTTTACCGTTACCAAATTTCTGCGTGATGATTTTCACTCTGTATTTTTTACCTTTTTGAATATCTTGAGACAATATTGTTGGTTTGCCATTATCGTAAAATTTTGCAACAATCATCTTTCTTGAAGTGTAAAAGTTCTTCACACCCTCAAATTCCTCTTCTGTTTCAATGTTTATTTCTGTGATTGTTTCTTTACCTACTTTTTTTTCAACATTTTCAATTTTAACAATGGTAAATACTCCCTTGTCATCTAGTTTTGAAAGTGATGCTTCGACCATATCTTATTCCTCTTCTTCTCCATCTGTATTGATGTTATCACATTCAGGCATTGATGTTGAAATTTGATCATTTTGTTTTATAAGATAATCTAATGTATTCATGAATTTTCTATTGGACTTTCGAACTTAAGCGTATTGTCTATTCCTAAAATGGTTTAAACTTTAATCTTTTTTGTGTAAATCCCAATCATCGTTATTTGATTGAGTTTTTCTAAATTTTGCCTTTTTTACTGCCAACTCTAAATCCATAATTGTTCTTTCTTCATTTAACATCTTTTTTGTTCTTTGTTCGGGTGTTCGTATTTGTGAACTATATGACATTATTTTCTAATGCTTGATGTTATCACTTAAGACTATGACTTTTTAAAATATTACAAATTTTGAACTTAAGAATACTGTCTATTCCTAAAATGTTGAGAATTTAATCACTCAAAATCCCAATCGGGAACAAAAACAATTTCATCTCTTCCTAATTCTAGCATAGAAATTGGCATATTCTTTGTTAATTTCATGACTGGTTCATAACAATTTAGGCTATTGCAGTCTAGGCATATCCAACTACCTCCATCCACGTGAGTCATAATCATTTGAAGATCATCACTATTGCAATTGTAACAGGTTTCAGGAATTTTATCTAATTGTTTGGCTCTGCAAATTATTAGTCTACCATCTTCGTCATAATCTGTCATGGCATGTATGTGAGAAATGTGAACTTAAATCTTATTGCGATGATTTTTTCAAATCAAAATATTCTACTAATGCATCGCTGAATTCTTTTAATTTTATCTCATTAAACTTGGATTCTTTAAGATCCTCCCAACTTTTCTCGATGTTTTCTTTTAGTACGAATAAAGTTCGTTTATCATCACAATGCATGATTGGATAATCTAAAATCCGAATTTATCTATTACTTGAATCTAAATGGTTGATTCTACTGGGATGACGATTTTCTTTTTTGCAACTTTAACTGCAATTATTCCAATAATTGCTCCTGGAATGCTCATTATTCCTAGAATCATTGCCAAAGTTTCAGCGAATTCTGGAAGTAATGTATATCCTGATACTCCACTGAATACATAAAATTGAATGTAAGCCATTCCAACTAGCGGCATACTATACACTAGAGATACTGCTCCAACTAACCCTCCTGCAACTTCATCTCTGAATTTGTTGATTTTAATTTTATTTGAAATTATTGCATCTGCAACTATTGCTGTAATCATTGCTATGGCAAACCATGGCAAGTAATTCCACAATGCTTCTGCTGGAATTACATTTGCAGTGATGTTAAAAAATATCAATAATCCTACGACACTGCTTGCCCAACCAAATTTTTTCATAGATTTTGCTGCTCCCCAGTATGACAATGTACAGAAAAACGGCATTGTTAGTCCAAGAATTATACCTGCAACATATGGGTCTGGATTCAAATTCATTGTTTCCCCTCTGGATACTGGTAAAGTAAATTGAAAAATAAATGCAATTACAATAAACCATAATGCTGAAAATGAAACCACAGTTGCAGGTTTTACAATTTTAAAGCCATGTGGAATCAACCTGGTTAATCCAAGTACAATTCCAACTGACTGTATCAATATCCCTGTTATTAGAGTAAGATGAGTTGGGCTGAGTAATCCATCAGTTCCAAACATTTCATGCCATGCATAGTCACTAGGTCCTGCAAAAATCTGAATAACACTGCCAATGATGATCAATTTCAAACCAAACGATAATGATGCACTGCGTAATTCCTTGTCTCTGAATAATATGATGCTTGCAAGTATTGCTGCAATCAGACTAATTCCTACTCCTGAATACAATACTGCATGTGGTGGCGTAAAGAATGTCTCAGGGGCTCCGAGTAAATGACTGGTAATGTCCCAGCTTCCTCCCCAAATCTCTAAAACACTACCAATTAATGATAATATGAGAATACCTACAATGAATTTTGATGGTTTATTCATACATCAAACACAAAAATATTACTTTATGAATATTGTGAATTAAAAAATAAACGCTTTAGATGATTCTAAAGCAGTTCGTCAGCACTACTGGATTTCTCTAGTTTGCACCAACAGTTGGGACTACAAATGTTTCCAGACAATTTATTCGTCTGATACTAGCCAGGAAAGGCCAATTACTTCTTCCCAATTTTGTTGATTATTGTTATCTTGCATATTGTACCTTTAGAGAATTTTCTATTTAACGAAGATGAACGATTCCTCAGTATAATTTCTCAGTACAAAAGAG
>ENA-OREN01004818-OREN01004818.1-marine-metagenome-genome-assembly--contig:-NODE-4818-length-11533-cov-4.417336_pt1 | contig 11533 bp, 8 predicted proteins | sample MGYA00248624_ERZ508555 | MGnify/ENA primary metagenome ERZ508555 (study PRJEB26222, sample SAMN06267773) | marine metagenome | isolation source: Saanich Inlet, British Columbia, Canada | place...
AAAAACAAAAATCAACGTGAGCAATAAAGTCGTAATCGCGAGAAGACGATGATTGAACTGCACCGTAGGAATGTTTTCAAAGAAATTTCGCCAAGCCGGTGTCAGCACAACATAACCTGGCGGAATCAACTTCCCCGCCATTAGCGGAAATGTATTAAAGGCGTGACCGGCTTTCAATCCGGCCACAAAACCGCCTGAAAGCACCGTAACGGACGACAGAATACCAAGCCCGATAACCGCCCGCCTAAAAACAGGCGAAACGATCTGCGGAGGCTGTCGTTCCAACAACGCGAATACCACCCACAACATATAAAGAAACACGAGAATAGCGGTACCCAAATGCGCTGTAAGTCGATACTGACTCACATCCGGATTATCAACCAGCCCACTTTTGACCATATACCATCCAAGCAATCCCTGAAGCCCGCCAAGCAGAAACATCGCGACAAGATGCGGTGTCATCTGTCGAGTCAGATATCGCTTGTACCAAAGCCAAAAAAATCCGAGTGCAAATACGAGTCCGATGGTCCGACCCAACACCCGGTGCGCCCACTCAAAATAGAAAATAGTCTTGAAGGCCTCAAGCGACATACCCTTATTAATTTTCTGATACTCCGGATATTCGCGATAGTGATCAAACTCCTGCTGCCATTGATTTGCACTTATGGGTGGTAAAACGCCCGAGATGGGCTCCCAACGAACCATAGACAAACCGGAATCGGTCAACCGGGTCACACCACCCAATAGAATCATACAAAAGACTAAAGCGCAGCAAATTAAAAGCCAACGGGCGATCGCTTGAGACGCCTGACGATCTACCAGACCAAAGGGCACGCAAGAAACGGAGGAACAATCAACAGATGATGAACTTAGATTTTTCAAAGTCAGTCGCGTTTTTTTGATCAATTAGGTTGGATACCAGATTTTATACTTTTGAATGCTAATATTTGCTTAGTAAATTCAGCGTGATCAAACATGAGTGGCAAAATACCCCGAGAATTCATAGACGACGTGCTCGCCCGCACAGACATCGTGGAACTAATTGACAAAAAAGTTCCCCTCAAAAAAAAGGGTTCTGCCTACATGGCTTGCTGCCCTTTTCACAATGAAAAAACGCCCTCTTTCTCAGTCAATCAGACCAACCAGTTTTACAAATGCTTTGGCTGTGAAGCGAAAGGAAACGCGATCAGCTTCCTTATGGACTTTGATCAGCTTAGCTTTCGGGAAGCAATTGAAGATTTGGCGCAAAGCGCCGGGCTCGAACTGCCTGACACCGGCCCCGCTCGCGAGGATGATGGCCTAATGCCGGCGCTGCTCGACACACTCGCCAACGCCAATCGTTTTTTTAAAGAACAGTTACGTGATCGAGATATTTCTCAAGACGCGGTGAACTATCTAAAAGAGCGCGGCCTTTCCGGTGAAATTGCAGCACTGTTTGAGCTCGGATATGCGCCGCCGGGGCGGCACAGCCTTTCCAAAACGGCAGGAGACGACAAAAAAACGATGGATCTGATGGCGAAAGCTGGACTCACCGGTCGAAAAGACAATGGCGGCTCTTATGATCGCTTTCGTTCTCGAGTGATTTTCCCCATCCATAATTATCGCGGTCAGGTGGTTGCGTTCGGCGGCAGAATACTTCATTCGGGGGAGCCTAAGTATTTGAACTCACCCGAAACCCCTGTTTTTCAAAAAGGCTCGGAACTTTACAACCTTCACCGGGCACGATCACCAATCTCAAAACTCGGCTATTCGCTCGTCGTTGAAGGCTACATGGATATTGTTGCGCTTGCCCAAAACGGAGTCGAAAACGCGGTTGCGACACTCGGGACTGCAACAACAGAGCGGCATCTGCATCGGCTTTTTCGACTCGCGCCGTCGATCGTATTTTGCTTTGATGGTGATCGGGCGGGACGAGCGGCCGCGTGGCGCGCACTTGAAAACTCTCTGCCTGAGCTTGCCGGTGGTCGACAAATCAGCTTTTTATTTTTACCTGATGGAGAAGATCCGGACTCTTTGGTGCGAAAAGAAGGCGGCGAGGCATTTCAAAAACGCGCAGCCAAAGCAACTTCACTGCCCGATTTTCTTTTCAGGAAGCTCTCGGACGAGACTGACCTTACCCGCCTTGATGGGCGAGCGCGCTTGGTAGAGCTCGCAAAACCACTGCTCGGTAAAATCCCTGAGGGTCCACTTCGAGAGCTCATGAACCAACAATTGCGAGAAAAATCGGGTGTGCAATCTTTAGGAGGTGGCAGTGGTCTCTCGACCCGTCGGGTCTCTCGCAATAATCGGTCCACTACCCAGCGCCTGAGTCCTATGGCGACCGCAATCAGTCTTTTGCTCCAACAGCCTGAATTAGCGTGTCAGAGAAGTCTTCCAGAAAATCTGGGCATGCATCCCGAGGTTCGCGGATTTTCACTGCTAGAGCGACTTTTCGGTATCGCGCTTAAACAGCCCGACATTACGACGGGCGTGATTATCGAACGCTTTCGAGATACTGAAGAAGGGTCAACACTTGAAAAATTGGCGGCCAAGGACCATTTACTTGAGCAGGATGATTTTCTGCCGTTTTTTACTGAAACGATCAACACGCTTGAGGATCAGGCAATTGGTCAGTCCATCGAAAATTTGGTCTCTCGCGCGAGTCAAGAAGAGCTTGATGAGGCCTCTAAAACTGAGCTTTCGGCGCTTTATGCGAAACGACAACATCTTCGCCAGCAACGCTCTGAAAGCTAGTTTTCAGTCGAGAAGAGGCTCATTCGTGGTATAATAGGAGTGTTTTCCGCTGTTTTTTTCTAAATGCCTAATTCTTCGTCAGGGGGAACTGTGTCTGTAGATACCCAAAGCCAACAATCTGAACTCAAGCGGCTAATTATTAAAGGTAAGGAGCAAGGCTTTCTTACCTACCGAGAGATCAACGATCATCTCCCCGAGGATATGAACGACACGGACCAGATCGAAACCGTTGTCAACATGATCAACGATTTGGGCATTGAGGTCTATGATGCGGCGCCAGATGCGGACACACTGCTACTGAAAACTGCTAACAGTGATGATGAAGAGGTTGTTGAAGAAGCTGAAGCTGTTCTAACAACCGCCGTCGAAAGCGAGTTTGGCAGAACAACTGACCCCGTCCGCATGTATATGCGAGAAATGGGCACAGTGGAATTGCTCACACGTCAGGACGAAATTCGTCTGGCAAAACGAATCGAAGACGGTATCCGACAGAGCGTGAGTGCAATGGCGTCTGCGCCTGTGGTTGTCACTGAATTAGTCAGCCTTGCTGATAATGTTGAAAATAGCAAGATGAAACTCACTGAACTCTTGGTGGGTTTCGTTGATCTTGCCGCGCTTGAAACCGAAGAAATCCCTCAACCTGTCATTCCCGGTGCCGATAATAATTCGGGGTCCGATGACGACAACGCAAACAATGTACCGCAAGGTCCTGACCCGGAGGAAGCGAAAGAACGTTTTGATCGAATTCGCAAAGGACTCAAGAGTATGGAACGCTGCCAGAGTCGTTATGGGCTTGGCGCACCACAGATGGAAAAACATCAGGAAAAGCTATCGCTTGAAATGATGGAGATTCGACTGGTACCCCGACAGACTGAATATCTTTCTGCCGTAATGCGTGAAATAGTTGATGAAGTTCGCTTAATCGAGAAACAAATCATCAAAATTTGTGTTCAACGCGCCCGAGTCACTCGAAAAACGTTTATCTCGAAATTTGTGGGTCGAGAATCCGAGGCGTTTTGGATTCGCAGCATGATGCGGGGAAAAGAAGGCAATAAAGATATCCTGAAGACACATGCCGACGAACTTGAAAATTTCCGTATCAAACTTGAGCATTTGGAAAATGTAGCGGGTCTGAAAATCCATCAGATCAAAGAAGTTAACCGCAAGATGTCAATCGGCGAAGCAAAAGCGCGGCGTGCGAAAAAAGAAATGATTGAGGCGAACCTTCGCCTGGTGATATCAATCGCTAAAAAGTACACCAACCGAGGACTCCAGTTTCTTGATTTGATTCAAGAAGGAAACATTGGCCTTATGAAAGCGGTCGATAAGTTTGAATATCGACGAGGTTACAAATTCTCAACGTATGCGACCTGGTGGATCCGTCAGGCAATCACTCGGTCCATTGCCGATCAGGCCCGAACGATTCGAATTCCGGTTCACATGATTGAAACGATCAATAAACTTAACCGGGTGTCGCGTCAAATCCTGCAGGAAAAAGGTCGAGAGGCTCTTCCGGAAGAGCTCGCAGAACGCATGGATATGCCCGAGAACAAAATATTAAAAGTACTCAAGATAGCGAAGGAACCGATTTCCATGGAAACACCCATTGGTGATGATGAAGATTCGCATCTTGGTGATTTCATTGAGGACAAGAACATCTTAGCGCCAGAGGATGCGGCACTCACCACTGGATTAACGAGTGCGACTGACTCGATCCTCGACAGTCTCACCGAGCGAGAGTCTAAAGTCATTCGAATGCGTTTCGGTATCGGTCTTAATACTGACCACACACTCGAAGAAGTGGGCAAGCAGTTTGATGTGACCCGAGAGCGCATTCGACAAATCGAAGCTAAGGCCTTGCGAAAAATGAGGCATCCCACCCGATCTGAAAAGCTCCGCAGTTATCTGGACTAATTTTCCTTACCCAAACCCCCGGCCTTTCCCCGGGGTTTTTATTCTCTAGCCCTCATGATCATGGCCTAGAGTCGTTACTAGTGTTTACCGAAAAATCCGTTTGGCGGGGCGAACGAGAAGCGTCGCAATGAAGCCCAATACGGCCAAAATCGCTGACCACCCTGCGACCCGATACATCAATCGCCAGATTGGATTGGCTGTTTTTGTGATTGAAAAATGAGTGACATAAATGGTCTCGCAGGCACCATTCCCAGTATCCGTTCGAGAGATGCTGGTTTCTCTTTCAAACCCTGTCGCTTGATTTTGATAATTAGCGAGCATGCCACTGATTCGAACTTCATCTCCCGGGGCAGCACGCATAACGAGGCGATGCAAATCGATATTGTCAGTCAAAATATGATTGTTCGATAATTGATCACTTCTAAACTGCGTGCCCGTTTGCCGGTCTGGTATCTGAAAAAAACAAGTCCAAGAGCCGCTGCGATAGCGCAGCTTTCGAAATACATCAGACTGCACGTTTTGGCCCCATACGACACAAAGGTCTTTGACATTAAGAAAGTCTTTCCACTGGCGATGATGGTAAATGTCGCCCAACGAACCACTCTCATAATCTGTCACGACCACTCCGCTCAGATGGTAGTCAAACAAAGGGATTATCGTATAGACCTGATCATTAATCTGCGTCTGAAATGACGCTTTGTCTGTGAGGGTCTGGAGCGGATCTGATAGGACCGCCTCACTGAAAAACTCGGGCCCGGGCAACTTATCTTTTTGAAAAAAAGACATGCCCAATGCAACGACCGCGATCACAAACACGCCCTTAAAAATACGTTCCAGTTGATCAAAAAACACAGGCCGCGTCTCTGTCCGGCTCAGGTCAGTTCAACCTTGTACTCCTGAATAGTATTTCCGCCATCCACGACCATCAGTTGTCCTGTGACATAGCTGGCCTCTTCACTCGCCAGAAATACCGCCACATGGCCGACCTCTTCAGGAGTGCCGGGTCTCCCCACAGGGGTAAACTGACCCGCGATCAACTCGTTATCTCCACTTGATCCGGTATGGATCCACCCCGGTGCAACGCAGTTAACGGTGACGTTCTTTGATCCAACCTCGATAGCGAGCGAACGCGCCATTCCAAGCATTCCCGCTTTCGCTGTACCGTAGACCGTACTGCCGGAGATTCCAACGACCGGGCCCGTGACCGAAGAGATATGAACCACTCTTCCGTATTCTTGATTCATCATTGATGGCAAAACAGCGCGGGTCATCAAAAACGCACTGGTCAGGCTCATATCGATCCCATAACGCCACTTTTCATCACTCACTTCATGAAAAAGAGCGCTAGGCTCGTCTCGACCAATCTGCACCATTCCCGCGTTATTCACCAGAATCTCAACGGGTCCGAGGGCGCCTTCAACCCGGGCGTTAAGATCGGCAACCGCAGTGGCATCCGTCAAATCGGCCGCAATACCCACCACGCCGCCCTCTTGCCCACCGAGCTCCTCGCAACGTTCCTGAATGCGGTCCGTGGTCGATGTAATTGCTACCCGAGCACCTGCAGCGTGGAGCAACTTTGCCGTTGCAAAACCAATACCATCGGGGCTTCCTGCGCCCGTCACCAGTGCTACCCTGTCTTTAACACCTGTCATCACTCACTCCTTGTAAGCCGGGGACATTGTTACCCTTTTTTAATGAGTGGTAAGTTAACGCCGCGACAATGAAACGAATATCCAGCTCTTTTATACCACCGAAACGACAACAGAGCCCTAGATTAAACGGAAGTTAAAAGATTTAGCTTTGTCATCAACACGGCCCTATCGGACACAATTAAATTCAAAAAATATTCTTCAGCTGGCGAATATTTATGGGATGCTTCATGTTTCGGCGAGACAACTTATGCTTGATATCAGACACAGTGATTATTCCCTAATGAGAAATCTTCAGATGCCTGCTAGGATTGAGACTGAAAAATAAAGCTAAACCTATAGCCCCTTGGGCCCGCACGAAACCTTTACATCCAGCCCAAGAAAATACTATTCCGTGACCGAGCCAAATTCCGCATGAGCAAAAAAGATAAGAGTAAAGAACAAGGATTCAGCACGCGGGCGATTCACGCGGGTTATCAGCCCACAAGTCATCACGGCGCTCTCAACCCACCGGTCTATCTCAATGCAACCTACACTTTTGATTCAATCGCAGAAGGACAGCAGCGCTTTGCCGGCGAAACAGCCGGGTATGTTTACGCTCGTGTCGGTAACCCGACCCAAACCGTTCTTGAAAAGCGCTTAGCAACGCTCGAAGGAGGCGAAGCAGCCGTCGCGGTTGCATCGGGAATCGGCGCTATTACAGCGCTGCTGTGGACGTTTATCAAATCTGGTGATGAGATCATCGCAGATAAAACACTGTATGGCTGCACGTTTGCTTTTATGGAGCACGGGCTCTCGCGTTTTGGCATCAAAGTAAACTTCGTTGATCTCACAGAAGCTGATGCACTTGCAGCAGCGATGACCTTAAAAACCCGTTTTGTCTTTTTTGAAACGCCCACCAACCCGAATATGCGGATTATTAATATTCAGGAGGTGGTCGAGTTGGCCCATGCCCATGGCGCCAGAGTGATTGTCGATAACACCTATGGCACACCTTATCTTCAACGACCCCTGGAGTGTGGGGCAGATTTCGTGGTGCACTCCATGACTAAATATCTAAGCGGACATGGTGATCTCATTGCCGGCGCCATTATTGGGTCTGCTGATGATATGAAAAGCGTGCGCTCAGTTGGCCTTAAGGACATGACGGGAGCCGTTCTCTCAGCATTTGACTCTTTCCTCATACTTCGTGGCATCAAAACGCTGGAGTTAAGAATGGAGCGTCACTGCGAGAGCGCGCTCACCTTGGCCCGTCAGATTGAAGCCCACCCAAACGTCAAAAAGGTTTTTTACCCCGGCTTGCCATCGCATCCACAACATACGCTCGCCTCTCAGCAAATGAAAGCATTCGGGGGCATGATTGCCCTAGAGCTAAACGGAGGATACGAGTCAGGCGTACGATTTATGGATGCTGTTCAGTTAGCCCAACGCGCAGTGAGTCTCGGTGATGCAGAAACACTGGTTCAGCATCCAGCGAGTATGACCCACAACAACTATACCGATGAAGAACGCCAAGCCCACGGCATCAGTCGGGGTCTCGCTCGAATCTCGGTTGGCCTTGAGAATGTTGAAGATCTTTCGGCTGATATTTTGCGCGCGCTTGACCAGTCATCCGAATAGCAAAAGAATTTACATCTGATCAAAAAACTAGAAATCTGGAAAGTTATTATGGAATTTAGCAGTGACATCGGCGCCGTCCAGAGAAGGATGGCGCAAACCCAAGAAGGTGTGGGGCGTCGTAAAGCGACTTTTGAGGCCCTCAATATCTCTGCCGGACAGCATATTCTTGATTTGGGCTGTGGTGGCGGTCACCTACTAAAAGATCTTGCGCTTTCGGTTGGCGTTAACGGTCACGTTGTGGGTCTAGACCCAAGCGACAAACAAATTGAAGCGGCGCAAGAGTATTGTAAAGGTCTTGATAATGTCTCATTTAATCTTGACTCCGCTGTCAAACTTTCTTTTGAAGACAATGCGTTCGACGCCGTCGCGTCTATTCAGGTGCTTGAATATGTAAAAGACGTCGACAGCGCTCTCGCGGAGATCAGTCGCGTCATTAAACCAGGCGGACGTCTCGCAACCGTATCGGTGCTCTGGGATCACTGGCGATTTCATGGGCCTGATCCAGCGCTCAATGACAGGATGCATGAGGCATTCAAGGCGCACTGCTTTCACCAGATGCTCCCGCTTGAAATGCCCAAAAAGCTTGAGCGCCATGGGTTTATCGGCGCCCAATGCACGCCCATGGGGTTCTTAAATAACAGCTTGCATCATAATTCGTTCGCTTACCTTGCCTCTACGTTGCTCACCCATTTTGCAGAGGGACAAGGGATCTCAAAAGAAGACACGGAGCGATGGCGAAAAGAATTAGATGAGTCTGAAAGAGAGGGTCGGTTCGGTTTTGTCAGCGTCCCCGTGCTAACAACCGCCATCGCAAAATAAGGGTAATCCTCTCAGAATCTTCCGAGCCATAGCTTCGGCTCTGATATAATTTTTCGATTACAGGGCCTGTAGCTCAGTTGGTTAGAGCAGTGGACTCATAATCCATTGGTCGAAGGTTCGAGTCCTTCCGGGCCCACCATCTTTTACTTCTGCTTTCATATACCTACAGCATTACTGATATCGTAGTCTGCGAGTCGTACTAGAAGGTACGGCGAAAGTACGGCCGGTTTCTAACACTGACACCGCTTCTCGCAGCCGCTCAGGTGCTAAATGAGCGTACCGTTCGGTCATCTTCACGGTGCTGTGTCCCAAGATGTCCCGCACTTCCATCAACGACCTACCTTCCATGACCATCCAAGACGCACAGGTGTGGCGAAGAGTATGAGGCGTGCAATGCTCAATATTCGCCCGTTTACAGGCCGCTGAGAACGCACTCTTGACACTAGAGATTCGCCGTCCTTTCCAACGGGGGTTGGAATTTACGAACACCCACGGACTATCGGGACAATGCTCTGCCCGGTGTCGCGCACGACCAAGAAGTGCGGCTCGGGCATCTCCGTTTATTGGCACAGACCGCCCCCTACCGCTTTTGGTGTGGTCACCCTCTAATCGAATCAGATTGTTACGTAAATCAACCCGATCCCATTCAAGACCCAGCAACTCACCACTGCGACAACCGGTATGCAAAGCCAACACGATAAAGTCAGCCAGATGAAAAGCAGGATGTCCATCTTGAGGCAGGGCTTTTGCCGCTCCAATCAAGGCATCTGCTTCTTCCCGGGTCAGCCATCGAAGCCGGCCCTCTGACTCTCTTAATCTTCGACCTTCCACAGGATTCGGGATATCCCACTCCCTTTCCCGCTTGGCATACTTAATGGCCGCTGACAGCAACGACATCTCCTTGTTTATGGTCTTGTCCGAGACCCCGTCAATCCGTCTTTTGTCGATGAATTCACGGATATGCTGGGGGCTTAGATCATTGACCACCATACCGGCGAAGTAGGTATTGAGGCTCTTTGCACGCTTCCGGTCCGTCTCAAAACTGCGTTTAACAGTCTTAGTGGATGTCAGGTACATCAGCATCAATTCCTCAAAGGTGTGGGACGGTTCTTCATCGAAAGACTGTTTGTTCCACTCCTCTGATCGCCACCTCGACTCAAGAGCCTTCGCTTCCTTCAGGACCGTAGTCCGAGTAGAGCGTTGAACTCTTCTTCCGTTTGCGTCTGTGTAAGACGCTGTCCAGAACTTACTGCGTTTGTGCTTATACGGCATGAGCGTTCTCCTTTTCGCCCTGCCGGCTCCACGCCCGAAGTATTGTAATGGGTGGAATCCGTAATCCATCGTTCAATGGCCTGAATCGGGATGAGAAATCGCCTTGTCCCGGTACTGACGCGAGGTAATTCACCCCGCTCGACCATCCGGCCGATGCTTTTCTCAGAGACGCCGAGCATCTCGGCGGTTTCTTTCTTGGACAACAAAAGTTTTTCACTGTATTCATATTAGGGTTCCCTTATATTGAGGCGTTTTGAGAGGGCCTTATTCCCTCTCTATTAGGTCCCCTAACTTGAATTGCGTTGTGTTCTTACAAAAATTTTTATCTCTGGCTACCACGCCGCATGATTCCCAATTTGCCAACAATTTCTTTTGGATAACATACGCTGAGGTATTGAAAATGGGCCGCCAAAAAAAAGAACTAGGCGAGGTGGCTATTCGCTCCCATATGTTCTTGGGGAAGGCCTCTTATTCAAAGCCTCTCCAACCTATCCGGGCCTCCTCTCATTACTAGCCCGGAATGGGACAGCCTTTGCCTGCACATAGAGAGACAATTTACCTCGTTAATGGGGCTTTTTTATTCGAATTAACTCCACAGTTATATGGGTTTAAGATGGCGGGATGAAACGCCTGTTTGCCTGTCAGATTGCCGATTAACGTACAAGAAGTAGAGGAGTAGGATAGGCGGAACCATTTGTATAGATGTAGAGGTGACTGTGATGCCAAAGATTCCTGAAGGTATTAGTAGGGAGCATGTCCTCGCGGCTATACGGGATTTTGATGATGGTCGTCCCCATTCCTTTGGTGATTCCACAAAGTATGATCTTCTTTATGAAGGTAAGCGTTACCCACCAAAGGCTATTCTTGGCTTAGCCGCAGCCTATATTCTGCGGGAGCCTCTGATGTCTGATGATTTTTCGGGAGGGGCTGCTTCTCAGTGCAACCGAATTCTAAGATCACAAGGTTTTCAGATTGTCTCCAAAGAAAATCAGGATGAATACCCGGGGGAAAAGGTAGCGCTAGAGGATTTTCCGCCTTTCCAAATTGGTACAGTGGTTAACAATGATGAATTACGGAAAGGTTTCAAGTGCAGTACACAAGGGGGTATGCGGCGCTCAAAGTCAACGAATACGTTGATTGTTGTATCAAACCATGTGAAATCAGTGTACGGGGACAGATGGGTTGACAATGTTCTCCACTACACAGGAATGGGATTGAAAGGTGACCAGAGTCTCAATTTTGCACAGAACAAAACTCTCAACGAGTCTACGGCTAACGGTGTTGATGTTCACCTGTTTGAGGTATTTACGAATCATGAGTACACCTACCAAGGACAGGTGAAATTAGCCGACAGTCCGTATCAGGAACCCCAACACGATCAGGATGGGAATCTACGTCGTGTCTGGATTTTCCCACTGCAGTTGCGGGATGGTACGCCCCTTATCAGGAGCGAGACAGAATTCCGTCAGGAGCAGGCGCAGAAAGAGAAAAAGGCCAATCGCCTAACCGATGACGAACTGGAAAAA
>ENA-OREN01004822-OREN01004822.1-marine-metagenome-genome-assembly--contig:-NODE-4822-length-11524-cov-5.966279_pt1 | contig 11524 bp, 12 predicted proteins | sample MGYA00248624_ERZ508555 | MGnify/ENA primary metagenome ERZ508555 (study PRJEB26222, sample SAMN06267773) | marine metagenome | isolation source: Saanich Inlet, British Columbia, Canada | place...
GGCAGTTTTGTGAGAGAGGGAGGATAGATGGAGGACTATATTATCATGTGTGCGATGTACCCCACCATGACTTCAGGCAAGGTGGATAAATTCTTAGTTAGAAAAGGGGATAAAGTAGTTCCCGGAACTGCCGTTTGTGAGATCATTTCTGAGGGTTATTTCACTCTGCTTTCAGAAGTAGAAGGTGTTGTAGCCGAATTCTATGTGCAGGAGCAGGAGTATGTGGAGGTGGATACTGCGATTATTGAAATCAAACTGAAAGAACCCAAGGAAGAATAATTTAAAACACAGCCAGAATAAATTTAGCTGTGACAAGATAAATAGCAAGACCAAGTATGTCGTTGGCTACTGTTATTACAGGCCCGGTGCTTATGGCTGGATCTATGTCCAGATTAATAAAAATAATGGGTGTTAGAGAACCTACCAAGGATGCTACCGACACTGCCAGAATAATGCCAGTCCCTACAACTAGTCCTAGCACCGGATCTGCACGCAATAAAATTTCTGCTGTAAGACTGATTAGTGTGCCACAAATAATTCCAAAAATAGCTCCGTTTAAGACTCCAACTAGTATTTCGTTTTTCACTATATGCACAATATTGTCTTCTTGAATGTCCCCAGTAGCAAGTCCTCTAACAATAATGGTTGCACCCTGAATCCCTATATTCCCGGCCAGTCCTATTACAAACGGGATAAATAAAATAATTGCAGCATATTCTGAGAGAGTGCCGTCAAATAAACCCAGTATCCATGCGCTAATAATTCCTCCAACAAATGTTATAAATAGCCAGGGAGCGCGCGCAATGATTTTGCTACCTGTTTTTTTTGCAAAAGGATCCACTTTTGCGGTTCCGACCATCGTATAAATATCTTCACTGGCAATATCTTCCATGACGCGGATGACATCATCAAAAGTGACAACACCCTGAATCACGTTGTTCTCATCGACAACAGGTAATATGCTGAGGTGCTCCTGACCCATTACGTTGGCAACTTTTTCGCAAGGATCATTGATAGCTATTTTAGGAGTTTCGGGCCGGATAAACTCTTTTGCAATAGCGGATGCCTGAGCATTTAACAGGTCACGAAGCTTGAAAAATCCTAATAATTTGTTTTGTTCATCGACAACATAAAAATAGGGATGCATATAGGAACCAGACTCCTGTTTTATTTTTGTGAAAATTTCAGCGGCAGGCTGGTTCCATTTAATTTTATTAAACTCAGGGGTCATCAGACCACCGGCAGTTTCCTCACCATATTGAATCAAATCTTTTATGACTTCAGCATCCTGCGCTTCCATTTTACTCAGAATATCTTCCTGAGTATCACTGGGAAGCTCCTGAATTAAATCGGTGGCTTCATCCTCTGCCATTTCATCCAAAAGGTTGGCCAGATAGTCTCTGTCCAGAGTTTCCTGAATTTCCAGACGGCTGTCTATATCGGTTTCATAGAGCAGAGCTTGGCGTTTGCTTTCGTTATCGAGAAAATGAAATATCCGAATTTTGTCATCCGTTGAAAATTCATTTAGCCGACGGGCGATCTCAAAAGGGTCAACCTCATTAATAATTGTCGTTAGGGACGAGTTTTGAAGGTTTTCATCTCGTAATGAGTTTTTAATTTTCTCAATGGGCATAAAAAACTTCCAACTTGGGTCAAAATTAGCGTAATCTAATCAAGTGGTTTTTTAAATTTCTTAGCTTATCCGCCGAGGCACTATGATTCTAAATATGTCCCATGAGGACAAAAAAAAATATAAGGAAGCGTTTGAAGAACGCAAAACACGGACCAGAAGAAAAAGATCTACCATCCTATCAAAAAAAACCAAAAGTCTGCTATCTAAAAAATTTGATGATGGCCATCCAGAAGGCAAGGAACAGGGAACTCCGCAAATTGACTTGCATGTGAAGATGAACGATAACTATTTGCGCACAGGCCCATACAAACCGAAGAAAAAATAATTAGATCCGAAAGTGTGGACTGGAGTTGGGTTGAGATTGTTCTTTTGAGAAGCAGACGAGGTATTTTTAGTCGTGTCTGGGGTGGTGTAAATCGGCTGCTAAGGGTTAGCTCTTGGCGGCGGGGGTTTCGTGCTTTTCTTGGTAAGTTTTATATATTTCCTCATTGATAAATAGCTCTACCATGTCGTTGTCTAGTTCTCCATTTCCCGCCATAGACCTGAGAATCCTATATACAGTTTCCAAGGGCATCGCCTTTTTATAAGGCCTATCGGACGCTGTCAGGGCTTCGGCAATATCCGTTACAGCCATCAACTTTCCTTCAAATGGGATTTCATCACCTTTCAAGCCAAGCGGATAACCCTTACCATTTATGAATTCATGATGCGCACCTGCAAAACTGGGTATATTCTTCAGTTTCTTAGTGAATGGAATTTGCTTGAGCATTTTTAATGTTACTGCTGCATGATCTTGCATCTTTTTTCTCTCGGCGTCAGTAATACTGCCACGGCGTATCGATAGGTTGAGCAGTTCGTCTTCTGTGATAAAAGGTTGCTGCTGGCCTTCGTTATCTAAATAGGTTCTCAGGGAAATTTCTTTGAGTTTATCAAGAGTCTCATCTTCCAAGAATTCTCCAGGCTCATTACATTTGTTTATAAACGAACGAATATCTTCCATTTCTTGAATTTGCTTTTCTGATTTTAATTCGACTTTTTTGATCTCAGCAAGATCAGCTTTTCTTTCTAGCAATTCAATTTTCTTTTGCTGTCCTTCAAGTTTTACTTTCTGAATTATATAATCCATTCTTAAGCGGATATAATGAATACGATCAAATATAGTTTGTAATTTTTTTGCTTTTTCTACGATTTCAACGGGTGAAGTTACCTTGCCAATATCATGCATATAGGCAGCAATTCGCAATTCATACATTTGATCGGGGGAAAACTTTCTATCCTTGAAAGCTCCCTCGTCATGATTATGGATGACCTCTGCCATAGTGAGAGTCAAATCTGCTACACGTCTGATATGCCCCCCTGTGACCGGAGATTTTTCATCGATTGCTGTTGCCATTACTTTAACGAATGCTTCAAATAGTTCTGTCATGTTTGAAATCAACTTTGCATTCGTAATAGAAACTGCAGCCTGCGAGGCCAGAGATTCAGAGAGGTTTTCGTAGTCCTGAGAAAATGCTATGACTTCGTTGTTTACCGGGTTCGTGGCATTGAGTAGCTGTAGAACTCCTATCACATCATTGTCATGATTTTTCATGGGAACCACGAGCATAGATTTGGATCGGTATCCGGTCGACTGGTCGAACTTTTTAGGCCCGGTGAAATCGAATAAATTAGTATCATAAACATCGGGTATGTTGACCGATTTTCCTTTTAAAGCAACGAAGGCAGATACATTGGATTCCTTTAGCTCAACAGGGGGGAAGGGAATCGTTTCTCCAGTTTTTCCTCCCATAAAAATTTTAAGACTGTCATTTTGAACGATTTGGAAGCGCAGGGTTTCGTCTTCAACTATATAAAGTGTTCCTGCATCGGCATTGGTAAAACTCCGTGCTTGATCAACGATCATTTCAAGAAGTGCGTTGAGATCATAAACCCCCGAAAGTGCCCGACCAATATCGGACATTTTTTTTATCTGACCGCCTAGTCTCTCTGCATAAACGGTCACCTCGTTAACCACACTTTCCAGCAATGTGTTTAGATTTTCATCCGTAGAAAGGCGAACCGAAGATTTTTTTTCAGTGTAATTGTCGTTCATAAAATTATCTGAAATAGGTCTATAGACCGCTATTTAGTTATCTGATTTTTGATTGAAAACCATTTAATTATGAAATAAAAAAACAATTAAATCAATTCAATTGGGGAATTTATAGTTATATGTTTTTCTTGATAAATCGAAATCTACTGAAAAATGGTTCTTTAAATTAAAAATAATCTTTGAGCAGTTGCGGCTCATCAGATAGCCATATTTTTTTTCCGCATACATTGACGAATTTTGGGTTTTCGGATTCGAAAAGGGTTAGATGGGACTGATAGAGGTCCTCTGCATTAGTTCTGCAATCTCCATAGGCTTCTTTTTCTTCTCTAAAAATACCTTCCTCAAATTCCTTTATGCCTTCTTTGGAGCTTTTACCCGAAAAATAAGATTTTAATAATGGGTCTTTAATATTTTCCGGATTTTTAGCCGATTTGCGTAGAAGCAGTTTTATGCCTCTTGAAGACTGAGATTCAAAAAGCCCGGCACGAATACAGGTATGGTTGGATTTTCCATCTTCCAAGGTCCATTTTTCAATGGCCTCTTTGGAGTATCCCATGGCCCCATAAGTGGCTAATTGATGCCGGATTACATAAAATGTGGAATAGGCCACGGTAGTTTTTATATCAAAATATTCCTCAAGTACGGAAATAGGATCAAATGACAGTCGATTAGATTGGGCTATAGATTCTGACTCTGCTTCTTTTATGGGGACACCCACTTCACCTAAAGCAGTGGCGTAGAACATATAGTCAAATTGTCCGGTGTTTTCAGACTTGATTTTGTCCATGCAGTTCTTATCTGAAATATCCCCAAAAATAGTTTTATCTGCTCCTTCAACTGTGAATTCTGGATCCTCTTTGCCGAACCAGTTTGCAATGATGTTGGCATCGCTACCAAATTTTTTACGAACCGCCTTAATTGCGGCCTGCCCCATAACACCACTTCCGCCAATGACTAAAAAGTTACCCATAATTTTAACCTCTTTGTATAATTATATTATTGTTTGGAAAAGTCAGGAACCGCCAGAACTCTCATTGATATCGTAATAGGGAATCTTAGCATTTTCTGTTAAAGCTTGATCCATATAGGGGTCAGATTTGAAGAAGCTTTCAATTTTACTGGATAGCTCTATAACATGATTTTTAACGGAATTATTCTTAATGGAATCTTCGATTTCAAGACGATCAATTTTCTGAGCTAAAGAAACATAAGAACCAATAAAAGAGGCCGAGTCTTTAATAGATTTTAATATGGATTTTAGTTTTAAAGGGCGCTCTTTATTTTTAAGAGAAAAACGAGTGAACTCAAACCATATATCAATTTCTGCCATAGTCTTTCCGAGAACGATCAGTTCTTTGCGAAAATTTTCTTGACCTTTTGCTTCGATACCATCTCGCACATATCGTGCAACCTCATTCATGGGGATGCCATGGAGAGTGTCGCAGAGATATTGCAGGTGAAAAATTATTGAGTTTATTTTTTTATCTAGATCGATAGCGATCACCGAACTTCCCTGAAGCGAACGATTTTTTTCAAACAGTCCCCATATACCATCCAATTCCGCTACCCGCTCTCGTTCAATGTGCAAGGGTTGGATATGCGCATGGCAGTCAGGAATCCCTTTTTCGTTGGCGGAGGAAGGCTCGCTTAGAAAAAATAACAGGATTGAGAAAAACACCAATCTTCTGATCATCGAATTATTGCCCACTAATATGAGAAGAAGAGGGTGCGCCGGATATGTGCGACTCGCCACCACCACTGATATGTTCTTCAGGCTGGTTGGGTTGTGAATGCGAGGGTAAAGGATTGGAAGGTAGATTCTCTGTTGGTGTAGATTTGCTATTGGGAGGCTGCTTATTTTCTACTTCCCCTGAGCAGGCAAAGGCCAAGAGTGATAAGAACACTATTAAAATAATTTTCATTTAATACCCCTGTCATTGATCAAGAATTTTTGAATTTATACTTCCAGATAATTTAAGTCAATTACAATACCTTGAAGATTAGCCAATAAATTAACGTGGCCTCTGGGAGTTATTTTGGCATACTTGTTTTCCCAAGTTTTAGCAGCAACTGAAATTCTTTTTTTGTGAGAGGCATGACAGACAGTCGAGATTGCTTGATCAGCGGAATTTCCGAGAGCTCCTTATGCCCCTTAATGTCCTCAAGAGTAACAGGAATCTTAAAAGGTTTTATTGGCTTTAAGTCGACGACAACCCAGCGCTCGTCATCCGTTGTTGGATCAGGGTAGGCTTCGCGAGTGACCTTGGCAATGCCAACTATTTCCTTTCCGATCACACTGTGATAAAAAAGAACCATATCCCCTTTTTTCATTGCCTTTAAATTATTTCGCGCCTGATAGTTCCGCACCCCATCCCAATATGTGCCACCGTCTTTTTCAAACTGTTGCCAGCTGTATTGGGAAGGTTCTTGCTTTACGGTCCAAAAAGAGTTTTTATTTTTCATAGTTAGGTCTTCTTTAATAGATATTACCTTTGATGGTTGGGTGGATGTGATTTTTAAAATGATTTGATTTTGCTAAAAGTCTCTGTCAATAAAGGGATTAAAAGAGAAATGGGTAATTATCTGATTGACGGAAAACGACAATAGAAATATAATTACTTTCTCCAATCTGTTGAAAATTATACTGCAATTTCGTTTTATTCGGGTGTCTTAAATACCCGCTGGGAGGTTTTATAATCATGTATCGAAAAGAAATAAAAGTTTTAGATTGTACCATTCGCGATGGTGGGTTGATGAACAATCATCTGTTCAGTGATGATTTGGTTCGTGGGGTTTTTCAAGCGGTGAACCAGTCCGGTGTTGACTATATTGAGTTGGGTTATAAGGCCGATGAAAATCAGTTCAAACGGGGTGAATTTGGGCCGATGAAATTCTGTTCTGAAAAAGATCTGGAAAATGTTATTGGTGATACTGAACTGAACTGCAAAGTTTCTGTTATGGCAGATATTGGAAGGTTTGATCCCAAGTCAGTTATTCCAAAAGCTGAAAGTTATGTCGATATGATGCGCGTCGCTTCCTATGTGAAAGATATAGACAAGGCGATCGAGTTTGTCAATACATTGAACGGGAAGGGTTACGAGACCACGATTAATATTATGGCCGTGTCTCATGCCAGAGAAAGAGAGTTGGATGAGGCTCTTGCGCAGATAGAAAAAGAAAGTAAGGTAGATGTTGTCTATCTAGTTGATAGCTTCGGGGCGTTATACTCGGAGCAAATTGCCTATTTGGCTAAAAAATATATAGCAGCTATGCCAACCCGAGAAATTGGTATTCATGCCCATAACAATCAACAGCTCGCGTTTGCTAATACGATTGAGTCCATCATCCAGAACATAAATTATCTGGATGGAACTATTTTGGGAATCGGGCGTGCTGCTGGCAATTGTCCCCTTGAATTATTGCTGGGATTTTTAAAGAATCCTAAATTCAATATCAAGCCTATTCTGGAAGTGTTAGGAAAAGAATTCGTAAAACTTCAACAAGAAATCGAATGGGGATACAACATCCCATACATGATCACTGGGATTTTAGATTTGCATCCTCGAGCCGGAATGAAGTTGAGAAACTCAGAGGAAAAAGACGAATATCTTGGGTTCTATGAAAAACTGACGACTGAAGCCAACGTCTAAACAATCCTTAATGGTTTTTGATCTGCATCGATTTGAATTGGCACCCGTGATTGGGATTCTTCGTGGTGTGAAAGAAGAATCCCTTCAGGGTGTTGCAGAGGCTTCAATTGCCGGTGGACTGCAATTTCTGGAAATCACGCTGAATACAGCAGACTCCCTCCATCTTATCAAAAAAGCGACAGAACAATTCATTGATTTGACCGTTGGTGCGGGTACGGTATTATCGGTAGAAGAGGCTAAAAAAGCTTTTGATTCTGGAGCTAAATTTATTGTTGCTCCCGATTTTGAAGAAGAGGTTGCAGCCTTTTGTGTAGAAAACAAGTTGGCCTATTTTCCCGGTGCCTTGACTCCCACAGAAATTCAAAGAGCATGGAAATCCGGCGCGACTATGGTTAAGGTTTTCCCTGCCTCGCAAATGGGTCCAGAATACTTTAAACAGATTAAGGGGCCTTTTGATAAGATCAAATTGATTGCGGTTGGCGGTGTGAAGCCAGGAAATATAAAGAAATATCTGGGTGCCGGGGCCGATGCTGTTGCATTGGGAGGCTCTATTTATTCAGTAGAGCGTATGGAAAACGGAAGGTTTTCGGAAATCCAGAAAGATATTGAAGAATTTATGTTTGAAGTGAAAACGTTTTATTCTAAAATATCTTAATATAGTTTAATGAATAGCTAAGATTTTTAGTGGAGACAGGGAATGAGCTTTGATTTTATGAAAGATTTTATGATGTTTGAAGATGAAGAGCGGTTTGTCGGACTTTGCGAGCAAATTGAGGATGCTATCCGAGAAGTCGATGGCGGGAATGGTAAGGTCTCTGAGCTCGAAATCATGCAGGCGTTGGACTATGTTGGTTTTAATTTGTTCCGTGACAACTGGGAAGAGTATAAGAAGATGGATATGATGAACAGAGAGCAACCCTATCCCACCACCTTAAAAGGTAAAGATAAAAAGTTTCTGCATTAATTTATATTTTCCAATTCTTTTTCTTTAGTCTCTCCATCTTCGAGTGCATTTTTTTATCGAGAGTCGTCAGGTGTCGACTCACTAAAATTCCATCAGCTATTACCCAGACTGAAATTATTTTACTTGAAAGCCTTGCTTGGCCAGCTTTTCAAATTCATCTTGAAGTTGATTTTCTAGATACTTAACATCACCAAATAGCTTGTGAATATTAATATCAATTTCCTTCAAATGACCAGAGAGTTCTTGAAGATCTTGATCAGGTGTGTCTTTAAGTAAGGTTTTGCATTTCTTTGCGTGATGAGAAATATGCTCGACCAGGTCGTGAACCTGGGTTATGTTATTTTGTAATTGTGCTGTGTCTTTTTTTAATTGCGTTGAGCCGAGTTCGGCTTTAATAATGAAAGTGTAGGCCAATGCAAAAATAAAAGCGGCAGCTAAAATAGCTTGGCCAATGAAGGTTTCCCATGTTGGATACATACCCAGCCAGGAAATACTAGGTAAATTTTCTGCAATGGTCATTGTGATCTGCTCACCCATTTGCAATACATGAATGCCTTTTCCCATGAAAGTAAAAGCCATGTAATAAAGGAGGGCACTGGTGAAACCAAAAAACCATTTGATGGGGATACGTAACCCTATATAATTTATTAAATAAAAAACTCCTGCGAGCATCACACACCCTGCGAAAAACCCTGAAATGATGCCACTTGTTGATTCTCCAGCATATAAAAAAAGAGCCTTATAAAATAAAACCGTTTCAAATCCTTCTCTGTAAACAGTAATAAAAGCCACTGCGCTCAGAGTCCATACATTCCCTTTGGAAAGTGCTCCTCGCATAGTTTTGTTGATATATTCCTGCCATTTTTTATTGTCTATTTTTGAAACAAGCCAATAGCTGACCGAGAATAAAATGGCAACAGCCACAATCATGATCCAACCTTCCAGAACTTCTTGGTTGACTGCATTTAAATGAAGAATTTCATGAATTATATATGCCGTAAGGAAACTCGCCAGAATACCTACAAGGACACCAATATGAATGCTTTTAATACGTGCTTCATTACGAGATTTTCTCAGGAAGGCAATCAATGCAGCTATGATAAGAATTACTTCAAAGCCTTCTCGTACAATGATGGAAAGTGATTGAATAAATAGCCCTGAAAATCCGACTTCATTTTTTAGCAGCTCGAGACCCTTAGAAAGGTCCAATAGGATTTCGTTATTGATTTTTTCTACATGCTCTAAAGTCGCTCCACGTTTGATTTCGCCACGGTAACGGCTGAAAGCTGACTCTAGTTTTATCCCAAGGTTCCTATCACGAGTGAGTAAGTTTGACTCAATCTTCTCATAGGTCATATAGGCATCAAAAGCTGTTTCAGCGGCATCTTCTAATTTTCCCTCTTTGAACTTCTTTAAACTGTCAGCAAGCTGACCACGAACCTCGATTATTACTTGATCTGAAATTTCTTTACTACCATTTCTACCTGATTCCAGTGCGGCAAGATCCTTATTGACGGGAGGAAGTTGGACATTTGCATTCGAAAATGATCGTAAATAATAGGTGACATCCCAAATTTGAGTTTCAGACAAATAATCTGCCCAGGAAATCATTTTGGTATTGGCTATGCCAACGTTGATAACTTCGAAATTATCATAGGCTGTTGTATTAGCGTCACCAGTAAGCTTAGGGTTAGATAAAATGGCTGGGGAGGGGGTAAATTCATTAGCCAATGGACCATCACCATGTCCTGCGATTCCATGGCAAACAGCACAGTTGGCTTCAAAAATTTTTTTTCCGTTGCTCAACGAGACAGGGGTGATTGGGAGCTTATTGATCTCAATTCCAAAAGTGGACATCAGTTGTGAGTTGATTTGGTTCACTTTGTCCCAGACTTTTTGTGATTCAACTTTAGTTGTGATCATTTTCATCAGTTCTGGGAAATGTTGACTCAAGGTTTCTGCTTTAGTTTTGTCCTCAATTTGTTGTGATGCTCGAGAATATCTTTCAGTAGCCTGCTTTAGAAAAACCAGGCTCTCTTCATATTCCGGGGCGATGACAATTTTTCCGTCTACGACTCCATCTGCAAATTCTTTTGCGGCAATATTTAGCATCATTACAATTTTTTTCACCTTATCCTTGATTTCTTGATTGTAGGACTCTGAAACTCGTGGACCACTGAAAATGAAAAAAAATGAAAGAAAAATGATAAGAAAATTATTTGTAGTACGAGGAAATATAAGAATTCGCATATCTAGTTGTTTATTAAATATTTAAGGGTGTTTATTAATAGCTAGCCCTTATCGTTTAATAAGTTAGCTAGTTACTGGTAAGTAGATATCTTTAATCAATAATAATAATGAGAATAGTTATCAATAATAGTGTAAAACCTTTAAAATGTCAAATATAACGCCTATATTCAAAGTATATATATAAATTAGAAGAGTGTAGAGAGAAATAACTAGATAAAAAACTATTTAAGCTTATTTTCCATTGTGCCATGAGCACGAGAAATCTTTCGACAATTTTTTTTTACCGTTTACATCGGCAGACATACCAAGAATTACAATATTTCCCTCGGAGTATTCAGGAATTTTTTATCCAAAAGAGAATTATAGTAAATAACGGAATTTTCTTCGCTGACAATACCTTTATGAAGAATATCCAAGCGGCCTTGCACAGACTTAATTATTTCCTTATTAAATTCCTTTTTGCGTTCCAATTATTTAGAGTAATTCCTCCACATAAAACAGTAAACGATTTAAAAGAGTTTGGCAGGTTTGTTACGATCCCTTAATAATCTGCAGGGTATGTTGTAGTTTTGTGGTATTCAAAATAAATAATAATATTTAAAAATCTATTCAAAAAAAGAACCTTCACATAACACTTTGATTTTAATGTACAATATCCTAATTAGTAAAAATTTATAACAAATTCAGTTAAAATATTCTGGTGAGACCCATGGCAAAAAAAATTATTCTATTACTACTATATATTAGCATTTTTGCAGGATGTTCACTGCATTCGGGTTCTAATTATGAACGCGGAGAGATGGGGTCGCCCGCAACTTTTAAAAAGGGTGTTATTTTGTCGGTTCGTTCTGTGAAGATTAAAGGAACCGAATCAGGTGCGGGTGCAGCAGCAGGAGCGGTTGCGGGAGGGCTTGCTGGTTCAACCTTAGGAGGTA
>ENA-OREN01004824-OREN01004824.1-marine-metagenome-genome-assembly--contig:-NODE-4824-length-11522-cov-3.261424_pt1 | contig 11522 bp, 8 predicted proteins | sample MGYA00248624_ERZ508555 | MGnify/ENA primary metagenome ERZ508555 (study PRJEB26222, sample SAMN06267773) | marine metagenome | isolation source: Saanich Inlet, British Columbia, Canada | place...
GAGTCCGGGAGCATCTGGCACGTGAACGTATCCGTTCTGAATCATCGGTCCGTCCTGACCAGCGATAGTCACGAGGTCGTTCCACCACGGGCTGTCGACCGAGTGCATTTCTAGTGCGATGAAGTTGTCTATCGACATTGCGCACTGGGCGTTTGCCATCGCCATTACAGGTGTACCTGCTTGGTGAAGCGCAACACCGATACCGGCGGCGCGCGCCATGTCGGCGATTCGTTTGGTTTCAAGAATTCCACCTGAAGAACCGAGGTCGGGGTGAGCGACTGAGATTGCTCGACCTTCGATTAGAGGAGCAAATCCTTCTTTGGCGAAGATGTCTTCACCTGTGCAAACCGGCGTGTCGACAGCTGCTTTGAGCTGCTGCCACTGGTCGACGAACTGCCATGGAATCATGTCTTCGTACCAGGCGAGTGTGTACTTATCGAGCGCCTTACCGATTCGGATAGCGCTTTCGAGGTTCATGTGACCGAAGTGGTCGGATGCCAGCGGAACTTCGTAGCCGATAGTGTCTCGAACTGTGGCAACGAATTCGCCCATCTTTTCGATACCGTAGTCGGTGACCTGAATTCCGGTGAACGGGTGCATCGTGTTCATCGAAGTTTTGATGAGGCTCTTGTTGACCACGCCACCTTCATATTCGGCTGCGATCCAGAGTCCGATGTCCATTTTCAGGAACTCGAATCCGTCGTCCATTCGACCCTGTAGCGCCTTGCCCATTTCCTCGGGATCGCGCTTGAATGGGGTGTCGGCGTAAACCTTGATTTCGTCGCGGTACTTACCGCCAGCGAACATGTAGGCAGGAACACCGAATGCCTTACCTGCGAGGTCGCAGAGAGCGATTTCGACACCACAGACACCACCTGCAAGTCGACCGTGTCCGCCGAACTGCTTGATCTTGGCGAATAGGCGGTCGATATCGCACGGGTTTTCGCCGATGAGTCGGCTCTTGAGCATTAGGGCGTAGTTGGCGGAAGCTCCGTCTCGAACTTCACCGATGCCGACGATACCTTGATTGGTTTCGATCTTGATCAGGGGCCAGCCGTAGCCGAAGCCGTCAGTACCTACGACCGCTACTTTGAGGTCGGTGATTCTGAGATCGGACGGGCTTGAGGACGTGCTTACTTTGTCTAGAACTTGATCGTTCGTCATACGTGTTGATTCCTTTCTGATGGAAGAATTTGATGTGCCTGAACGGCCGATATGTAAGGACGTCCGGGGTGGTTTGGCCCGCCTGTATCGCGGTAAATCAAAACCGGAGCGGCGTTAAGGGTATCGCCGGTGGCGGGCTTAGGAAACTACTTAGTGCGTGTTGATTTACAGTTCGCCGATGATCGCTCGGGATATGACGAGTCGCTGAATTTCTGAAGTGCCTTCGTAGATTTCCGTGACTCGCTGGTCGCGGTAGATTCGCTCGACAGCTGAAGGCTTGAAGTAGCCGACTCCGCCGTGGATTTGGAGCGCGCTGCTTGCGATTTTGCCTGCAGCTTCTGATGCGTAGAGTTTTGCCATCGCTGATTCTGTTCCGTGAGGCATGCCCTCGTCATAGAGAGCGGCGGCGCGGTAGGTGAGCAGGCGGGCGGCATCGAGCTCGACAGCCATATCGGCCATCATGAATTGAATAGCCTGACGGGTTGCGATTGGCTTGCCGAAAGTCACTCGCTGCTTCGAATACGATACTGCTGCATCGAGTGCGCCTTTGGCGAGTCCGAGGCATTGAGCAGCGATCATTATTCTGCTTGAGTCGAGGATTTTCAGAGCGAGCTTGTAGCCTTCGCCTTCTTCACCGAGTCTGTTTTCGACAGGGATTCGGCAGTTGTCGAATACGAGTTCCGCCGTTGCGCAACCCTTCATTCCCATCTTGCCGTGCTGCGGATTTATGGTGAACCCGGGTGTGCCTTTTTCGACAACGACAGCGGTTACGCCTTTGTGACCTGCCGACTTATCGTGATTCGTGAAAACTGAGAACACATCGGCTACAGCACCGTTTGTGCAGAACAGTTTTGAACCGTTTAGAACGTACTCATCGCCGTCTCGGGTTAGCGACGTTTCCAGTGCTAACGCGTCGGATCCGGTGCCGGGTTCGGTGAGGGCAAATGCGGCGATCTTCTCGCCGGATGCGAGCGACGGTAGCCAGCGTTGGCGTTGTTTGTCGTTACCGCCGTGATGAATCGTTTGCGAGCCGAGCGAAACATGGGTGATCAGAACCGTGCTGGTCGATCCGCAAGCAGCCCCGACTTCTTCAAGCACCACCATGAAGTCCTTGTACTCGCCACCAGACCCCCCGAATTCTTCTGGAATGGTCATTCCTGTGAGGCCTAATTCTGCTAAGCCCCGGAATTGATCGATTGGGAACTCTTCTTTTTCGTCGACTTCATCTGCTCGGGGGGCGAGATTATCGGCTGCGAATTCCCGAACGGTGGTTGCCAACATTGTTTGCTGTTCGTTGTAGAACGGCTGCATCTTTGAGAGTCCTCGAATGGTGATAGGAACGTTGCTGCCAACAGGGTAGCGGCTGGCAGTTGAAATTTATGAGGTAACGATACACGGCTGACGGTTTCTTTTTATCGTCGGGTGGCTATCGGGTTATCGCCATCTGCACTTCTTGATAGAAAGGGGGTAAGGGTAGACTTTGCAACTGAATTCGCCCATGAAACGTGATGGGTGAACTCGTGATGAGATCGGAATTGTTTTGCGAATACTTGGTATTGATCCCGGGCTTACTAGCACCGGCTACGGAATAATCGACATTGTGGGTCGTGACTTCAAAGCTGTTGAAGGTGGGGTTGTTCGAACAAAATCGGATCAGCCGATGGCTGAGCGTTTGTATTCGATCTACTCAGTGATTCGCGATGTGATCGCAGAGTTTAAGCCTGATGAAGTAGCCGTTGAAGATCTTCACGCTAGATTCGCTAAGACTGCTCTGCTGTTGGGTCACGCTAGAGGTGTGGCTGTCATGGCGGCTGGTGAAGCCAAGTTGCCGGTGATCGACTATCAACCGACTCGTGCGAAGAATCTTGTTACTGGGTCGGGTAGAGCCGATAAAGAGCAGATGAAGCAGGCGATTGCGATGCATCTTGGTACGCCCGATGCGGCTAAGAACGAACACGTTGCGGACGCATTTTCGATTGCGATTGCACATGCGGTGATGATCGGTAGCTCGGCGGTCGCAGCAATCGACGCGGCGAAGTAGACTCCATCAATCATGATCAGTTACATCACAGGAAAAATCCGAAGTCTTACTCGTGAACCGGGTCGGGCGATAATTATCGCTGGCGGAGTTGGCTATGAAATTAGCTTGCCGACGTACGTTTATCAATCACTGGCTAACGACGGAATCCAAGAGGGTTCAGACGTTGAGTTGGAGATTTATTACCACGTGACAGATCGCCAGCCGAAGCCAATGTTGGTTGGTTTCAGGCATCCGAGTGAGAAGCAATTTTTCGAACAACTGATTCAGGTCGAAGGAATCGGACCGGCTAAGGCTGCTGCCGCGCTGGTGTTCCCCGTTTCGACTATTGCTTCGGCGATTGAGAACGAGGATTTGGGATCGCTTCAACGGCTTCCTGGGATTGGAAGTCGTGCGGCTCAGAAAATCGTTGCGACGCTTCGTGGCAAGGTGGCGGCGACTGCTTTGTTGCAGGACGCAGGAATTTCTGAGCAGGGGCAGACGGTTGCACCGGCTTCGGACGCTCGATCAGAAGCTATTGAAGCTCTGATTACGTTGGGCTATCGCCCGACCGAGGCGCAGGATAAAGTCGACGATGTAATTCGTCGGACGCCTGAAGCGGCTGACGATTTGCAGGATCTGATGCGAGAAGTATTCAAGGCACAGGTTTCGACGCAGGATTAATTGTGGCGTTTCGAGCGTGTTCTTGAACAGGATTTCAACGGAGAAGATGAGTGGCTTCTGGGCCAGATGAAAACGGACGCGAGCGGATTGTTCAGGCGAGCACTCCGGCGGATGACGCCGAGAAGCTAGCTGGCGATCAGGCGCTGGAAGAGCGTGCTCAGGAGGCGACTTCTCAGACTGAAAACGCTACAGATACTTTTGCGAAAGATCTGCGCCCACGTCGTTTCCAGGAGTACGTGGGCCAACGGGCGGTAGTCGATAGCATCTCGATTGCGGTGCTGGCTGCTAAGAAGCGTGGCGATACTTTGGATCATGCTTTGTTTCATGGCCCTCCGGGGCTCGGCAAAACGACGATTTCTCAGATCATTGCTCGTGAGTTGGATTCTCAGCTGATTCACACTTCTGGTCCCGCTTTAGAAAGACCTGCCGACGTTGTTGGCTTATTGTCTAATCTCAAAGTAGGCGACGTTTTATTTATCGACGAGATTCATCGTTTGTCGCACGCTGTTGAAGAGTATTTGTATTCAGCGATGGAAGACTTTCGAGTCGACTTCATGACAGGTTCGGGTGCGTTTGCGAAGAGCATTAATTTGCCTTTGCAGCCGTTTACGCTGATCGGATCGACTACTCGAGCTGGGATGCTCAGTGCGCCACTTCGTGAGCGTTTTGGACTTGCCTATCATCTTGATTTTTATTCGACTGGAGAGTTGGCGCAGGTCGTGACTAGGTCGGCTGGAATTCTCGAAGTAGATATCGATGCCGATGGTGCTTTGGAGATTGCTCGGCGTTCACGTGGCACACCACGAATTTCGAACCGGTTGCTAAGGCGTGTTCGCGACTTTGCTGAGGTGCGCGAGGTTGGCACGATCGATAAGACTGTTGCTTCCGAGGCACTTGAAATTGAGGGTGTTGACTCGCTCGGGTTAGATCGACTTGATCGTTTGTATTTGACGACGTTGTCGAAGAACTATCAGGGTGGTCCAGCCGGAATTCAGGCATTGGCGGCGACGATCAACGAGGATCAGCAGACGCTGGAAGATGTTGTAGAACCGTTCTTGCTGAAGATCGGCTTCATCGTGCGAACGCCGCAGGGTAGGCGAACTACTCCTGAAGGGTTTGAGCACATCGGCTTGCCGCCGCGTCTGGATGGCCCGACAGGGCAGGGCACGCTGCTTTAGAGCATCTCATCTCTTCCCAACGAGCCTTCACGCCGTACGGTGTCACCGTCGCACTCCCCGCACCACCGAAGGTCCCTCCGCTCCGCTTCGCTGCGGTCGGGACTTCGGAATTGGCGATTGGCTGGTTGTTGACTACAGCTCGATCCGACGATCGAACTCTAAGTAGAAGTACCGTCGGCTGCTTGAGTTGCCTGGGCGATTAGCTCGTCTGGAATGTCATCGAAGGATGCGTAGTTCATCGAGTAGAGGCGTGAGTACAGTCCGCCGAGTTTCATCAACTCGTCGTGGTTACCCTGTTCGATGATTTCGCCGTCCTGAAGAACGATGATCCTATCGGCACCCCGAATCGTTGCGAGTCGGTGCGCGATGACCATTCCCGTGCGACCTTCCATAAGACGTGCCAACGCCTGTTGGATCAGCATTTCTGTGTACGAGTCGATGCTGGCAGTTGCTTCGTCGAGCACAAGAATCTTGGCATCTGCCACGATGGCTCGTGCGAACGAGAGTAGCTGTCGCTGTCCTAGTGAAAGGTTTCCACCGCGCTGTTCAAGCTCGGTTTCATAGCCCTCAGGCAGCTTCATGATGAACTCGTGCGCACCTACTGCCTGAGCAGCGGCAACAACGTCTTCACGAGTTGCGTCTTCCTTGTTGTAGATGATGTTTTCAAAAATAGTTCCCGAGAATAGGAACGGTTCTTGAAGCACCATCGAAACGTGCTTACCGAGCGAATCTTGCGTTACGTCTCTGACATCGTGTCCGCCGACTTTCACTGAGCCTTCCCAGATGTCGTAGAAGCGGTGAACGAGAGCGGTTGTGGAGGTCTTTCCAGAACCGGTTGGACCAACAAGGGCGACAGTTTCGCCAGGCTTCACTTCGAAGTTTATGTTCTTGAGAATCGGCTGGTTTGGTAGGTAGCCGAACGTGACATCTTCGAACGAGATCGATCCGTCGATTTCTTCTGGATCGATAGCGTCGGGCTTGTCTTTGATATCGACAGGTACGTCGATTACTTCGAAGATTCGTTCTCCAGATGCCATAGCTCGTTGCAGCACGTTGTAGTGCATTGTGAGCGCTCGGATAGGGTCGAAGAATCGCTGTACGAATAGTACGAATGCGACCATTACTCCGACTTCGATTGTTCCACCGAGTACGAAGAATCCACCGACGATGACGATGATTGCCATCGCTGCGCCAGTGAGTGTGTCGACGATTGGCAGCATCATCACACCAAATTTTGATGCACGGTTTGCTGCGTTTAGGTTGTCGGTGGCTCGGATGTCGAATAGATCGAGGTTCACGTATTCGCGTGATAGGCCTTGAACGGCTCTGATGCCGTTGATGTTTTCGGCGAGAGCTCCACTGACGATCGACGATGTAACTCTAGCTCGAAGGAACGAGCGGCGAGCGTACGGTAGCCAGATTATTCGGATGATGAACAGCGTTGGAAGAACGGCGAGGGTCATTAGCCCAAGTCGCCAGTCTAGCCAGACCATTGCTCCGATAATTCCCACGAGTAGAACTAGGTCTCCGATTGCGAAGACTGCTGTCTGAAGGAATTCCTGAAGTGCGGCAACGTCTCCCTGTAGGCGAGACATTAATTTTCCGATTTCAGTCTTGTCCATGAACGACAGCGAGACTCGCTGGAGATGTTCGTACATCGCACGGCGCATATCGATCAGAATTCGTTCAGCGACTCGTCCAACGATTAATTCTTGTAGGTAGTTCGAGACGAAATTGAACCCGACGGCAACCAAAAAGATGATCACCATTCCGGTTAGTTTAGATTTGTCTTCAAAGCCCTCTTTTAGCGCATCGTCATAAACATCTTTGACGACAAGCGGGATAGCGATCGAAGATATGGTGAAGACCAGAACTGCTGAAATTGCGACCCAGAGCAGCATTTTGTAAGCGGCTACGTATTTGATAAATCGGCCGACTACTTGGCCGTTAAATGCTTCACCGAATACTTCTTCATCGAGGGTCGGTCCGAGACGAATCGAAGCCTTTGGTGGAATTTCGTGACTACGTTCGTGTGTGTCTCTGGTTGCCATTACGAAGCGCTCCCTTCGTCTTGGCTATTTCGACTATCTTCGTTGGGTCGAATCTGTAGTTCGTAGAGATCGTTGTAGTGGCCGCCTTGTGCGAGTAGCTCTTCGTGAGTTCCTCGTTCAACGATTTTTCCTGCTTCAATGAACAGGATTTCATCGGCATGCATCAACGAGCTGAGTCGGTGAGAAATGATGATTGTTCCACGGTCTTTAGTGAGATCGGTAAGAGCGGCACGAATTCGCTGTTCGGTTGCTGCGTCGATAGCTGCGGTCGAGTCGTCAAAGACGATCAATTGTGGCTTGAGCAGGATGGATCGGGCGATCGATAGTCGCTGGCGTTGTCCACCGGATAGCGAAACACCGCGTTCTCCGACCATCGTGTCGTATCCACCGGGGAGACGTTCGATGTAGTCACCGAGCTGAGCGTATTTCGATGCAAGTTCAACTCGGTCATCTGGCGCCCACGGGTCACCATAGGCAACGTTGTGTTCAACAGATGCTGTGAACAGGAACGTGTCCTGTTCAACTACTCCGACTGCTTTACGTAGCGAGTCGAGTGTTACGTCTCGTAGGTCTTGGCCATCGATAGTGATGTGGCCTTCGATTGGATCGTAGAACCTTGGTACAAGGTGGGCGATAGTAGATTTTCCGCTGCCGGGAGGGCCAACGATTCCGACGGTGTGGCCGGGTTCTGCCTTGAACGAAACTCCGTTAAGGGTGTGCTCGCCTTCGTAGCCGAAACTTACATTGTGAAATTCGAGAGTGCCTTGAGTGATTTCAAGCGGTTGTGCGTCGGGCTTATCTTGAATTGCGGGATCGATATCAAGAACTGCGAATAGTCGACCACCGGTTGCTGATCCCCGGGCGTAACCGTTGATCATCATTCCGATTTGTCGAACTGGCTGAAGCAAGATACTCATGAAGGCGAGGAACTGTGTGAGTTCACCAGCTGAAAGTTCACCTTCGATTACTTTGAGTCCGCCGACCCAGAGCACCGCGGCCATTGAAAGCATGAAAGCAACGCCCATGAGAGAGATGCTCGAAGCTCGAATTCCAACTTGAACGTTGGCAAGAGCTAATGTTTCGTTGGAAGCTTCGTCGAACTTATCCATCTCATGTTTTTGAGATGCAAATGCACGAACAACTCGGATACCTCCGAGGTTTTCGTCCATGACCTTAGTAAGGGCAGATAGGCGTTCTTGTAGGTCATACCAATTGGAACGCAGTTTGAGTCGAGCGGCTGTTGCGCGCCATGCCACAAATGGAACGAAGCTGAGGCTGATTAGCCCAAGAACAAGATCTTCGCTCAGCATCAGATACATACCAGTGCCGATGAGTACGACTAAGAAGACAGTTCTCAGAAGGGCTGTCTGGACGAACATCCTGACACCTTCGACATCGACGATTCCGCGTGTGATGAGGTCGCCGGTGTGTACGCCCGCGTGGTAGCTGAACGAAAGTCGTTGCAGCTTTTCGTAGTAGAGCATTCGGAGTTGGTACCCGATGTTCTGACCAATCGATTCACCCATGTAGTTCTGGACCATGGCTGCGAGTCCGCGACCTACAGATGAAATGAATAGCAATATTGCGATGGCTATAAGGGCAGATTTAGCGGGGTTGTCGCTACCGCCAAAAATATCGGTTGTTGAATCGACAGCCGATGCGGCCATGGTGTTTGCGATTACAAAACTTCCATCATCGAGTCCGTTCGCAGCATCAACTGCGCTGCCGATGAGGATTGGGAGGGCCAATTGGAATCCGGACGCCAAGAAAATAGCGATGAGCCCGAATACGAGTCGCCATCTGTATTGAAGCGACATGCGCGTTATGCGCATGAAGACTCCTACAGAACTTGCACCTTCGACAGGTCGTGATGACGTGCCTGCGGCTTTTCCTACTGGTGTAGTTTGGCTGGTAGCCGTGACGATTCCTCCATGTTTAATACATCAGCATGTCAGCATCGCGCAGGTTCGTGGCTTGTGCGTATGAATTACGTCACGGGTTTTTGTGAGTGTTTACCGAATAAAGAATCACGGTAAACTCGTCGAAGCTGTAACTGCTTGGGTAAGTGGTTACGGGCTATGCTCTGTACGAACGAATACGCGATCGTTTTATATCTATGACTCTTTCCGATCCAAATAACATACTTGCTGGCGCTTTCGCCGACCTTGATTCAGGAAATCTGAAATCAAGCCCGGATGAAGTTTCGGAGTCGAAAAGCGAGGTTCGTAACGAGTTTTCAGTGCGTCGGGCTTCGCTCGATGATTCGCTAATGCTTGAGAGCATTGAGCGGGAAGCATTTCCGGGTATGACACCGGTGACGCGCATTGAAAGAGATCTAACTCGACAGAACGGTCTTTATCTTGCCGCTATTCGGGGTTGGCACCTTGAGGAGCAGGAGCTTGGGCCTCGATTTGCTATCGCTACTAAGGCCGAAAAGGAAGACGAGAGCTTCACGGCGCGTATGAGGCGAAACGTCGATAGGTATGTGCTCGATCGAGTTAGCCGCCCAAAACTTTCAGCCGATTACATTGCCGGATTTGTGGGTTTGTGGTTTGTGCTGGATGAGGCGCACATCGTGATAATCGGGCTGCGGGAATCGGATCGTCGCAAAGGGATTGGTGAGCAGCTTCTTATAAGTGCTCTGGAGCAATCGATTGAAAATGATTCGCGGGTAATGACTCTCGAGGTTCGCGAATCGAACGCGGCTGCGATCGAGCTGTACCGTAAGTACGGATTTCAGAACGTTGGCCTACGCCGTAGGTACTATTCGGACAACGGCGAAAACGCTGTGATTATGACTACGCCACCGATTCAAAGCGACGATTATCAGAAGATGTTCACCGGGTTGATCGAACAGCATGCTGATAAGTGGGGTTGGGTTTCTCGCCCGGGGTTTGCTGCGCCTGAGGGCTGGGTAGAGGAAGTGCCTGAAGAGCCAGAGACTCCGACTGAAGACGGTGGTGATGCTGTCGAGGACGAGGTGAAATCGGCGGTCGACACGGATGTCGATACTGGCACCGATTCAGCAGATGAAGACGAGACGGAAGATTAGGCTCCGCTAACGGCGATGATGTAGACCAGTAGCAGTCCTGCAACGGCGATTGTGAGCTTTACAGCCCAAGACGTCCACTGCTTTTGAAATGCTTGGAAGTGCTCAACAGATCGCCATTTCTTCCCACGCCACGCTAGTTCGTTTCCTTTGGCTCCGAGGTAAAGGCTGGCGGTAATCATTACTACCAGCTGAATTGTTGGAGGCAGGAATGCCGCTCCGAACAATATTGCGGTGTACGGCACGCCAGAAAAAATGCCCCAGATCGCTGGCATGAGGAATGCTGCCCAATTCCACTTCTTAACGCCGTCGGGTATCTCACCGTCTCGTATGCCAGAGGTGTTATCGGTCGCATCGTCGGCTGAACCGAACGGATTTTGCTGGGAGATATCTAAATCGTGCTGCTGGCTTGCATCTTGATTTTTGACAGGGCCGCGTAGGTCAGCCGGTTCGTCGCTGGGACGATTTAATGGCGGCCTGTTGGCTGGGTTACCTGTTGGATTTAGATCAGGCCGGTATGTGCGTGGTCCAGCAGCTGACGGAATAGTGACTTCCGGTTGTGCTTGTGGTTGTGGGGTGATGCGCACTGCGTTGTGCATTTCCGATCCACAAACCCAGCAATAGGCAGCCCGGGTATTGTTCGCATTGCCACACTTTGGGCAGGAATTTAGTCCAAGCGGCGATACTGAATCTGTGTGGACTTCCACAAGTCGTTCGCCGCACCGGGTGCACGCGTAGCCGGTTTTATCGTTTTCGGTGCCGCAATGTGCACAGAAGTGATGATCGCCAGCGGTAGTTTGTTCGGTAGTTTCTGCCATACAGCTTTGATTTTAGAGGTGTTATCGAGCGGTGTCGCTACCGAACCTAGTTGGCACGTGCGTTCTGTGCAGAATTGTGTTGATCGTTACTCGAACTAAAGATTCGAAACATCGAGATCGAGAGAGTTCATCAGGTCGTCGAGTTCAGCTCGAGTGTCATCGCCAATTGGTGGACTAGGTGGTCGTACGTCGGCGGTGGTGATGAAGCCTCGTCGCTTCATGATCTCTTTTCGAATTGCGAGACTGATGCCTGCCGAGTTTTCGTAGCGAATGATAGGTATCCACTTATAGAAGAGTGCTCGCGCTCGTTCGATTTCGCCTTCAGAGATGTATTTGTGCATTGCGACCAGAACTTCAGGGTAGGCAAAACCGGTCATTGTTCCGATTGCTCCGCGCTGAAGCTCTTCGAAAAGGAATGCGCCGCCGAGTCCACCGAAAATTCCCATCGAGCCGTCAGTGGCGTCGAGAACACGGGTGATTTTTTGGGGAGTTGGTGGGTCTTCTAGCTTGAGATATTTCGCATCGGGAAGTTCAGCGTGAAGTTTGCCGATGAACGCAGGG
>ENA-OREN01004825-OREN01004825.1-marine-metagenome-genome-assembly--contig:-NODE-4825-length-11514-cov-4.350442_pt1 | contig 11514 bp, 19 predicted proteins | sample MGYA00248624_ERZ508555 | MGnify/ENA primary metagenome ERZ508555 (study PRJEB26222, sample SAMN06267773) | marine metagenome | isolation source: Saanich Inlet, British Columbia, Canada | place...
AGACAATGTTGAAATGAAGGTCAAGATGTTAAAGAAAAAATCAGGTAACTTGCAGATCAAATACTTGCCAAGTGGTAGCAACGTTTTGGATGTTAGGACGTATCTTAAAGAACTAGAACTAAAAAACAAAAAGAAAATAGATTGCATACTGATCGATTACTTGGATCTCATGATGCCAAAGAGTAAAAGGATATCACCAGCAGACTTGTTTATCAAAGACAAATATGTCTCGGAGGAACTTAGAAACTTGGTAGTTGAGAAACAGTGTGTGTTGGCAACAGCATCGCAGTTGAATAGGGCAAGTGTAGAAGAGATAGAGTTTGATCACAGTCACATCTCAGGCGGACTGTCTAAGATACAAACAGCAGATAACGTTATAGGTATATTCACAAGTAGAGCAATGAAGGAACGTGGAAGATATCAGATACAGTTTATGAAAACTAGAAGTAGTAGCGGAGTAGGACAAAAAGTAGATTTAGAGTTTGACGTAGACAGTTTAAGAATTAGAAGTTTAGATGAGGAAGAATCACAGAGTTATAATCAGCAAGGTAAGAATAAAATATATGATTCGTTGAAACAAACATCCAAGGTAACTGGCGGTGAACCCACAGATGCTAAACCAGAGATCCCGGATCCTCGTAAGGGCGATGCACTAGGGGTCAAGGTCAAAGCCACAGTGGAAGGCGGCAAACTGAGACAACTGTTAAACGAATTACACTCAGACGAAGAACAATAATGAAAAAAGTACATGATTGGTTTCTTCCGGATCATGACACTCACTATGAACTTTGGTTCAGCATAAACAACGATAAGGACTACCAAAAGCCACACAGAGACCACGCACTCGAGAAAGTAGAACATTTCCGGACAGCAGTAGACATAGGTGGAAACATAGGATTCTGGAGCAGAGATTTTTGTGAGCAATTTAATAACGTAATAATTTTTGAGCCCGAGATGTTAAACGTAGAATGCTTGAAGGAAAATTTAAAAGTTCATTCTAATTTCACACTGCACGAAGTGGGACTAGGTAGCAAAGAAGAAATGCGAGAGTTCTACATATCATTGACCTCTTCTGGAGGACACACATTCAACAAAGAACACACGACACACAATAAGGTAAAACAAATACAGTTACAGATAAAAACTTTAGATTCATACAATCTCACAAACGTAGATTTCATAAAGATCGACACACAGGGTTTTGAACTTGACGTGTTGCAAGGTGCTAGAGAAACATTACTCAATAACGATTGTGTTGTTAACGTGGAGATAGAACAGAAGAATCCTGTACAAGTGGAGAACAGCAAACCCATATTCAACTTAATGGAGTCGCTTGGTTACAGGAAACTTAATAGATACAAGCGAGACGAAGTATTATTCGCGAAGCGTAAAGCGTAAATTACCAGAGATAGCGTAAATTAAGAAATAACGCGAAGCGTTAAAAAGCGTAAAGCCGGCCTGCCCTTCTTTGAGCTGACCGACTCCACAGTGTTAGCAAACTAGAATATGAATTTGATTCCAGCCGCCGCGTCTTGTGTGTCTACACCTGTAGGCACGTCAGTTTGTTGGAAAGCACCGTATAAACTAAAGCTCTCACCGATCTTCTTCTCGGCTCCCACTGTAGTGTATTTGTTGCCATCCTCGATCTCACCATAACCAACAGAGATTGTCGTCGCACCGATCAGGTGTGAAGCAACTACTTCGTTGGCAGTAGTTTCCACTTTAGTAGACTCTACTTCTTTTCTTGTGTGGTTGTAACCGATAGATGTGGCATCAGAAATGTCAAACGTGACCCCTGCACCCTTGTACTCTACCGCGTTCACTTTGTCATCCGTGTATGCAACACCGATGTTTAGTGAATCAGACAAGTCCATGGTCGCCGCAGTCTCGTACACGTCAACACCTGATTTACCAGTTGTACCGTCAACTTTGATCAAGTTGTCGAACTGGACAGCACCTAAATTGTTAGAGTAGGTCACTGTGTGTGAATCTCTGCTGAACAATTTCTGTGCGGCACTTCCGCCGTATTCTGGGAACACATCCGTCTTAGATGTAACAGCACCCTTAAACACAGAGTTCTGTCTTCCTGCTGATAGCACACCTGCGTCACCCATGTCAATACCAGCGTAAGCCAGTTTTGAATCAAATGGTGAACTTCCAGAGTCATCCGCATCGATTGACACTTCTAACTTGGCGAAGCCGTCGACGCCCTCTGATAGTGGGCTTGTTAAGTCAACACCGATTGAAGAACCGTTGTTCTCCGCTTTCGATGTTGCCACGCCTGAAGCATTCTCATTGTTTGACAGCATGTAGTTCAATGAACCAAACACTTTCATCTCGGCCGCTTCAGCCGGTGCCGGTTTCATAACCGACCAAATGGCCACTAGTGCGATGATAATCGCCACACCAATAGCCGCCTTTTTCTTTGTCATTTTCATAGATTGTTTTTCTCCCGTATCTATTATGATTGTAATGCGATCACAGGCCTCGTGACCGCTCTGGATTGTAAGGCATATTTATCAGAAATGCAACCATTAAGTGCAACTTTTTTTACCAAAATAGTTTACACCTGACCCGTTTGCATGTATAATTACGGATAGCAAAGGAGGTTCACGATGGGCATACACTACGACTACAAGAACACCAGGGGCGCCAAGAAACTACAGAAACAGCATGACAGGGAACAGCGGAGGCTGAGGAAGAAGGCACAGCAGATGCCGGAACAGAAACCGGACGATGACCGACCACTCACACTGGACATGATCACCTATCCTGACAAATGAAAATAAACCAACGACTGTTCGACCACTACGGCATCAACACCCACAAGGATCTCAAAATATCGGAGCGATGTCCCCGGCCATTCGACACAGTGCTCATAGACAAGCAGGGCAGTTGCTACGCATGTGAGTGCACCTCTTGGCTACCACAGAGCCTGGGCAATCTGCAGATAAAGACACTCACAGAGATACTGAATGATCCCATGAGGCAACACCTGCAAGGGGCCATTTCGGATGGTACCTACCGATACTGCAACGAACATCAGTGCCACTACATCAAGGCAGGTAAATTCGAGGGTGCCGGCGCCACAGATGTGCGGTATATCAGATTGGCCATAGACGACAGTTGCAACCTCAAGTGTCCGAGCTGTCGCGACAGGTTGATTTTCCATAAGTCTGGGTCAGCGTTTGATCGTGGCATCCGACTGGCAAACAGGATCAATGACTGGTTAGCGGTCTACGACAGACCTGTACAGGTTCACATAGGATCAGACGGTGATCCGTTCGCGTCACACATTTACAGACACTTCATGGAGCACACGCCACACAGGAACACCATAAGGTACTCCGTGATGACCAACGGGCTCATGTTCGACGAGTTCCATCACAGGGTGCCAAACGTCATGTCAAACCTCGCCGAGCTCGCAGTCAGCATAGACGGTGCGACCAAACCCACCTACGAGGCGCTGAGATTGGGAGGACGGTGGGACAAAATCTTATCTAACCTGCAATCGATTGCAGACTCAAAGGTGAAGAATAACTTCACTTTCAGCCTGCACATGGTGGTGCAACAGGAAAACTGGTGGGAGATGTTAGACATGATCAGGATTGCCGAGCAGTATGGTGCAGACCGGGTCTATTTCAACAAGATAAAGGATTGGAACACAGGATTAGATCATTCCGACCAGATGTTCTCGGACCGACATGAGTTCAAGTCCATGTGTCGAGAGATCAACAACAGGTCGGAGAGATTTGAAAATGCAAGGAAGTATCTGATAAAAGGATTCGACAACGATATCCTAAAACTATCTTAGTTTATTACGGAATTTTTCTAAAAACAATTTAGCAAAACGTTCGTGGTGTTCCACACCATAGTGTTCACCATCACTGGCCAGACTTGGTTTGCCGTAGGTCACACGCTGTTCAAACTTGTTCCAGTATGGCCAACAGTTTTTAATAGTGTATTCCTCCAGTACCTTCAATCCTTTTATGTGTTCATGATAACTGTCATCCGCGAAACAATGAAATGTGTCACACTGATTCACTTCCGCAAACTTCTCAACGAAGTAGACGTTCTTGAGGAAATTGTTCTTGTCCGTCTCGTCTGTTTCCATTTTTAGATGTTCGTCATTGCCTGTGAGACTCATGGGCTCTGATTCTAACCTTTCTCTGCGGCTCCATAACGGCCAACACACTATGATGATTCTCGGATCAAGCAACTTCTGTGATCCATGGAGTATTCTCACTATCTTGTCCGCACTGGCACCAGGCTGGCCAAGGTTCCAATAACGCAGGCGTTCTGGGTTGTGTTTCGAAAGGTGTGCCACCCAGTGTGTGTCATCGTCGTGTCCCACACCATAGGTGTGACTGCAACCCAACACCAAAACATTTTTCTTGCCAGAAGGCATCGGATCCCAGGACGGACATCTGTATCCCAACTCAGATACTGGCAGTTCGATGTCCGAGTAGTGTCCAAACTTCATCAGGTGCTTCCTTTCGCGTTCATCATCCGCTGGTTTATCCTGTGTACTATGTACAGTTCCATGAAGCCCATCCTTTTCCTGTTGCCAAACATTGTGGGATATTTAAGTTTGCCCATCATGAGATACTTCTCGTCTGCGTACAGATCTAACCTACTTTTGTGTTTGGGATAACGGAACTCCAATGCCTTGTGCTTCCAGAGATACTTGACCAGTTTAGATTCGTCCAGCAACATTGTCTCTGCCAGTGCGGGTGGTATGTTCTCCTTGAACTGTTTCAACTTTATAGAATAAAACTTCTTCACACAATTAATTATTGAGCTTTTGGTGGACCGGACAGGATTCGAACCTGTGGCCTTGAGTTCCGCAAACTCACGCTCTATCCAACTGAGCTACCGGTCCTTTGGTGTGCCCGGCAGGATTCGAACCTGCGACCCCAAGTTTAGGAAACTCGTATTCTATCCAACTGAACTACGGGCACATATAAGTGGCGGGAGTGAAGGGACTCGAACCCTCGACCTATCGCGTGACAGGCGATCGCTCTAACCAACTGAGCTACACCCCCACTTTGTACTTGGCGGTCCCTAGGGGAGTCGAACCCCTCTTTCGAGGATGAAAACCACGTGTCCTAACCGATAGACGAAGGGACCTCTGGTGGAGGATAGGAGAGTCGAACTCCTGACTCATCCATGCCATGGATGCGTGATCCCACTTCACCAATCCCCCAAAAGAACCAATCACATGCAAGGCCATTGAGTTTTTTGGTGATAATGGTAATTCTGGCATAATTGGTATATGTGGTGCCCCCTGAGAGAATCGAACTCCCAACCTACGGATTACAAATCCGTTGCTCTACCAGTTGAGCTAAAGGGGCCTCCACACTAATGCAACGTGGGTTCAGGCAGATCTTCTTTATGGCGCTGAGCCAATAAAGTTACAATGTGCTGTTGTTCTTGTTCTGCTTGTTCCTTTGTTACTTTAGTTCTGTTCTTTGCCCTAAACGTATGCGTGTGTGAGTGGCAAGGCGGACATATCATTTCGCCATTGTTAAAACTGTTGTTACTTCTATTACCATCTATGTGGTTGTATTCAAACTTAAATTCTCTACCAATGTGATCGTGACTGTGTCCACATCTGTTGCACTTTCCGTTTGTAAGTTGCAATAGGTAACGTCTAGGCCATTTGGGCACAGGATCTTTTGCATTCCAGGATATATCTTTGTGTATCCAGTTATGGACACGTTGCTTATATTCAAATTCTAACTGACAAGCATTAGAACAATACTTGTTGACTTTCTGTCTTGTGGCCTTTGCTTCTTTACCACAGTGTTTGCATTTGTACGTTTGCATACCTTTATATTACACTATAAACCCGTTCTAGTCTACCTTTTAAACGCACACACAAGCACACACACGCATGGTAAAGGGCAACCAGGAGTAACTGTATATTTGCACATATTACCACCACGTGTTATGTTCTATATGCATATCTGGTATGTTGACAACACATAAATAATCTATATAATAAAGTTATGAGAGACACAAAAAAAATAACAGCATACGCTCAGAAACTCTTGCGTGAGACAAAACAGAAGTTGATGTTTAAAGACCTACGTAAGGAAGTTGACTCAGGTGCCAACGGCACACAGAAGTATGTGATCAAGAACGGTGTCAACACTGGCAAGATTGCCACTGACGCCAACAAATTCCAATAGTAAACAACACCATATTACGGTATCTATATTCGGTGTAAATAATTCGTATGAATAAAGAATTCGAAAGGTATCTAATCATAATCCTGTTGCTAGTATTGATAGGACTGTCTGGGTGTTTACAGAAAACAATTACAACCACTGCACCAGACACTGTGGTAGAACCTAAAGAAGAAGAAAAACCTAGCACGATCACAGACTCTGTTAGTAAAATGGAAGGCATCGCGAATGCATTGGGTTGCATGTTTGCACCGGAGACTTGTAACAAATAAATACACAGTCTAAGGAGGACGCACAATGAAGAAGATTATCGACGAAATTAAAAAGAACAAGAAAGCAATGATCGGAGTTGCTGTTGTAGTTGTGATATTCGCATGGATGCTGATCACTAACGAACCTGCACCGGTTGAAGCACAATAAGGAGCACCAAATGTTTTTCACAATTGGATTAATAGTTGGTTTCGCGGCTGGTTGGTATGTTAACGAGAAGTTCGAAGCAATACCGGGACACATCGAGAAACTGAAATTCTGGAAGAAATAATATAGCGATGGAGGGTTTAGTATGTTCGCAAGACTCAGAGGATGGTTCGAGACATGGAAGCAAAATTTGTTTGAATCATATGAACCACCTAAACCCACTGTCTACAAACTTGGCAAGAACAAGTACGTCAAAGTGAAACGTCTGAGGACCACGTCAAAATCAAAAGGTCCTTACATCAAATAACATAGATGACTGGTATGACCGAGACGCCTCTAGGGTGTACGCACAGCACCTTGCTCAACTAGATAATTCATAAGTTTAAGCACTTGATGTTTATTGTGGTGCAGTATTGTAAGTTCTTCGGGTGATAGAATCTTTCCAACAGGTGTGTTTCTCTGTGGCTTGTACCAAGGCACGTAGTTTATTTTTTCTTTATCAGTGAGTTGTTGATACATCCACACGTTGGAGCAGAATGTAAAAAACTTGTATATGCCTTTGCAGTCTTCGATCAGTTTCTTTTTCTTCATGCCTGGTTGATCCAGGTCGGACACGTTCTCATAATAATTTCCAGTGTCAAATATCAAGTGTCTGATCTTATTCAGTTCTAGGTATGCTTGGAACGTAATGAGTTTGGACCATAAATTATCATGCCCGGGATGGTCATTGCTGTGTATCACTGCTCCCGTCTTCATGTAGGTTTCTAGTATGGACTTATCATACGTCGGATCTATGGGTTTGGCAGAGCCGTAGTTCTTGCCAAGATTCATGTGCCACATGCATCTGTAGTGTTTGTTGTGGAGAGGATCTGAACGTTCTGCGATGGGCAATTCAAATCTGTGGGCAAAACTCACAGGCACGATCACCATGTCTGGTTTGCCGTTCTGTGCTGTCCATTCTATCACACCTCGCATCTGCCTGTCGGGAGAACCTCCCAGAGTAGAAATGTTTATTACTTCGTCAACTCCAAATAGTTTTTTGAGATCGTGCTGTATGTCGGAATACACTGCTCCAAAACTACAGCCTGATATCAGAAGTCTCTTGCTCATGACTAAGTTTGTTTTGTGAGCATGTACACACCAACACGCCTACCGGCATGATGCTTAACTATTTGTGGGAAGGTGTTCATCATTTCGGCATGGCTCCAGTCATCCTTTATGTGTTCCTCATAAGGGTTCCCGTGGACTGCTTCTTGTGGGTAATGTATGATCGGAATGCTTATGAATAGAAATGTCGCAACATTTAGTATGTTGTCCACGACCTTCACTGCGTCTTCCTTGGTCATGTGTTCTAGCACATCGCCCGCGACTGCTACATCGAAAGGACCTATGCTGTCGTAATCCAACTCACGCACATCTTGATTTATGATTGTGTCGTATTTAGATTCCAACTTGAATTCTTTTATGTATGGTTCCCACACTTCTACACCAGTCCATTTGTTTCCCGCCAATGGGCCTGCGTTGATGTCCCACTGTTGTTCTAGTGTTTGAAATTTGTCGCCACCCGGTATGTACTTGTGCGTCAGCCAGTTCAGGTAAGCACCTTCACCTGGGCCTATATCCAGTGCGGTGTTGTGTACGAGCTTGTTCTCTGCTTTGAGTTGCTCTGCCCATTCTACTATGTTGACCTTGCCGGCCTTCTTGCTGTGTGGCATAATGTGATAGTATTTACTTCCAGAGCCTGAGCTCTCGATCTATCTCGTCGTAGAATTTCTTTTGCGAGGTGTTGTATGAACAACCGTTCCACCAGTCCTGATTCATTACGGACATGGCACACAGGTTGCAGTCACCTATCACCCATGTTGGATCATACCATAACGGAAGTTTGTTGTTTGGTGTGATGCAGTGCGTGTGATACCAGGTAGGCTTCCTGCTCATGATGTAAATCATCTTACGTTTCTCGAGTGTGTACATAAAAATATTTACAACAGAAGCGTGTAAATTATAGTTTACTATTTGTAAATTTTGTAAATTTAAATTTACAAAAGATTTACTCCGTTTACAACGTATGACTTGATTTTCCATGGTTTTGTGTATAAGTTTACTATAAGTAAATTTACAAACATTAATTTACAAAAGGAAACAAAAATGTACGCAGACAAAAAGAAAAGCCAGAAGGTTTATGTAGAAAGCAAATGTGTTTCTCGTGACGACTGTTGTTGGGATGAAACACCGGAAACGTTAGAAGTCGTGACTGTAGATTTAAAATCAGAGCATACAGAGTGGCCTCAACACTGGACGAAGCAACTGTAATGTGGCCCGTGACAGACGAAGAACAAGACTGGGTGTCTAGAAAGTAATACTAGTTGGTGAACCAGTGTTGGTATGCCAGGTAAGGTACCAGGATGGGCCAAACAGTGTGTTCTACGATCTCATAGATAACAAACACCGTCAGTAACACCGCCCACATCTTTGACGTCTTGGCTTTCCTTGACACGAATGCAAAGAACCTTGCGTGGTAACTGCCTATCTTTTTTATCAATGATGCCATGTGTTTCTCCTAGTTGCGAATAGTTATTATTTGCAAGTACTTATTGATGTGTGATTTCGACTACTTGGAATGTGGTGGTAGTTTCTTCTCCACCCACCATATGTGCTTCTGTGTGATGGGGTCGAACTTGCGAAGTCGCAGTTTCTGGTTCTGCTTCTCGCCCTTGCCGGGCTTCATCGCGTAGTAGTAGAACCCGTGATCCTTCATCTTGGAATCCTCGGGTACCAGTCTAACCTTTACGTATGGTTTCTTTGACTTTGGCTTTTTTGCCGCCATGTTGGTATCCCATGTAGTAAGCCACTGCTATGAACGTGGCGATTATCAGTGTGTGCCAGATGTAAAACATATACTGTTAATTAGTTTGATCGTCTTCGGCCCTGCTGGAAACTATCCGGTCTACAAGTCCGTAGGCAACTGCTTCTTCGGCGTTCATGAACTTGTCACGCTCCATATCCGCTTTGAGCTTCTCTAATGGCTGTCCTGTTGTCTTCTGGTATATCTCTGTAAGTTCTTTCTTCCAACGTAGTAATTCATTTGCTCTAATCTCAACATCAGTTGCTTGTCCACTTGCTCCACCTAGTGGTTGGTGTATCATGTGTCGTGCGTGTGGCAACATATGTCTCTTGCCTTTTGTCCCGGCACTTGCTAGGAGTGAGCCCATGGAACATGCTTGGCCCACCACTATTGTTTGTATGTCTGATCTCACATACTGCATGGTGTCATATATCGCCATGCCCGCCGTTACCAGTCCGCCCGGCGAATTGATATACAGTGTGATATCTTTCGCGGCATCTTGTGATTCCAAGAATAACAGTTGAGCACACAGCACTGAAGCGGTGTGTTCCTCTATCGGTCCTTCCAACATGATTATCCTGTCCTTTAGAAGTCTACTAAAAATGTCGTAACTTCTCTCGCCTTTGGATGTCTGTTCTATTACTATTGGTGTAAGTGGCATATTGTTATAATACGCTGTATCGCAGTATTAGTCAACCTATTTCTTATCCCACCATGTATGGTATTTTTCACTGTCGGGTGCAAGACTGAATCCTCTGTGCTCCATCCAATGCTGGATGCTGTCATCGTGTTGTTCTGTCATTATTGAACTGACTGTGTTCAATATTGGCCACTCTTGTATTTGTTCAAGCACAACTAGGTCTCCACCATGAGGTACCCAGTCAATTACACACACATCACAACTGGTCCAGTCGGGCCGCTGTATGTTGCTTTTGTCACACCATGTGAGATTGGGGATCACAAAGAGGTCCTTGGCCTGATTGGTCCACAAACTATCAGGTTCCTGAGCCCATACTCTTCCATGCCTGCCCACAATTTTGCACATCTCCCATGCCAGGTTGCCTGCCATTGCTCCCCACATGCAGGTACTCATCTCAGGTGAAAGTCGCTTGCCAAGACCTTCAATACGTTTTAGATGTCCAGGCCAGTCCTCGTGTGTTGTGTCAAAACGCATGTTATCCTGTGCTTGTGAGGCTGTGATTCTCTAGATGGTGTCGCCACAGCATCTCCGCCAACTGCTCGTTGCAACTGCGGGTGGGGTGCTCGTCCCGGACCGTGATCCGTGTGTGGCCATATGCCCGCGGCCGCTCCAGTGGCGTCGGGTCCGTCCACTGCTGGGTCTCGTTGATGTGATCTATCTGTGTGTAGTCGTCAAGGCCAAAGAAGTGCTGTGTGTCTATCTGTTTCTCCAGTGAACGCACCTGTGCCCGTTCGTTGAGGCTGTAGTTGCCCACCGTGGGCCGCATGACCTGCCACATCAGGTAGGGTATGCCGTGTGCCCGGAAGATGTTCTGTAGCGTCAGTATCTGTGTGAGGTATCGCAAGTGATAGGTCAGGCGTATGTTCCATTTGTATGGTCCAAGGTCGGCCTCACGGCTCAGTCTCCTCAGTGCCATGGCTCCGTAGCGTTGGCTGGCCCTCCACTTGCTCCATTGCAGTCCCGTGGCCACGGGTTCACCCACCATGTCGTGCCTGTAGGGGTCCGTGATGCCCACGCTGGCTGTGACCTGCTGGACGCCCCTGCGTCGCTGTGCCAACCACAGCAGGAGGTCCGTGATCATGAAGTCGTTGCCATGGCCGGGTCGGCATCGATTCTCACACCGCACGCCCAAGCGTTCTGCCAGCATCTCGTGTGGAGATCCCTGTCCGCTGTCCATGCCGAAACTGGCTCCGATCCCTAGGTGTATGCTCTCTGTCATTATATGCTACTTAATGGGTCCGGGCAGGCGGCGTGAAATAATGTGTTATAACTGTATGGGCACCGTGTAGGTCCGGCCGTCCACTTCTATCGTGGTCTGTATGCCCCGGCAACGTTGCCACAGTCGGTCATCTTCTTCCTGT
>ENA-OREN01004827-OREN01004827.1-marine-metagenome-genome-assembly--contig:-NODE-4827-length-11511-cov-1.904058_pt1 | contig 11511 bp, 8 predicted proteins | sample MGYA00248624_ERZ508555 | MGnify/ENA primary metagenome ERZ508555 (study PRJEB26222, sample SAMN06267773) | marine metagenome | isolation source: Saanich Inlet, British Columbia, Canada | place...
TGATTTTGGACAAATTTTATTTGATATTTCTCGTGTATTAATTTTACCAATAACTAAAAAACTGATTTTAAAAAGAGCAAAAGATGCCAATGTTAATGAAGTGAATTTATCTTTGACCTTAGCAACTAAAGGCATGATTAAATTTCTACATAAAAACAAACTAAAAGTAAATGTCTGGACTGTTAATTATAAGAAAGATATCAAAAGATTAAAACTTTTAGCAGTGGATGGGGTTTTTACAAATTTTCCAGACTATTTCCAACAATGAAACTTGCTGTTTCTGATTAGATGTTTTAGTAAATCAATATTTAATCAAATACTAAGAACTTCACACTAAAAACCAACCAGAAACTACAAAAGAAAATCAAAAACAATTGTTCTAGAAACCTTTAATCAAATCATAAATGTTTAAGAATAAAATTTCAGTCAAATAAATCGCCTGCTTTTTCTTTTAATTCATCGTCCATTTCAGAAATACTCTTAGTCCCATACAAATCCATAGTTGTTTTAAAGGATAAATGCCCCAAAACACGCTGAACTACCTCTAAACTAAGTCCCCTATCTTTCAATATACGGGCGCAACTGTGACGTAAGATGTGGGGGTTAATGTTCTTTAATTCGGGAATTGGGTTGTTTAATTGTGCTCTATGGCCAGCTTTAGCAACAATTCGATTAATCTGGGTGGGCGTAATATGTTCTTTATCATTCAAACTAGAAACTGCTGGGAACAAATAACCTTGCTTCGCGTTGTTTAACACATATTGCATGTAAATTTTTAAGTCTTCAACAAGTTGATCAGAAAACATGGTAGCGAGTCGATCAATGTTCTTCTTGCCGCGAATGCTAATTTTGTTAGTTTCTAAATTAACATCAGAAATTTTTATCTTTGCTAACTCAAAACGTCTCAATCCACAATACGCAAGAAGTTTGATAATTACTTTGTCTCTTAGTTTGTCTGCGTGTTTTATCAATTGTTTAATCTGTTCTTCAGAAAGATGAAACTGGCTTCTGCTATGTCCTTTCTTCACCACTTTTTTATTCATCTTCGAAGAAAAGGTAACGGATTATTTAAATGTTACGTTTTAAGCATTTTTTGTTACCTAATACGTATCATTCTGTATAAAGTGTTACGTAATGCGTCGAAGGGCCTATTTGCATCAAATTGGTAGGGTTCTTTGAAAAATGATTGCAAGGTTTTTAACACCATCTCCCAGATCTCCCTTCATAACATATGCTCTTGCCAATAATAACCTGTGGGCGATGATATTCTCGTGGTTGGGATGAATCACAAACAACCTTTCCAGAATAGAAATTGTTCGGTTATATTTTTCATTTTTATAATTGGCTGTGGCAGTATTGAGCAGAGCTGTAAGGTTGGTTGGGCTAATTCTTAAAACCATAGAATAAATTCCCATGGCTCTTTGATACATTCCAAAATGAGCAAAAATCTCTCCTTTTCTATTTAGAGCATTAATAGGGTTGATGAACAGAACGTTTGGGTTCAGTGGTTGCCGCTCTGTTGAATCAACCTGATCAGAAAACTCTTCTAAAGAGGCCTTGGCGATTCCATTCGGGTCTCCCAATCCCTTAGCTTTTTCATAAAGTTCTTTGGCTTTTTTCAAATGGCCGCGAAGAACTTCTATATCTGCCAATTCCTGGTAGCCCCGGCTTTTAAGCTTGTTATTTGTTTTTGCGTAGTCAATAAATTTTTCGACAGATTGTTCTGCCATATCCAAGCGCAAAAACATGCTGTGGAGTCCGGCAAGAATCTCTTGAACTTTCAGGTCTTCTGGGCTCAGACGGGCGGCGGTTTCTGCTTCAATAAGACATAGTCCATATTGCTTGGACTTGTAAAGGGATTTGGACCGACTTAGATGATATTGCCCCGGGTCAACTTTCAAGGGCAGTTTGTCTGCTGAACCTTTGTAAATGTATTCTTTAAGTAGTTTGGCTGAGTTTGCTTTGGGATGATCTCGGTGGTTATCCAAAATATGATTGATATAAGACTCTGCCTGCTGCTTATCACTCCGCGTGGCGTATAGATAGGCTAGCTGGTAAGCCGCTTCTACATTGCCTTTGTCGAGTGAAAATGCGAGCTTGAAAGATTTTTCAGCCTCATCATTCTGATTGAGGTAATTAAAAACCATCCCTCGTTCATAGGGGTACATAGAATTTTTTGGGGACAGTCGGACACTTTCTGCAAACTCTTTATTAGCCTCTTTTGCCTTACCTCGGGCCATCAGGGTTAAAGCAAATTCATAATGTGCCAAAGGATCTTGATAGTGTTGCTGGGAGGCAATAATACAGGCTTTTTCTGAAGTCAGACCGTTGCCAAGCTTGCGATGGATCTGACAGAAAGAAAAGTGTAGGGCCGGGTGTTGGCGTTCTTTTTTGAATCCAGTTAGCAAAACTTTCAGAGCTTTCAGAGGTTCATCTATTTCATTTAAAATGATTGAAATACTTTAGATTATGTAAGGATACATTATAAAAAAAATACTCCCACCCAGGAATTATCCTAATATGTTTGAGTTTTAATGACAAAAGGTTTTATTGGTACAGGAGCTAGGTCTATGCTTAAAAAAATTTTTCTAGTAGATGTCGAATTTGACATGACTACCGATGGAAGGCGGCAATCCGAAAAATGGGATAACCAACTTCAATCTAAATGGTCTCATCACCCATTAGGATTAATGTATCTAGTTTCAAGTACGCGCAAAACACATCCAGATATGGAATTTAAAATCTTACATACCATTACCTGCGATAATGCAGAGGAAGATATTAAAAGTATAATTTCAGAGTTCAAGCCCGATCTTGTTGGTATCCGTGCTCTATCTATATGCTCAGGAGAATTTAAGGCGCTCGCGGAGTTGGTAAGGAAGGAGGCTCCAAAAACTCCTTTTGTTGCAGGAGGACCATATCCTTCTGCTTCGTATGAATATATCTTGGACTTTTTACCTCCTCTTGTTGACCTTATTGTTATTGGCGAAGGTGAAATAACGTTTGTGGAGCTAGTAACTTGGCTGCGCGAAAAAGGGTCTCTGCCCTCATCTCTAATGGGAACTGTCGTTCCTTTTGAAGGTGGGGTCAAAGTTAATGAATCTAGGCCTATCATAGGAAACCTTGATGCAATACCTGCTCCGGCTTACGACGTAATAAAACTGGAAGATTATCAGGGAATATCTAATCATGCATTACAAAGTGCCGACACCTGTGCGTTTATAGAAACCTCGAGAGGTTGTACTTATAAATGCTACTATTGCCATGCTGCTTTAAGCAAAACGGTGAGACGCCGATCCCCCCAACTTGTGCTTGATGAGATTTCAGAACACTATCATGCACGAGGAATTCGAGATTTTGTTTTTGTAGATGATATTTTTAACGTCCCCAAGAAAACCGGCAAAGCAATTCTTAGAGGAATAATTGAACTCTTCCCTGGGGTGAGAATAAATTTTTCTAACGGATTAAGGGCAGACCAATTGGACGACGAATTCCTTGACTTACTTGAAGAAGCCGGAACTGTTCACTTAGCTCTCGCAATTGAAACAGCTATCCCTAGACTACAAAAACTAATTGTTAAACATTTGAACATTATTAAAGCAAAAGAGGTAGTTCAAAAATGTTCTAAGCGTTTCATTACCTGCGCATTTTTTATTATTGGCTTTCCATCAGAAACAATGGAAGAAGCTATGGAAACTGTAAACTTCGCCAAAGACCTTACCCACCTAGCTCAACCTGTTTTAAGTATTTGCAGAGTCTATCGAGGAACTCCACTTTTTGACGCCCTTAACCCTACTCCTGAGCAAACCAGATTAATTGACGAGCAAATGACCGTAGCTACCCATTCAAAGTTAGCTGGAAGTAATTATTTCTACGGAGATTTTTTTTCCGAAGAAAAGGTGCCTTTAAAAGGAGATAAAATCACTAATATTAGATGGGAATGGATGCGCAACGTCACTCTAAACCCAAACAGGGTTCACAATAGTTACAAGGTTATGAAAAAATTTTTCACAGATGACCAAGTAGTAAATTTTTATAAAAATTTTATGGATAACCCAAATTTTTCAAAAAAAGACTTGGATAAACTTCTTAAAATGAAAGTCAAGCATGAATCAGAGCCAACAAAGAATTTGACGAGATGTGTTTAAAGTTTTAGACACTGCATCTTTTCCTTTAGGAACCATCGAATAGATTAATGCTATGCGGAAAAATTTAGCCCAAATATTTAAAATTGGATTCTTGGCTGAGAAAAGCTATAACAAGTATAATCAAAGTTATAACTACCATGAGAATCAAAGGAACCAAAAAAACTTTTTTATACTCTTTTAAAAATCTTAATATTTTTTCCACTCTTTTAAAAACCTCATTATTTTAAATTGTTTTATTGTTTATAGCATGTAGAGGTGGAAGGTAAAAAACAAGTTATACTATCCAAAATAGAATAAGCGCTAAATTAGGCATGTGGCATTAATAATCCTCAATTGTTTTGTATTTTCCGGAAAAATCTTTCACCAATAAATTCTGAATCGCCTCCTCACTTAATCTCAAAACATCCAAGTGCTGTGACTTTTCTGCGCTAACATTTTTAATTGTTTCTGCAATAGTCATTGCAATTTTTTTCTGTCCCGTCACAGTAAGATGCGCTTTATCAAAAAAATTTATGCTAGAATTTTTTTCACCTTTGAAAATTACAGACAAATCAAGAAATTCAGAATTATTTTTTTCAGCAACCAATCGCATCATTTCACGAATCCGCGGATACAAAGGCCATATCTTTTTTATTTTTTCATTCTCAATAGTGCTGTTATTTTCGAATCCACTTAGAGGTTGTAGAGCAAGGACCACTTGGCGATTCATATGAGTACCTAGCCTTAATATCGAATCCAGATTCTGGTAATGAAAATTAAAAGCAAATTCTGGATCCATTTTTTCCTCTGATTTACTGAATAACCCCCAAGCAAGTTCACCGCCTTTTGAATCGTAAACCAGATGGTGAATATCTGCATAACCTTCCATGATAATAATAATATCAGGTTCAAGGTATAACCCAATTGTACTTAAAGAAAAAAGATCCATAAAGCTAGTAAAACCACCTTGAGCTAAATTAAAGACTTCATATTTATCTTTCCCGAGAATTTCGTTCAAAACACTGGAGATAGTAAATTCGTCTTTGGTTGCACCATAACCAAAAGCAACAGAACCTCCTAAAATAATAATATTCCGTATACCCTCCCTACGATTACTTCTTGCCCTTTGAACCATTTCCCTAAGGCTCCATCTAGACCTCATTCCATAGTCGTTAGTATTTATATATTCCCCTGATACATTTGGGGTAAATGACTTAAAGGACACCCATTCCCCTAGATTTCGTTTTTTCTCCATAGTGATTATTTCCTCAACTTCTTTAATATATTCTTCGGCTTTAATATCTCCAAAATGTGAATCACGCTGGATTTTCACCATAAGCTCCTTTCGGTGAGTTTCCATAATATTTTTGGAGTTCAAAAAATGGACTAGACCAAAGGAACCTGCAAATGTATTTACAAGGTAAAGAATTCCCAGATATAACCCTACAACACCCAAAACTATGACTACACTTATAGATATTTTTTTCTTTGAAGTATTAGAATCCAGCATATATAAATTCTGCAGCTCCTTGATTAACCATCGATGCTAAGGTGGTCAGTTTGAAAACAATCCAGGTTAATAAAAAGGTAGTTTTCAAAAAAGTCAAATCGGATTTATTTTTAAAAGTTCGCGAAAATGGATCTTCATTCATTCTGGAAATGTCTCCTTGGCAGTAAAGTACACAGTTATAGCAACCACAAGAAATACATACAACCTTCCAAGGTTATCAGTTACAATTTTAATACTTCCTGCTGAGTTCATTTTTTTCTTGATTAAAAAGGTTAGCATAAATTTTTCTCCCGCCATTAGAATTCCCATTGCGATTCCCCACAAAAACCAAGTCCAACTCAACCGATGCCAAAGCCCCACAAAACCAAATGATATCACCAAAGTGATAATACTGGCTGCTGACGACCATCCTACACCAACTCGACGAACCAATTGGAGCTGGATTGGTGTAAACAAATTACGCCTTATAAATTGGCCCATTGACATATGCCAACGCGTAAAAAACTCAGTTACCGATGTTGCCAAGAATGGTGCGTTAAAATTTACGGGGGTTGGGATTCCATAAAGATGGCCCAAGCCTCTTGCTATCTTGGAGTATCCGGCAAAATCAAAAAACACATAAACTACTAATACAAAAGGATCAAACCATTTGTCTATCAAGATATTTCCAGTTAGTCCGTAAAAATAAATTCTAATTCCCTCTGAAAGAACAAATTTATAAAAAAGACCCGTGGTAATTTCATTGATTATAAGTAATACGTTACTCGGAGTCATGGGAGAAAAAGGCTTCTCCTCCGCTCGGACATGGTCATCATAAATATTAACCGGACCCGCTACTAGCATATGAAATGGCATTAGGTATCCCATTAAGGAAATAGGATCAATCAATGGTGTGTTTTCCCAGATACATGACCGCGCAAGATCTATACATCGAACAAAGATGTACGAAAAAGAAAGGGTAACAAAAAAGGAAAGAAGAATATCCGCTGGAAACCATGGAGCAGTCAGTTTCAATTGAGAGGTAAATTCTATATTTGCCAGATTTAGTTTATGAAGTAAAAATAAAGAAAACAGAAGAATATAAAATCCGATACATATTAAAGGTCGGTTAGACAAATCAGATTTGTTTTTCAGTAAGTTTAAAATAGCCCAGACCGAAACAACAAACCCAAACGCTACAAAAGATATTTTCCAACCAAGTAGAATTATTAAAGTAACCAAATTAAACAAACCGAAGCGAAATATCAGCTTGCCGGGTAACCTCAATATTAATAGAAGATAGACTGCGATAGCCATTCCCCAGAAAAGGGGATTAATGATCAGGTTCAAGTGAGTCCCTTCTTAAAACTTAAAAAATATTAGCAATCCAGTTATTTTTCTTTAAACATAAATAGTTTTCACTCATACTTCTTTTATAGATGCGTAGTGCTTCACAGAAGAACCCTTTAAATCATGATTGGCGTAAATCCAGTTATCTTTAGCAGGGTTATTTTCTCGATCAGAAATATTTTTTTCAAAACCAAGAGTCTTAAACAACGATTGAACAAGCCCATTTTTTTCAGTAGGAATATATTCACCATTTACCTGTTTTCCGTTTGCTTTTTTTAAAATAAATTCGAACACTGCCTGCTCTACAGTTCGATTGAGCACTCTACAACTCATCAACCAACTTTCTATGAAAAGTGCATCAGGTTTTTGGACAAGAGCTATAACAGAAATTATACCCTGCGAGCCAAATGTATCTTCATAAGATATAGAGTAAATTTGCCCGCCATTTCGTTTCAGTTGTTTTAGATCATCCTCCCTGTGTCTTCGAGTAGTTAGATTGAATTGATTAGTTTTTTGAAATAGTTGAACAACTCGATCTAAATTTTCAGAATTCAACTTCGAAAAGGTTAAGCAAACCCGAATGTCTTTTAAAAAATCCTCTATTCTAGAAAAAGAAGCTTTAAATTCTCTTTGCTCCTTTAATTTTAGTGCACGTGAACTACGCTCTAAATCTTCGCTGGATAAAGAAACGGAATTAAAGAAGCGGTAATGCGCCAGTCGGTTGATGGTAGCCTGAGAATCCGGACCGGCCATAATAACATCCATAAAAGGGTGAGCCGATAGTATCTGGGCAATTTCAAATAAACTATCGTCCAAATATACCATGAGGTCAGAACCAAAACCCAGCTCTTTTGAAACCTGTGTGACAGCATCACTTTTAGGAAACCAACCTAATTGCATTGATGAAAAATCGTCCAAACTTAGTGCTAATTCTTTATTTTCCACAAAAATTTCTTTTACTTTTGGATCATTCCTGCTAACTCCTGCTAATAGAACCCCTAAAGGGCGAAGACTTTTAAGAAACTCCTGAGTCATTAAATACCCCAATGCTTCGGGCGTTTCATGACCACATTCAACTCCAAAGCTTCCCAGTTCTGCCACCTCCCCCCCCCAGATGGTATTATCCCAATCTGTGACTAATGCACGATGTGTTTTCCCTGACAAGTGACAGACAGCTGAAGAAATTTCCCTAGCAACACATAACATCCCAGGCATTTCAAATGCCATACGCGCTCTAAAATAATTGGTATTCCCCATTGCTTGGCGTCCACCGGAAATAAATATAGCCTCAGCTATATCCACAACGTTCAAGCGGCCCCCGGCCTGACTAACTAACCATTGATTTAGTCTATCCAATGCAATATTCCAGCCCATAACACCTTCGATAGATACGGTACCTGCAGGCAACGTAAACGCTCTACCCGGCATATTTCCAATTAGTATGTCTGCTGAGGAATTAGATTTTATTGCTGAGATTAGATTGCTTATAGTATTTTGAATGGCGTCTAAGTCGCATTGCTTTATTAAAGAAGAGTTCCCCATATACCTTTGTAGCCAAGTTGCAGAAAATACAAGAATCACAATATCTGGCGATGATTTATACATTAATGAAGATGGGTCAAGAACAGTCTGTTCTATGGAGTCAAACCCAGGGGAAATGACCTCGGCCTCAACTCCTTGGGCAGCGCAAAATAATTTAATCATTGGGGAAAAATTATCCGCAGTGAAATCTGAAAGGAAAAGAATCTTACTTTTAGTTGGATTTAGTTTTAATACTGGTTGACCCCATTTAGACCAAATATTAAAAATTCTTTGGTAAGTAAGAAAACTTTGTTCTGGCTTGAAAATGGCTAGGCGCAACATAGCCAAAACTTCAGGTGGGGCTGGGGATTCTAGTGCTCTACTTTCAAGAATTGAAAGTGCTTGAGTAAGTTTTCCAGTAAATACCTCAGACAAAAACTTGTTTAGCATATTTATTTTTTATTCTAATTTACATTAACGAGGTCGCCTAGCCGATCATTTTAAATCAGTAAATAAAGCTACTTAAGATGACAAGCAATCTATTTCATTTACCAGATATCGTTTTTCCGTTTTTGCAAAACCAAACCAAGTGCACGTGGAAGAAATTTCTGAGAGGCCGGGTGACAGGATGGCGCAGAAGAATACATGGAAACAACCCTAAAGCCAGCCTCTTCTGCCATAGAAACGATTTCTGACTCGCGACGAAACTCAGAAATATGATCGACCTCTGCAGCTGTCAACGCTGCAGTAATAAAAGCGTAACCCCTAGCCTCTAGATTTGAAGCCATGTTTTGTAACAAGCGCTGAGGTTCTTCTAAGTGCTCCATAAGAAAACATGAAATAGCCGCATCATACTTTTCAGTCCCTCTGAAAGAAAGAGCGTCAAATTCCCTAAACTTTACTTTGCTTTCTAGACCTGAGCTTTTAGCCATGGTAGTCGAGAGCTCTACAGATTTTTTACTTATATCTATTCCTTGGGAGGTCCATTGAGGGAGAAAATGCGTTGTAAGAAAGCTCCAGATCCCTGAACCACAACCTAGGTCCAAAAGACGACCCTCTTTTAAATTTAGAGAAGGCAAAAAAGTATCTCGGTACAAATTGTAGATTCTTACATGGTGCTCCCAGGCAAATGTACATACAAATACTCCCCAGTGATATAAATCCATAAACTTTGAGTCGTTGTAAACACTTTTAAACACATCGTCATAGCTTTTGTTCAAGTATTTTCCTCGGCGCTCATACTCAGCCTGCGAACGATTAACATCCATTAACATGTAAATATACCCATCAACTAGAATTTTGACCCAACCTTCACCCAAATGATTCTCTGCCCAAGGGAGCATAACCTCTGCTAATTCCTCGAAAGACTCTTTTTGATTCAGATGAGTTTTTTCAATGGCGGGAAGAGCAATCTGTCCGTGATTCGAAAAATAATCTAGAAACTTTTTTAAATTCTGCACGATATACAAACGCTCTCAAGAGAAAATTATTTAAGTAGGATGAATATGGTTAGAAGGAAGTTAAGCTAAACTGTGCTGCGGGTTTAAATTTTCCAGACATTCAAGAATCCACTCATTTCTCACCTCAAAAGCAGAAAGATTCCACCACCAAGTCTCTGCAAAAGGAAAGTCAGGCTGAACAAACCAAGAGTTCCGCTCTTTTAGATGCTCCATCAGTGCTTCTACAAGAAGATCAACGAGTTCAATATTGGTAAGATTTAGTCGCTGGCGCGCATTAAAAAAGGCCCCTCTAATGTTTACATCTTCAGATTTTCTCTCACTAATAAATTCTCTCCCCGCCCAGCCACGGTGATTTGTCAGACGAAATACAACTGCTGTTCGGCGGAGACATTTTAGCATATCTTTTCTTGGTAAATCTGGGGACTCAACAAAAACGTGGGGTTCATGTTCTGAGGAAAAAGTCATTTTACTTTTCTGAGCTATCTCCAAAAGTTCGGTCCCTGGTAAACCACGTAACACATGAAAACATAATAAGTGCCCCTGCCCAAAACGGACTGTTTCCATCATATATTCAAGAGACGCTTCAATGTCAACAAGGTTTTCTCCTGGGAGTCCAATAATAAGGTCGATTTTAGCGAATAGATTGTGTTTTTTTATTAATTCAAAGGTCTGGTCAAATTTTTCAATTTTTATTCCGCGCCGCATAGCTTTATTTGTTTCTAATTTGATTGACTGCACTCCCACACCCAAGGTGATATCATTCCAAGGGTGAAGATTACTGAACTCTTCAAATAATGTGGCCAGTTCTTCATCAATAAAACCTGGTATAAGCTCGAACATTAGTCTTAATTTGAAACGCTTTTGAATGAAAGCTCGAAGAATTTCTTTAGAATAATTCAAATCGGATGAAAAATTAGCATCCACAAACCTAACTCTTTTAACACCTTTATTAACTAAATAAACTACCTCGCTAACCACTCTTTCCAAACTAGAATAGGTAATCTTATCCATATCCTTATGGTAGGTACAATACGAACAACGTAAATTGCATCCACGTTGAGTTTCTATGTTGGCCTCGACTTTTGGGCGAAGCAAGACTTCATCATCTACCACCCCTGTTAAAAACGGTGAAGGCACGTCGTGCAATATTTCTAGGGCCTCGCGTTTAGGATTAATTTTAAATGGCTCAGAAGTACTCTGTCGATATGCTAGGCCTGGGATATTTGAAAGATCGGGCACACCAAAAGCTTGATTTCTTAAGAACTCCTGAAATGTCACCTCCCCTTCTCCAGAAACACAAAAATCCATTTCAAGTTTATCGAATTTTCCTTGCATTAGATAATCTGAGGACATTTCAGATCCCCCCCATATGATTTTCGCTTTTGGTATTCTTTTTCGTAGGACTTGGGCAATCTCATCAAATACATTTACATTCCACATATAACAAGAGAATCCGACCAAATTAGGTTTGGCGTTAACTATACGATTTATTAATGGAAGAATCTCAATATCCTTGCGGTTAACATTAATCAACGGATGTTGAATTATGGAAATGTCCCATTGG
>ENA-OREN01004835-OREN01004835.1-marine-metagenome-genome-assembly--contig:-NODE-4835-length-11490-cov-4.785508_pt1 | contig 11490 bp, 10 predicted proteins | sample MGYA00248624_ERZ508555 | MGnify/ENA primary metagenome ERZ508555 (study PRJEB26222, sample SAMN06267773) | marine metagenome | isolation source: Saanich Inlet, British Columbia, Canada | place...
CTGTTGCAGCAGATCTTGGTCTCCCCAACAACCCACTAATCGTCATGAGTGATACTAAACTGTTTGGATCAACGGGTGAAACCCCTAACTGCGACATGTCCATACCTGACCCTTGGAAAGTTTCCACAACTGGCGGATCTTGGCTTCAGCAGTCATGCGTCGGCGCCCCAGCCATGCTCTCGACTTATGAACATTGGCTTTCTTACGGGTGCACGAGCGAACTTAGGGGTTGGTATATATGCACCGACTAGCAACTCAAAAACTTGTTTGGCATGTCACCTAGCCTCTTTAATTACTAATGCCACTCCTAACTGCTAAGTTCGCAACGGACTCTGAGAAAATATGCAACCAACCACTTTGAAACACCCACCTAACCTTCCAAAGAAAAGCGATACAGGTCGATCAGGTATCTACTGGAGTTTTATCGCATTTGGGATAGTCGGCTTAAGCGGTATTGCGCTAAATCAGGTGGTCGTTAATTACTTTGGCCTCGTAGCTCTTGGCCGTTACAATACCTTGCTTGCCATAACGCTAATTGGGGGGCAACTGGGTAGCGCGAGTTTGCATTCCTCCGTTCTTTATCACACCCCAAAAGCCTCAACAGATGGCCACCCAACCGGGCAAATTTTAGTGTCAGCTTTAAAACTAACACTCGCTTCTTCATTTTTAACGACCTTTTTAATTGTTGGTACCGGTGAAATAATTTTGCGTACAACTGGAAATACCTACTATTTAAATGGGTTGCGAGCAATTGCTCTCGGCCTCTTCTTCTATCCACTGAATAAAACCTTAACTTCTCATCTAAACGGACTGCAAAGAATCCGAACATTTTCTGTCTTTTTTGCTGGTCGTTTTATTCTTCTTTTTGCGACCGCCCTTTGTGCAGCTTTTGTCTATGAGAACGAATCTTTACTGCCCTGGACCATTAGTATCACCGAACTATTTATCTTCGTTTTCTTAATCCTCTCTTTAAGAGCCGAATTCCACCACAAACGCCGAATTCAGACATTTGATGGGATAACAAAAGCCCACATCCTTTTCGGCCGTCGTGGATTAATCGGAGGAGTTCTCCTCGATCTGAATACTCGTATCGACATTCTCACCCTCGGAATCATGTCCGGTTCTCGATCTGTTGGCATTTACAGTATCGCCAGCCTGTTTGCAGAAGGTCTCTACCAGTTAGCAATGGTTGCTCGCTACAGTTTTGATCCTGTAGTAACCAAACTCCATACGACAGGACAAACCGACGAACTGCACAAAACTATTCGTCTTGTCAAACGCCGCGTTTACCTTCTTATGACCGCCATCATTGCCATGGCCAATCTGGTCTATCTTCCCTTTGCTCAAGTCCTCTTCGGAGAAGAGTTGGCACGAGAAAGCCGCCCGATTTTTGCTATTTTGACGATCGGTTTACTTCTCACTTCTGGTTACGTACCGTTCACCAACTTGCCACAGCAAATTGGTGAACCAAAAAAACAATCAAAGCTTGTAGCCTCGATCAGCGCCACAAACCTTCTGTTAAATGTCGCGCTGATACCCACCTTTGGTCCTGCAGGAGCCGCCGCTGCGACCGCACTTTCGCAAATCTCATTGATCCCCTACATGCGGCGACTATCCGCACCAACCCTTGGTTTCAGACCATGAACACTGTTAAAAAAACGGCCAAGCCGCCGAACTATCCCATTCATCTCCACTATCTGACCTGGCACGAACTGTCGGTTCTCGCCATTGGGACCATTTCGATGATCTCCATGGTCATTATGATTGATGCCAGTTTCACTCCTTATCTTGCTATTTTTTTAACAGTACCCCTTCTTTCCTTTACCTTTCAATTGTTTCGTCTTGGTTTTCCAAATAAACGTCCAACAATTTCTTCTCGCCTATCGGCAATTGTTGGGCTGGGCCTCATACTTCGGTTAGAACAATGGCCGAACTTAGCAGGCGGCCAAGACCAAGGTCTCTATACAAACATGTCTGCCGCTCTCTCCCGCACTGGATCAATCAACTTTGTTGACCCGTTTCGGGCGAAACTCCCTGCTGATCTTCAATCTATATACGACCAAGCACATTTACTTTCTGTGAACCTCGTAGATAGCAGTCTTTCGCTTTTTACTATTGAGTTCTACCCACTTCACCCATTATGGATGGCCATCGGGAACTCCTTGTCCAGTCCTTATGGCCGGCACTTTTCCCTTCTTCTCTTCTCCCTGTTGGGGCTTGTCGGTGGCTACCATTTATCTTTAGAGATAGATAAGCGCAAAGAGGTAGCTCAACTCTTTGTCGCTCTTCTCGCCGTTAACCCGGCCTTAGTTTTCTTTACGAAGTTTCCCGTAACAGAAACTGTCGCCTTCGCCTTCGCTATAAATGGTTTTCTTTTCTTAATTCGTTACTTACGGGCGACAACTAGCCAGAGCCGTCATTTAAATCTTTTACTAACCCTTCTCTGTTTTCTCTCTCTTAGCGCAACCCGGTGGCAGGTCATCCTCTATGCCCCATTCTTATTAGTGATATTTATCGCTGCCCTTACCCCACTCCTTTCGCAAAGATTACGCTCGCGGATTTTAATAGTCGTCTCGGGTATCGGACTTACTCTAATCCCGACCCTCCTCTACTATAAATTTGTGCAACCAACGCTTTTTGCCCCGATGAAGGCCACCATTGTTGACGCACTTCCCTCGACACAAACACTTTTCGTTGGAGTCACCCTCGTGACGCTTGGCCTTATTGCACTCCGCCACCCACTCTTGTTAAAGAAATTTCAAAACCCTTTTTCGAAACATCAACTTTCCCGTCTCCAATCAGTCGCCCCATTTCTGCTACTTTTTTCATTCGCTTTATCCATATTCTCAATTCTCGCTCTCTACTCCTCTGGTGTTATGCCTCCCTGGGGGTACCCAGTCCCTCAAGGCGACCTTTATTTATTTCGTTTTCACTCCCTCTATCGACTAATCCTCTTTGCTTCTCCAATGGCCATTGCCCTTATCTTTATTGCCCCATTTATTTCGAAGACGCGTTCAACCATCCTGTCAACTGCCTACCTCTTTGGAGCGCTACTTTGGATTGTGATATTGACACGGCCGATCGTTCCTTATCTTTACTACTACGGCAGATACTTAGTGGTGGACATGCTCCCACTCGTACTTCTTTTGGCATCAATACTTTGCATCGACTTAGGGAACCAACGATCCAAGTACATAATGAGGTTGTTCTACGGCTCAATGCTGCTCTACGGCCTAGTTTTCTCAGGGCTGCAAATAGCACATACAGAAGGCGAACCCCGCAATACTTTTGAACACTTTGCATCGTTAATTGACGACGACGACATTTTGATTCTGCCTGTATTAGACCAACGGGTCGTAGTCCCACTTAGAGTAACTTTTGAACGTTCCGTATTTGTAATTGAAAACGTTATGGAATTTCCTACAGTCTTAAACAAACTACAAAACATCGCCACCGAGCAAGGGGGGAGGCTCATTCTCGCTACCTTTCCGGAGGATTCCCCAGTCGGACTCAGACCTTTTGCTGAACTGGACTTAGAGGATTGTTACTTTACGAACACTGATCATTTTCGAGGCGGCCAGCATCTCGGTACTCAGACTTCGAAGCTCCGCTTCTTTCTACCGTCTCGGTGGTTGTGCAGTTCAAACCCATACCGTCTTTTTGACCTGACTACCCCCTCTGTCGTAAAGTCTCCCCTCTTCGAAAACTCTGGAGAAAGCGGGTTTTTCGATTCGGTCAATCCAGATTCAGTCATCATTTTTTCTCCGCTTTACCAATTCGGAGATCCCTTCAGCAGCTTCCAAGAGTGGGCAAACGGTGCCGAAATTCTCTCACTGATTCCGGAAAACACGTCTTCTTGTTTCCTTAACCAAATTTGCACATCTGACGGTCGCCTCATATATATACTAGAAATCATTAGACGGCAAAACGGTGAAATTCTTTTGTTGACAACCCCCTCCCAAGGGGCCGGTGACCCTTTATACTCTCTAGTTTCTATGAACGATATTCGCCTTTTTGGTCGAGAAACTGAAATTCCAGTTTGTGCCATGGACTTGCCAAACCCTAACGATGCTGTTGGCTCTGGCACCAGATGGATAAGCCATTCTTGCGCTGGCTCACCCGCTCTACTCACCACCTATCTGCAGTGGTTTTCTCTCGGGTGCACCGATGAATTAGAAGGATGGTACGTTTGCCCATAGAGTTTACCCTTTTCCGAATTCTTGCTTCCAAGTTTTTCCATACTTTACTATTTTGCTCCACAAGAAAGAACATGATAAATGATCCCAATTTCTACAGTCCGCTTTGGCCCTGAACATGAGAAACAGGTACTAGAAGTTCTTCGGTCTGGGCATCTTGCGCAAGGCAAAAAAGTAGCTGAATTTGAAGCACTGTGTGCAGAGATGGCTGGGACTAGGGCTGCTGTCGCTGTCAATAGCGGAACAGCAGCCCTAGTCTTAGCCCTTCGTGTACTCGGGGTTGGGCCAGGAGACGAAGTAATAACTAGTCCATTTACCTTTGCAGCCACGCTTAACGCAATTTTGGAAGTCGGCGCAACAGCAAGATTTGGTGATATTGATGACACCTTCAACTTAGATCCAAGCAGCGTTGAACCGCTGATCAATTCTTCAACAAAGGCGCTGATGCCCGTCCACCTCTACGGCCGAGCCGCTCAGATGGATGCTTTTAGCAATATCGCCGCCTCACACGAACTTCAAATTGTCGAGGATGCAGCGCAAGCACACTTTGCCGCAACTGAGACAGGCCAAGCAGTCGGATCATTCGGTCTTGGCTGTTTTTCTTTCTACGCTACGAAGAACCTTACGAGCGGCGAGGGGGGAGTCATTACTGTTGATGACCCTGAAATCGAAGAATCTATGCGCACACTTCGAAACCAAGGAATGCGCCAACGTTACCAGTACGAAGTACCTGGGTATAATCTGAGACTAACCGACCTTGCCGCGTCCATCGCTCTACCGCAGTTTGGCCAAGCTAAAAAGATGCTCAACCACAGGTACCAAAATGCCCTCCAACTTTCCGAAGGACTTTCTGAAATCCAAGGTCTTACGACGCCGAACATTCCCGATCCACAAACGCACGTCTGGCATCAATACACCGTAGTTCTCGATTCAAGTGCCAAAATAAACCGAGAAGAGTTCGCAGAAACGCTCACTGAAGCAGAAATTGGGTACGGATTCTACTATCCACGTACCGTTTACGATTATGACTGTTACCGATCTCACCCGAGAGTAATTATTGATGGTTCGCCGAGTGCTGAAAAAGCTGCATCTTCAGTGATTTCGTTACCTGTCCACCCTCACCTCTCTACCGCCGATATTGAGTACATCGTAGACACAACTACTGCAGTGCTTAAGGTCTGAAACCTTCAGGAAAAACGAATTAGGCCAGATCTCCTCGGCCCAGTGCTGCAAATGCCACGTTGCTACCCAACCAATCCTCTGGGTTGAGTGCCCCTCTTCCGTCAACGATTGCCTTTATACCCGGAAGCATTGTTGGGTTTAAACGGGTATAAGTTTTGTGGTCTGCTTGAAGTATCGCTGCTTCACATTCCTCACCAATACGATAAGGCGCAAACCCCAAATCTCTTATTTCTTCATCGGTATAGAGAGGGTCGTTTACGACTACTTCAGCGCCCTTTTTGCCCAGTTCTTCTGCCAGTGGGAAAACCCCTGAAAAAGCGAGTTCTTTCACGTCTCCCCTATACGACGCACCGAGAATAACTACCCGCAGCCCATCTAAGTTTCCGATGAGATTAATCAAGCGCCCAACCGTATAGGCAGGCATAGATGAATTTACTTTCCGGCCTAGCCTAGGCAACGTTGCCTCCGGATCAGTAGAGAGATACAGATGCGGATACACCGGAATGCAGTGGCCCCCACGGCCACTCCTGGTGAGTGAATATGGCTGTACGGCTGGCTATTAGCCGCATCAATAACTGTCTTTATATTGACACCTATCCGATCCGTATATCGACCAAACTCATTTGCCAAGGCAATATTGACGTCCCTGTATGTCGTTTCGGCAAGTTTTACTAACTCTGAAGTTTCTGATGTCCCCACATTCCACACACCATTTCCTTGAGGCAGGTCCGGCCGTTCGTCAAAATCAAGAATTGCTTCATAGAAAGCACAGCCCTTTTCTGTTGAAGTCTCGTCTATCCCGCCAACAATTTTTGGGAATCTCCGAAGGTCGGCGAATACCTGGCCGCTAAATACCCTTTCCGGGCTAAAACATACGAAAAAATCTTCACCAGGAACTAATTTACTTCCAGTCGCCAATGCCGGTGTGAAACGATTCCGAGTCGTGCCAACTGGTAAAGTAGTCTCGTAGGAAACTAGCGTCCCTTTTGTCAGCCCCTCAGAAATCGCAGTTGTTGCCGCATCAAGAGCCTTAAACTCAGGGTTCTTTTCTTCGTCAACAATAAGTGGCACTGCTATCAACACCGCATCAGCTCCGGCGACCGCCGCTCGGACATCGGTAGTTGCCTCGAACAGTTCTTGATCTAGTGCCGTTTTTAGCCTCTGCTCAAGTTCCGCTTCACCAGGGAACGGTTCTCTACCTGCCATCACATCCGCAACTAGAACAGGGTTAATGTCTGCCCCAATGGCTTGATGGCCTTTTGATGCCACCTGAAGAGCCAGCGGTAAACCAATTTTTCCAATTCCTACAATACATACGCGCATTACTCAACGCTAGCAGCACTGCTCCCCATGAACACAATCGATCAACTTTCTGCCGTAAACGGCCACCGTTCGCTATCCTCTTCTAATATGAAAGGCCTTATTCTTGCTGGCGGCAGAGGCACTCGGCTAAGGCCTCTAACGCACACCAATGCAAAACAACTCGTACCCATCGCTAATAAACCCATCCTATTTTATGGCATTGAAGAACTAGCCAACGCTGGTATCACCGATATTGGCATCGTCATTGGAGAAACTGGCGATGAAATACGCAAAGCGGTTGGGGATGGTTCACGCTGGGGAGTGAACATAGTTTACATCCCTCAAAATGAGCCTTTAGGGTTGGCTCACTGTGTGATTATCGCTCAGAGTTTTTTAAAAGATGATGATTTTATTATGTATTTGGGAGACAACATGTTGGAGCAAAAACTCTCTCCCATCGTTCAGCGATTTTCTCAGTCAAGAATTGACAACATTGTTGATTGTCGAATCTTACTGAAAGAGGTCGCGAACCCATCTATGTTTGGCGTAGCAGAACTAAGCGAAGATGGCTCTGTCAAAACCTTGGTGGAAAAACCAACAGATCCACCTTCTAATCTCGCCTTAGTAGGTGTTTATATGTTTAGTTCAAACATCCACACTGCTGTCAACTCTATTACTCCCTCCAGTCGAGGAGAATTAGAAATTACTGATGCCATTCAATGGCAAATAGATCAAGGACTCAAGGTCGACCACGACATACTCGATGGCTGGTGGATCGATACTGGGAAAAAAGACCCCCTTCTTGAATGCAACCGCCTAGTGCTTAGTGCTATTACTTCTGATCTTGATCCTCATCCAGGGTTAAAACAAGATTCAACCGTAAATGGACCCCTTCAAATCGGCGCCAACACCACTGTCACTAATTGCATCATTACCGGGCCAGTAGCCATCGGAGAAAATGTATCAATTAAAGATAGCAGCATCGGCCCCTACGTTTCTGTAGGCAACAATTGTTCGCTTTCAAATGCCACTATCGAGGATTCCGTTCTACTTAGCAACTGTTCTATTATCGGTGGTGGACACATTAAATCTTCTTTACTTGGTAGATCAAGTCACGTGTCAGGAAATCCATCACTTGGGTCAAGTACTTTGATGCTAGGTGACGATTCTGTCGTGGAACTCAATTAAAGTTACTATGCCGACTATTTCTTCATCTGAAGTCATCGCTGGTGTCATCTTCACGGAACCCGACGTATTTAAAGATGAGCGAGGTTTTTTTGTAGAAACATGGCGCCGCGAATGGATCCTCAACGGTCGAGAGATGCTTCAAGGTAATCTATCGCAACGCATACCGGGCAGTTTAATAGGCCTCCACTACCACCTTCACCAAGCCGACTATTGGTACGTTCCTTTTGGAACAGCACGGGTAGTTCTTCACGATTTACGCCAGGGGTCCCCCACCGATGGCGCGACCATTTGTACAAATCTGGGAGCCCGAGCCGACGGCACACATAACCACGGTGGCATTTATATCCCGCCAGGGGTAGCGCATGGTTTTGCTGCTCTGAGCGATATGACCATTACTTATTTAGTGGACGGCTACTACAACCCGGATGACGAATTAGGGGTTGCTTGGGACGATTCAGAAATTGCTGCTGACTGGGGGGTTGAAAACCCGGTGCTTTCCTCAAGGGATCAAGCCAACCCTTTGCGGATCGCCATTGAGCCCACTCTTCGGCCAAGGTTTTAGCAATGCGTCTTTTTGTGACCGGCGGCGCCGGGTTCATCGGCTCCAACTATGTGCGCCACGTTCTTGAAACCACCGATGACCAGGTCACGATTTTTGATGCCCTTACTTATGCCGGGAATCGGTCTAGCTTGGCCGACCTTGAAGATCACCCTCGTTTTTCTTTTATTCATGGTGACATTTGCGACCGTGATGCGGTGGAAGCGGCCTTGCCGGGGCATCAAGCAGTCGTTCACTTTGCAGCGGAAAGCCATGTTGACCGTTCAATAACTGACCCCGATGCCTTTATCCGCACGAACTGCGACGGCACCAACGTGCTTTGCGACGTAGCCCGTAAAGCAGAAGTTGACCGGTTTATACATATCTCCACAGATGAGGTATATGGCTCAATCAATAAGGGTTCGTTTACCGAAGAAGATGCTTTAAACCCCCGGTCTCCTTACTCCGCTTCTAAAGCAGGAGGTGACTTAATTGCTTTGAGCCACTACATCACGCATGGCCTTCCGGTGGTCATAACTCGATCATCGAACAACTACGGCCCCTATCAATTTCCTGAAAAGTTGATTCCTCTGTTTACTAGCAACCTGCTCGACGGCATTAAGGTTCCGGTATACGGCGACGGAAAAAATGTACGCGACTGGTGCCATGTATCCGATAACTGCGCCGGAGTGGACCTCGTACTCCGAAAGGGAGAAATTGGCGAAATCTACAACATCGGTGCTGGCAACGAGTTCACCAACCTTGAACTCACCTATGCCTTGCTTGAACTGACCGACTGCGATGAGTCAATGATTAATTGGGTTGAAGATCGCTTGGGTCATGACCGCCGCTACTCCATAGACATTTCCAAAATCACCTCCTTGGGTTGGACACAACAACATTCGTTTGAAAATGGCCTGGCCGACACCGTGCGGTGGTACACCGATAACCGTTCCTGGTGGGAACCGTTAAAGGCGCCTTCGTGAAAATACTGGTTACCGGCGGCAGCGGTCAACTGGGCCTCGCTTTGCAGCGCCAAGGCGGCAGCAGCCAACTTATTGCCCTGTCTCGAGAAGACCTTGACATCACCAAAAGCGCTCAGTTAGCAGAAGTTTTGACCCGAGAGCAACCCGCTGTGGTGATTAACTGTGCCGCATGGACAGACGTTGATGGTTGCGAAAGCAACCCTGAAAAAGCCATGGAAGTAAACGGTTTCGCAGTAGGCCGGTTGGCCCAAGAAGCAAAGAACGTCGGTGCCAAATTGGTGCAGATCTCCACTGACTACGTGTTTGACGGCACCAAGAATGAGCCTTATACAGAAACTGACCGACCTAACCCACTCTCCGTTTATGGAAAATCCAAATTGCTGGGGGAATCGTCTAGCGGGTCAGACGCATTAGTAATTCGCACCTCTTGGCTGATGGGCCCCGATGCACCAAATATGTTGCAAACCATCTTAAATTTACTTGACGGCTGTGGGGATCTGACCTTCGTTGAAGACCAAACCAGTTGCCCAACTTTTGTTGATGATCTTGCAAACGGTCTCTTGCAAATGGTTGAGGCCAAGGCCAGCGGAATTTTCCATCTCACCAATTCTCGCCCGCTTTCTTGGTTTCACTTTGCCCAAGAAATTGCCGAGTTGGTTGGGGTTATCCCCGCTCGAGTTATTCCAGTACCAACAACTGACCTTTATCCACCTCGCCCCGCCTGTCGGCCAAAATACTCCGTCTTAGCTAATCAAAAACATAGCGATGAGGGGTTTACCCCACTCCCCGATCATTTCGAGCCTCTTCACGAGTTACTTAACGCAAAAGGTCTATCTGTCAATGGCTGAGATTGCGCTGTATAACAACCATTGGTCAACGCTTGGTGGAGGTGAAGTAAGTTCGGGCCTTCTTGCCGAAACCCTTAACCAAAGGCATCAGGTAACGCTACTTGGCCCCACTCCCCCAGATATCAACGCATACAAACAGTTTTTCAACATCGATTTAGCATCCTGCTCTTTTAAAAAAGCGACAACCGACCTCGCCGTATCGAAGATGAGTGCCGAATTTGAACATCTAATAAACCATTCTTATTCAAGTCGTGCAGTTAACCGGACTGCTCGAGGAACCTATATTGTGATGTTTCCAGGCAACCCACCTCGGCTCCGGTCAAGATTCAAGTCTTCTCTTTTTCATCCGCTCTGGGCTGGGAGCAAGACCATAGATGCTTTTCTATCTGAGCCTTCTCTACGAACGGAATCTCTGCGCCTAAAAACAAACGAGAAATCCTGGCAAAACTCATACCAACGCTTTTTTGCTATCTCCTCCTACACCTCTTCTTGGACGGAGAAACTATGGAAAGTCAAGTGTGAGTTAATGCATCCACCCCCTGCCCGAGAAGTCACGCCCGGCTCAAAAAATAAGACTATTCTCTCGGTCGGACGTTTTTTTAATTCCAAAAATACCCACGCAAAACGACAGTTGAGTCTCGTTCAGGCCTTTAAAGCACTTCACCCGATACTCCATTCCCCGGACTGGCGTTTAGTTCTTGTAGGCGGTTGCAAGCCAGAGGACCAAGATTACTTTAATTACGTAAAAACGGAGGCAGAAGGTTTTCCCATTGATGTTTTGTGCAATCTCTCTGGGCATGAACTCGACGAGACTTATTCTTCCGCCTCTTTTTATTGGCATGCAACTGGCTTGGGAGAATCTGTTACTCGCCACCCTGCACGCTTTGAACACTTCGGCATTTCTATTGTTGAGGCTATGAGTGCTGGGGCAGTGCCTCTAGTACTTAAAATCGGTGGACCTGCCGAGATCGTTCGCCCCAGTGTTGATGGTATTCAATGGAGTACTTTGGACCAATTGGTATCCGAGACAAAAAACTTAATTGAAAACCCAGATCGTGCCCATTTACTACGCCAAAACTCTCTAGAACGGTCAAATGTCTTTTCGCGTCAAATCCATACCCAACAAGTTCATAAAAACTTCCCTTAGTGGGTTCCGGTTATTCCGAACTAGGTTGCGCCAGTGCCGCTAAGAACACGATGATAGAAGTAGCGAACTTCTGGGCTTGGGCTCCGGTTAGACCGAAAGGCTC
>ENA-OREN01004838-OREN01004838.1-marine-metagenome-genome-assembly--contig:-NODE-4838-length-11487-cov-7.648554_pt1 | contig 11487 bp, 5 predicted proteins | sample MGYA00248624_ERZ508555 | MGnify/ENA primary metagenome ERZ508555 (study PRJEB26222, sample SAMN06267773) | marine metagenome | isolation source: Saanich Inlet, British Columbia, Canada | place...
AACATGTTTTCCCATCTCAAGCGTCGGATCGGCGTCCTCACCGCGGTAGCGGTGTTGGCTGCGCTGGTTCCGACACTGGCAGTTTCTACTGCTTCGGCCGCTCCGGCGACCACAGCAGTTTCACCTGCTACCAGCACGACCCTGAGCGCATGTCCTGCCTCAGCGTCAATCCCGTCGGCAGCGTTTACCGACACCACGTCGACAGACGTGGACTGTATTGCCTATTACGGCATTACCTTGGGAGTCACAGCGGATACTTATGAGCCGACCGCCAACATCCCCCGTTGGCAGATGGCCCTGTACCTGACCCGTACCGCCACCGAAGCCGGTGTCACATTGGGTGACGGCTCCGACCAGGATTTCACCGACATCAGTGGCAAGTCGGCTGAGATCCAGACGGCAATCAACCAACTCAAGCAGTTGGGCGTCACCAATGGAACCACAGCTACGACCTACTCGCCCGATGACAACGTCACGCGTGAGCAGATGGCCATGTTCCTTGATCGACTGCTCAGCAACACGGCTGCTGGTCCGAATGGAAACAGTTCTGACACGGCTACCGCGAACATCAGTGGTAACATCACCACCTACAACTACACCGATATCGACGCTGGTTCAGTTACCTACGAGGGTCACAACTCCATCGCCGAGATGTACCACCATGGTGTATTCGGCCATGCCAAGACTGACACCACGTTTGCCCCGCTGACCGCTATCACTAGGGCTGACATGGCGACTTGGTTGACCAACGCCTTGGCTCACACCAACCTGCGTCCATCAGGCCTGCACATCCAGGCAACCCACAACACCGGGTTTGGCGCGTTGAATGGTGCGTCCAACGAACTGCACGTCTCGAACCGTGACGCCAGTTTCGACGCGATCGCTGACACGGTCGTTGATATCTTCGGCTTCACGGCGACTACGACAGCCGATGAGATCGGGATCGCAGCAAGCGGTGCATGTAAGGATGCTCTTGAGATCAGCACTGGTGCAGAAGAACTCTGCTTGATGGAAAACACCGACTACGTCACCAACCAGTCTGGTAACATTGAGATTGCCGGTAACGTCATCGCTGGTGCTGTCGACGTTGCTGAGGGAGAGTCAACCCAATATTGGGCTTGGACCGCTGCTCTGGGAACCTATTTCAGTAGCACCCAGACCGCTTCTACGACAACTTCGACGTCGAGCGCAGGGGGCGATTTCCTCAACGTGACCACTTCGCACCCGTATGCAAACAGCGGTTCCCAGGATCCTGTTGGACGTGGTGCCGTTGCTACATGGGATGCCAAGATGGGTTCAGACGTGACCCTCACCGTCCAGTTGAGGAGCATTGGCACGGGTGCGTCATCGACGTACAACGTGGCCCAGGAAGGCTGTTACATCACCGTTGCCGAGATAGAGGCAAATGCCGCATTCGGTACGACCGACGTGATCACGAACAGCACGCTGCTAACGGATGCGACCGGTACGGCTACCTACGTGGTATCCAAGGCCGATCCGACAGCCCTTGATGCCAACGATCTCGGTCGAGGTACCCTCGTGACGTTCGCCAACAGCGCCCTCAACGGCGCCGGTGACAACACGTGCACGACCATCGGTACTATCACCTATGGAACGACCTCGACAGCCACTGACGCTGATGGTTTCGCCTTCGACTGGGATGACGAAGTTAGGGCTGCTACTACGGTCACCGCGTCGGCTGCGACCAACTACACCCTTGCTTCGGCGACGGGTGCTGGCGCGACCAACACGATTACTGGTACCAGTTACGATCAGTACGGTGTCGGTATAGCCAATGGCTCACTCGGTATGACGAGCTATGAAAGAGGTGTTGGTGGTGGTACTGCGGCGACCTACACAGTGACCAGGACGACCAACTCAAGTGGTGCGGCCACGTTCGGTGTCACTCGTGACGCTGCTACAGCTGCAGCGTCGTGGTTCACGGTCAATGACACTGACTCGAATATGGCGGCAGCCGTAGACGTCTACTGGGTCGTAACGCCGTCTACCACGGCACTCGACACCACTGAGGGCGCGATTAGTGCACCTGCAACCCTTGCACCGAAGACTGCTTGGACAGGCATAGCCGTGGCTGATAACGACGTTGAGGCAGCGATTGTGCGTATTGACGTTGCCAATGACGTCTACATTGTCGACATCTCGTACTTTGAGGTGAGTGCACTTAACACGTATGTGAAGTACACGTGGGATGCCGACGACAACTTCTACATTGGTGGTAGTGCCAAGACACAGGCACTTTGGGAGAGTGCTCTGACAACAGGAGCCTTCACCCCAACCAACGTAGATGACCTGTATGACGGCACGAACAACGGTACGCAGACTGTGTTGTCTACTAGTAACCCGAGTACCTACAAGCGACCGTAGAGGTCTTAACAGAGTGAATAGTTGACCTGCACTTAAGGTTGACAGGAAGAGGGCCCCGGCCGAAATGGCCGGGGCCCTCCCCGTTTTCGGTGCGTTCCACCACTAGCCTCATACAGGCAAAGGAACACTTCTAGGAGTAGTTGTAGGCTGTGTTGTCTCGGTATCAGATTCGGAGGCCGAACATGTTGTGTTGGATTCGAAGGTGCACTTCGGTTCTCGTAGTGAGTTCAGTACTGGTCGCCCTGACGCCCGGAGTAGCAGACGCTGCAATAGTTGGCCCTCCTACTGGGCTGGACGTCGCTAGCGGCAACCTTCAGGTGACTTTGTCGTGGACTGCGCCAAGTGTCGGAGTTAACCCCGCGGTCAGCGATTACGTGGTCGAATATTCCTCAGACAACGGTGTGACTTGGCTTACGTTTCTTCATGCGGCCTCTGTGGCGACATCGTCCACTGTCACTTCATTGACCAATGCCGTGTCATACCGATTCAGGGTTGCTGCCGTTAACTCAGATGGAATCGGCCCGTATTCTGTTGGTGTAAGCGCGACCCCCATGCCAAACCACACGAGGAACGACCTTGCGACCTTCCTAGCATGTCCTGCTGGGGTTGCACCCCTATCAGGGTTTAGTGATCACACTTCAACAGACGTCGACTGCATCAAGTACTACGGGATAACCAAGGGAACGACTGCTACTACCTACTCTCCGTTAGAGTTTGTAAGCCGCTGGCAGATGGCACTCTTCCTGACCCGTATGGCAGGACCCGCAGGCGTCACCCTAGGTTCCGGTGTCGACCAGGGCTTCACAGACATATTGGGCAAGTCGAGTGAAATCCAGACAGCCATCAACCAGATTAAACAACTCGGGATAACGGTAGGCAAGACAGCGACGACATTTGCTCCAGACGACAACGTCACGCGCGAGGAAATGGCACTGTTCCTCGACCGATTCCTGAAAAATGCCACCGTAGGAAGTGGCGGCAACACCGAGTATGTCTCGGGTTCTAGCGGGCCCACGGAGATCAAGTCCATCGACTCGGACCACAACTTCACAGACTTGACGGGGGTGACCCTGTATGAGTCGCTCACTGCCATTGCAAACCTATGGAATCTCGGGGTTCTAACAGCCTCATCTGGGTACCTGTTTGAGCCCCAGACGGAACTAATGCGAAAGACCATGGCGACCTGGATAACCAGTGCCCTAGCTCATACCAATGCACGGCCTTCCGGGCTTGTTCTTCAGGCTTCTACGTACCGAATTGGAGGAACCCCTCAGATCAGTCTTGCCGTTAGTCACAGGACTTCTGACTTCGAACCGGTTAGTGGCACCATGGTGGACACCTTTCGATATGCCCACAGCATTTCGACCACTGTGACAAGGTTCAGCACTGCTGGAGCGTGCACCTCCTACGTCGTCGTTACGACCGTTGGAAGCACAAAGTGCACTGTTGACGCGGCTGACCCTGTCACAGACTCGTCTGGCAACACTCCCATCTTTTTAGAGGACCTGCCAACTATTAACAACACCGACTTTTGGGCTTGGACGGCAGCCAACGGAACGACATATGACGATGATTTGCATGCCGCCGAAGCGAGCAAGATAACGGTGGAGACTACAGCTGGAGCCTAGATAGGCATGAAGTGATCTTGAATGGCCGAGGACTAGTGGGATCAGTCGAGGCGTTCAAGGAAAGTGAAGATCTCGGCTCTGGTTACGTGTTCTTGTGGGCAGTAATTGGTGCTTGTACAGCCCATGGTTGTGCCAGAGTCCAACAGCCAGTCCACAGCGGATCCAGCGAAGGAACTGGCAGGCACATCCATGAAACTTGCAGGTGGTGAACCTTCGGGTGAGCCCTCAAGGCGCCACAGGAAGACGGCCATCTCAGCGCGGGTGACGGTTTCGTCAGGGCAGTAGGTAGTTGGTGTGCAGCCCAAGGTGATCGTCTCCTCGACCAACCAGTCCACAGCGGTAGAAAAGGCGGCATTTGTTGGCACATCATCGAAGGCTGCTGCCACGCTGGGGGCGGGTTGGTCCTTGGAGCGCCACATGAACTGTGCCATCTCGTCACGCGTCACCGGCAGGTCAGGGCAGGTAGAGCCCTCCTTTGCCTCACCGGTCGGGCAAGCCGAGGTAATCCCCGTGGTGAACGCCCAGTCAATGGCTGGTTCAGCCCAGTGGCCCCTGATGGCTACGATGCTGCTCGGAAGGCTACCGAGTGACACTATTCCCCAGCCCCGTCTGTGGTCGGGACTGTCGGCTTGGTCGGCTCGGTCTCTTATTCGCTGCTTCACTTGTGCTGGCGTCAGATCGGGCATCGCGCCGATAATCAGAGCGGCAATGCCTGCGACGTGAGGAGTCGCATACGATGTGCCCATGTTATGGGTACCAGACCACTGGCTAGTGGTGATCTGGTCGGGGGCAACCACGTCAGGTTTCCGCACACCCTGCATATTTGGTCCCCAGCCGCTATAAGGCTGAAGTTCCAGGGTATCCCAGGCAACTGCACCTACTGTGAGAACGTCAGCCATGTTTGCCGGCACTCCGATGCTGGCAGCAGGATTAGAATATTGCAGTGAGCCGCTGCCCCAGATCCTGGTGTCGTAGATGGCTTCTCCACCGGAGTAGTGCTTGATGGAGTATCCGTAACGCCTACTGGTAGCACCACTGTGAGTGAGACTCATGGACTCTAGGGCTAGCTCACCGTTACCCTGTGGGCCCTCGGAACAGGCCACTAGTGTCGGTACACCGTCGTTGAGAGCCTCCATGTCAAATATGCAGAGGTCTAGGTCGGTTCCCGCGTCGTTCCAGGTGAGAAGCAAGTCCGCTGACCCGCCGGGCGACATGCGGAACTCATTGAACTCCGTCGACGGGGGGTTCAATTCCACCCAACTGTCAAGATCGGTGTCTACCGTGGTGCCCACATGGTGACGTTTGGCTGAGTTGCCAGCTGCCACCACCCAGGTAATGCCGCCGTCGATGGCACGCTGGATGTGCTCTGAGCTGAAGTGGGTACCGTCCATTGGGCCGTCTGTCCATTCAAGCGACATACTGACCACGTCGACCTCATTTTCGAGTAACCAAGTAACCATTTCGTCCATCAGGGGATCGGCGAACGTAACCAATACCAGTTCGGCCCCGGGTGCCACGTCGTGGATGATTTCAGCCATCTGGGTGCCATGGTCAGTCCCCGTATCAAGGGCCCCGGTCTGGTTGAAGCCGACTGCCTCCACGTCGGTCGGCAGCTCACCCTCGGGCAGGGTGTCCCAGCCGTCAAAGCCCAGGTCGATGATCGCCACCTTCGTTCCGGCACCTGTGTGACCGGCGGCCTGCCACTCGGTTGCACCGATCCCCACCAGGCCCTCAGACGTCACAGCCAGGGTGCGCCTCGTGGGTGTGGCGGCTGCCTCAACGGTCGTACGGCGCTTCTGGGCGGTTTCTGTGGCCTCAGCTGGGCTCGTGAGCGTGGTGGCGCCCAGAGCTGCGACAACGAGCAGGCAGGTGGCTCTCAGGCGGAGCGTGGGAGAGGGCACCCGGGCGACCGTAGCGGCCACATGCCCTGTGTGCGCGCCTGCCCGTAGACTCGGGCCGGTCACAACCCACGAGAAGGCCAGTCGCCATCAACGTCCCTGCCGCCAATACCGAGCCACGTGTCGCAGTCCTCGTTCCCTGCCGCAACGAGGAGGCCACCGTCGGCGACGTCGTGGCGGGCTTTTCGGCCTCTCTGCCCGGGTGTGTGGTGTACGTCTACGACAACGGCTCCTCTGACGCCACTGCTACCCGGGCCGGCGAGGCCGGCGCCGTGGTGCGCACCGAGGACGCTCCCGGCAAGGGGGGCGTGGTGCGGCGCATGTTCGCCGAGGTGGACGCCGACGTGTACGTAATGGCCGACGGCGACGGCACCTACGATCCCTCCCAGGCCGCCGTACTGGTCAAGTGTCTTGTCTCAGACGGGCTGGACATGGTTGTCGGCACCCGGGCCGGCGTGCGGGCAGACGCCGGGCGTGCCGGACACGCCTTCGGCAACCGCATGTTCAACCGCCTCTACCGGGCGCTCTTCGGCACGGGCTTCACCGACATCCTCTCCGGCTACCGGGCATTCTCGCGGCGCTTCGTCAAGAGCTTCCCGGCCGTGTCGTCCGGGTTCGAGATCGAGACCGAGATGTCGGTTCACGCCTCGCAACTGCGCCTGCCCGTGGCCGAGGTTGAGATCTCGTACGGCAGCCGCCCAGACGGCTCGGCCAGCAAGCTGCGCACCGTCGCCGACGGCACCAACATCCTGCGGGCCATGCTGGTGCTCCTCAAGGAGAACCGCCCCCTGGCGTTCTTCGGGGCCATAGCTGGGGTGTTCTTCGCCGTGGCGCTCGTGCTGGGAGTGCCTCTGGCGGTCACCTTCGCCCAGACCGGCCTGGTGCCACGACTACCCACAGCGGTGCTGGCCACCGGCCTCGTGCTCATGGGCCTGCTGTCAGGGGCCGCAGGGTTGATCCTGGACTCCATCGCCAAGGGCCGCCTGGAAGCCAAGCGCCTCGCCTATCTGCAGAGTCGCTAGGTGCGCCGTTAGGGCACCTACGATGCGCTTTATGCGCGTCCGGTTGGTGAAGGTGGTTGGGTTGGCACTCCTCCTTGGAGCCCTCGTTCCCGTGGCTGCAGGTGCCGCTGGACCAGACGTCGTTGTTTCAGGTAGTGGGTGGGGGCACGGTGTCGGTCTAAGCCAGTACGGCGCCAAGGCAATGGCAGCCGACGGTGCGACGTATGTGGAGATCCTGAACCGCTACTTCACCGGTGTGAGCACTGTGCCGGTTGCATCTGTAGCCCCTGAAACCTTTGCCGTAACCGATCCTGATCCCCTCTGGGTCGGAATTCTCCAGGACCAGAGCGGCGTTACATTTGCCATCTCGGGGGACTCGGCTCGACTCTGTTTCGACGACTCGGGCCTGTGCCCTCGCACCGCCCAGTCGGGTGAAACTTGGCGATTCGGACCTGATCAGACTGGTAGCTGTGTGTTTCAGCGACCGAGAGGAGATGGAACGTTCCTTCCGGTCGGCTATGCCGGATCGTGTGATGCATCTGTGCGGCCAGCGTCAGGCTTGACCAACATTGGTATTCCATTCAAGGCTCGAACCTACAGAAATGGAACCTTCAGATTCCGTCAGTCTGGTGTCGGCGGTCCTATCCATGTGGTGTTCGAAACCGGCATAGAGAATTATCTCAGGGGCCTGTCTGAGGTGCCAGAGTCATGGGCTCCGGCTGCATTGGAGGCTCAGGTGGTGACTCTTCGATCGGCCACCTACTGGAAACTTCTTGACTCGGGCGATGCGACTGACTTCAGCGTTGTGGTGAAGGCAGACTGCTACTGCCACATTCGTGACGGTTCACCTGATCCGGTGTTCCGTGGCGCTACCGGCGAGGGAGTGCACCCGAACTGGGTGGGTGCAGTCAACTCGACGGCGCGACAGGTGATGCGTACCACCGACGGGTTGGCTCGTGGAATGTACTCGTCGTCTTCCGGTGGTGTGACCGAAAGCTATGAAGACGTGTTTGGTGCCCCGGGGTATTCGCATCTCGTATCCGTCGGCGACAGTGCAGCGTTCTCCGACTCGGCGGCGAACCCGCACACCAGTTGGGCGGCTGGCTACAGCCAGGCCACTCTGGCAGGGGCATTTGGGCTCTCGTGGGTGTCAAACGTGTCAGTAGCTTCACGGAATCCTTCAGGCAGTGCCCGAACCGTAAGGATCAGCGGCATCGTCGAAGGCCGTCCAACCGAGTTGACCGTTGGGGGCGTCGAGTTCAGGTCGGCCTTGAGCCTGCGCTCCACCACCTTCGACGTTGTCACCACGCCACGCTTCGATGATGTGGCCGTCGACGACCTGTTCGCCGGTGAGGTACTGGGCCTTGTGGAGTCCGGCATCACAAGCGGTTGTACATCCTCATCCTTTTGTCCGCGGGGCGTGGTGACCCGTGGGCAGATGGCGGCCTTCCTGGTGAGGGCCCTTGACCTTCCCCGGGTGCCCGGGGACTCGTTCAGTGACGACGATGGTTCGTTCTTTGAGTCTGACATTGAGGCTCTTAGGGCAAGCGGGATCACGGCAGGATGTACTACGACGACCTTCTGCCCAGACCGGATGGTGACCAGGGCGGAGATGGCGGCGTTTCTCCTACGTGGATTCGGACTGGATGCTGCCCCTGGCGACACCTTCTTGGATGTCGAAGGCTCGTTCTTCCAGAGCGACATCGAGGTCCTCGTGGCAAGCGGCGTCACAAGTGGTTGCACCCCCACTCGCTACTGCCCGACCGCGCCGGTAACCAGGGAGCAGATGGCGGCGTTCCTCATCCGGGCGCTGGCAGTCGAGTGATCGACTCAGACCGGGGATCGGTGCGGACAGCCGCACCCGGCGACAAGGTCCTCCTCGGCCTGTTGATAGTCCTGATTGTCGGTGTTCCGACGGTGTTTCTTCGCACCACCTTCACTACGTTTGACATCCCCCAGATCACCCTGCTCTGGCTGCTGGCTGTCGCCGTAGGGCTGGCTGGCGCGTACCGCGTGCTCATGTCCGGTGTCATTGAGCGTGGGCCCCGTGTGCTGACCGTCGCCTCGGCGGCCTTCCTGGCGGCGCTCGTGCTCACCTCGGTGCTGTCGGATCAGCCGTGGGTGGCGTTTACGGGCCTCACAGTGCGCGGGGCGGGGGCGATCACCTACGGGCTGTGCCTCGGGCTGATGCACGCCGTCTACCGACTTGGCCGGCGTAGGTCACTGGAGTCCCTGTTGCTGGCCTTCGTCGGCGCACACGGGCTTGTGGTGCTCTATGCGTTGATGCAGGCGTATGGGCTGGATCCGTTCACATGGGGAGCAGGAATCCTGTATGTAGGTCCGGTGTTTTCCACCTTAGGGAACCCCAACTTCTCCGCTGGGTACGTGGGGCTCACGCTGCCTCTCGTGGTCTGGGTGGCCTTCGGCTCACGCTTCCCTGTTGTGCTGCGTGTGATCGGGGGAGCCGGGGTCGGCGCGTCGTCGGTTGCGCTGGCGTACCTCAACTCGTTCCAGGGCGATGTCGCAGCCCTGGCTGCCATAGCGGTACTTGGACAATGGGTCTGGCAGAGGGGCAGCCGAGACCGACTGGTGGCTGTCGCCATCGTGCTGCCGGTTGCTGCTGTCATCACCGGCGTGCCGTTGATGCTGGATACTCCGGCTAAGGGGACGCTGTTAAGCCTGACAGTCGTTTCGGGGGCCTGTGCGGGTCTTGGAACGTGGTGGGACCGGCACAACTCCGTTGAAGCAGAAGCGGTCGACGAAGATGCCATAGTTGAGCCCGAAACGGTGACCCTTTTCGGAGGGCCGCTCTGGCACAGGTCAATATTGGTGCTTGCCGTCATGGCTGCTGGGGTCGTTCTCTTTGGTAGTCGAGTCCTCGACCAACTTGGGAGTGGCCTGGAGCAGCGGTTCGCGTTCTGGAGGACCAGCCTGTCAATCTTCGCCTCCAGTCCGATTGTGGGGACTGGTCTCGAGACCTATCCGGCACACTTCACCGCCCACAGGCCGATGAGCCATGCGGTGCAGTACGAGTTCGTCCTATCCGATTCGCCCCACAGCGTGCCACTTGGTCTGTTGAGCGGCGGTGGCCTGCTGCTCGCCCTCACCTATCTGGCAACCATGACAGTCATCTTCTGGGCAGGACTGCGAGCTGTCAGGTATGCCGATGGGTCTGAGCGCTCGTTGTATGTCGCCGTGCTGGCAGCCTGGGTCGCCTACCAAGTCCAGTCCTCTGTATCTATCGACATGCCAGGGCTCATCTACACCCAGTGGGTCCTGGGAGGCATACTGTTGGCTGGTGGGATGGCCGGAGGCCGACTCCGACCAGTTCTGCCGTGGGTGTCTGGGAAGGTTCGTTTGCCGTCGGTGCAACGGGACCGCCGATGGCGCACAGTAGGGCTGGCACTGCCCGTAGTCGGTGTGCTGGTACTTCTTCTCGGTCCGTTGACGGCACCGCTGCGCGCCGATCTGGCTGCATACCGTGCCCAGCAGGCGTTGGACCGTACAGATTTCCAGACGGCGGGTGATGAGTTGCTCCGGGCGATTGACCTGCAACCCCGGAATGGCTTCTACGCGGAGGGGATGGCATTGGTCTATGCAGAAAGTGGGTTGCTGGACTTGGCGTACGAGGAACGTGTTCGTAGTGCCCGTCTGCGTCCGGGAAACCCGTATTCGGCCCTTGTCGCGGCCCGAGCAGCAATTGGAATGGGCCGGCTCGCCGTTGCTGAGTACTGGGTTGACCGTGCCGTGTTGGTCGAGCCGAATGGCGCCGGAGTGCTGACCGATGCGGCACTGGTCCTGGCCGACATGGGTCGACAAGATAAGGCGCTCCAACTGATTGACTCGTTCGAGTTGCTCAGGTCACCCAATACATCAGCGTGGAAGACGGTCATGGAGGTGCACCTCGCGGCGGGTAATGAGATCGCGGCGGGACGTGCCCGGCTCTGTGCGACTTTCGGCCAGGAAGGCTGCTGGGAGGAAGGCTAACCAGTGGTCACGTCTTGTGACGGCCGATCATGAAGAGGGCTTGCCGATACCCTGGAGGCGCAGGCCGGCAGCGCGTATCTGTTCGGCGTCGAGCAGGTTGCGAAGATCCATCACGAGATCACCTCGCATAGCGGCAAATACGGCCACCGGATTCACTTCAGTGAACTCCGACCACTCTGTGGCAACCACGAGCACATCGGCACCCTCGGTTGCAGCGAGGGCCGAACTGCACACCTTGATTGGGCCATCGGTCGTAGCCTTTGGGTCGTAGGCTCGGACCACGGCGCCTCGACGGGCGAGCGACTCGCCGATGTGGAGCGCCGGACTCTCCCTGGTGTCGTCGGTGCCTGCCTTGAATGCAAGGCCCCACAGGGCCACCACCGGGTCGTCGACTCCGTCGACCGCTGCCATCACCTGATCGGCCATGCGTTCCTGTCGGGCAGCGTTGACCTCAACTGCAGCCTTCAGGATCGGGAAGTCCAGGCCGTGTCGGTCGGCCAGGTCCAACAGTGCCCTGGCGTCCTTCGGGAAGCACGATCCGCCGAACCCCGGGCCCGGCTGCAGGAAGTGCGGGCCGATGCGGCGGTC